>Ga0116172_10005063_pt1 | contig 10568 bp, 7 predicted proteins | sample AD_UKC083_MetaG_FD_89799 | JGI IMG/M metagenome (GOLD analysis project Ga0116172, IMG submission 89799) | Active sludge microbial communities of municipal wastewater-treating anaerobic digesters from USA - AD_UKC083_MetaG | ecosystem: Engineered > Bioreactor > Anaerobic > Digestate | place: USA...
ATCGCACTGCTTCAGCAGATCGCCGATTTTCTAAATCACGGAATCACGCCGATCGTCCCCTGTGAAGGTTCGGTCGGCGCATCCGGCGATCTGACGCCGATGTCCTATATCGCCGCCACGCTGATGGGCGAACGCGACGTCATTTACCGGGGCACCGTCATGTCCGCAGCCAGAGCCATGAAAAAGGCGGGGCTAAAGCCCTACACGTATCTTCCCAAAGAACCTCTGGCCATGCTCAACGGCACAACGACCATGACGGGCATCGCCGCTTTGACGATCGAAAGAGCCTACAGGATTTTATCGGCTGCGATTTACGCCACGGCTCTTTCGATTCATGCGCTCAAAGGCAATGCCCGGCATTATCATCCCGTGATTTCGGAAGCAAAGCCTTTTCCCGGTCAGGCATTTGTGGCCGCTCAGATCACCCGCCTGTTGAAGGCAAAAATTTCGACGCGGCACCTGGAAGACGATTCCCTCGATGCCTTGCAGGATCCTTACTCTCTACGCTGCACGCCGCAGGTGGCCGGTGTCCTGTATGACGGCCTCGAATGGATCAGGACATGGGTGGAAATCGAAGCCAACAGCTCCAACGATAACCCCATTTTCGATCCCGCGACCGGTGAAATCCTGATGGGCGGCAATTTTTACGGCGGGCACATCGCCTTCGCCATGGACGGACTAAAAGCGGCGCTGGCTTCTGTCGCCGATATGTGCGACCGCCAGATCATGCTTCTGGTCAGTCCGAATCTGAACAGAGGGCTGCCCGGCGACCTGGTGAGAAAGCCGCCACACGAAAAGGGGTTGCGGCACGGGTTCAAGGCCATGTCCATTTCATCATCCGCGCTGACGGCGGAAGCACTGAAATTAACCATGCCGGCAGCGTCATTTTCCCGGTCCACCGAATCGCATAATCAGGACAAGGTCAGCATGGGCACCATCGCGGCGCGCGATGCCGAAAGAATCTGCACGTTGACGGAACGCGTTGTTGCCATTCATCTTCTCGCGGCGGCCCAGGCCTGCGACATCCGGGACAACACCAACGCAAGACCGCTGCTGTCGAAAACCATGGGGAAGATCAGATCCGTCAGCGCGCCGGTCATTGAAGACAGGGCAATGGATAAAGATATTGAAAATATCTGCACCGCCATTCGATATTCGGACTTTTTTAAAATAAAACCATGAAAGAAAAACAAAACAGTATCGACGTAAAAATCAGAGTTCCTTTTTTTGATCTCGATCCGATGCAGATCGTCTGGCATGCCAACTATCTGAACTATTTTGAAATCGCCCGTGCGGCGCTTTTCGAAAGCCGCGGCATCGATCTTTATTCGTTTTATGAAAAGCATCAGCTCATTTTTCCGATCATCAAAACCTCGACCAAACACGTTTTGCCGCTTTTTCACCGCGATGAAATTATCTGCAAAGCGACGCTGGTTGAAGCCCGCATTAAACTGATCGTCGATTTTGAAATCCGAAAAGCGGAGGACGGGAAGATTGTTGCCCGCGGACGCACGGAACAGGTCACCGTAAAAGTTCCGGAAAGAGAAATGCTGTTTCGCATTCCCGAAGAAATCAGCCGGGCATTTGGTTTCTGAAATGAATGAGGTGCTCAAACAATCCTTCACGGCCGGTGTGGAACGTCTTATGGCCCGCTCCGATCTGCTGGATTCCATCAATGTTTTTCCGGTTGCCGACGGCGACACCGGCAGAAATCTTTCCCTTAGTCTGATGCCCCTTCGCAACACCGATCTGCCGCAAGCAACGATGATTCATCGGCTGCTTCTGTCGGCGCGCGGCAATTCCGGTAACATCGCCTCACAGTTTTTCTCCGCCTTCTGCGCGGTGGAAAACATCGCCGACCTGGCCGGACGTGCCCGTGAAGGAAAGATCAAGGCCTGGCAGGCCCTGGTCAATCCGCGTCGGGGGACCATGCTGAATGTTTTTGACGCCCTGGCCGACGTACTGTCGGAACAATTCACACCGGATAAAGAAAACATTGAAAACATCATCCGAAGCATGGAAAACGCGGTCCATCAAACCTATGAGCAACTGCCTAAATTGCAGGAGGCCGGTGTTGTCGATGCGGGCGCGCTGGGAATCTATATTTTTTTTGAAGGATTCTTTTACACACTCACAGGCCTTTCCGAAGATGGTCGTCCTCTGACGGAAATATTCCATGATCGGCTGCGCATCTCATCGTCTTTTCAGGAAAACATAGAATCCGGTTACTGCGTTGATTTTGTGGTCAAGGCGCCCCGCTATTCTCCCGATGAAATAAAAATGATCACCAGCGTGCAGGAAGAAGTGATCGTCATTCCCGAAGGGGAGTTTTACAAGGTTCATCTTCACACGCAGGACAAGGAGCAGGTGCGCTCTCAAATAACAGGGCTCGGCTCTTTGGTGACCTGGGAAGATGACGACCTGAGTTGTCAAACAGCGGATTTCAGGCATTTAAATGCAGAAAAGACATTGCATATTATAACCGATGCGGCCGGTTCCCTGACGACTCAGGACGCCAAGATCCATGGTTTTACCCTGTTAAACAGTTATCTGACTATCGGCGATCAATGCCTGCCGGAAACCTTTTTTCATCCTGAAGACCTCTACCGCGCCATGAAGAAGGACATCCGGGTATCCACGTCCCAGGCCTCTGTTTATGAACGGCATCAGTTTTATCAAAGCGCGCTGGAGCGTTTTGATAAAGTGTTGTACCTTTGCGTCGGCTCCGTATTTACCGGCAATTATCAGGCGGCCGTCCAGTGGAAAAAAGATCACGACAAAGAAGACCGGTTCAGCATCTTGGATACGGGAGCGGCATCGGGCCGACTGGGAACCATCGCTTTGTCCACCGCCCGGTATCTGGCCGAAAGCCGTGACGTGACAAACACCATTATTTTTGCCCGTAAGGCCATACGCCTGTGCGAAGAATATCTGTTTCTGGACAAGTTGCATTATCTGGCGGCGGGGGGACGCCTTTCCAAAACCAGCGCCTTTTTCGGCGACAAATTCAACGTAAAGCCGGTGATATCTCCGCTGCCGGACGGCGCAAAAAAAGTCGGCACGGCCAAAAATCAGGAGGATCAGATCACGTTTGCCTTGGCTAAACTTGACGCAACGATCAAAGACGATTCCCGTGCGCTGATCATGCTGGAATATTCCAACAACAGACGATTTGTCGACGGCACGGTTCGAAAAAATATAAAGGAACTGTATCCTGATGCTGAAATTATACTTCAGCCGCTGTCGCTGACGTCCGGCGCGCACATGGGGCCGGGAACGTGGGGGGTGGCGTTTCTCCCTCAAATCAACATCCGTTAAAATGAGAAACAAACATTGACCAGGTCAAAAGATTATAACAAAAACCGTTTTGCTTTTGTCATTCCCGTTTATAATCATGCCGGAACGGTAGCGCAGGTGGCTAAGGATGCTCAAAAACTTGGCTATCCTGTTGTTGTCGTTGATGACGGCTCAACTGACGACACGTATAATCAGATAAAAGAAATCAAAGACATTCAACTCCTACAACATGAACAAAATCAAGGGAAGGGCGCGGCCATCCTTACAGGCTTCACTGCAGCTGCGAAAATGGCTGATTGGGCGATCATAGTCGATGCCGATGGGCAGCACTATCCTGAAGATGCAAAAAAGCTTATCAAGGCTATTCCCAAAAATACACGGCCGATCGTTGTCGGAGCCAGAGAAGGCATGGCCGGCAAACATGTGCCCTGGACAAGCAGTTTTGGAAAAAAGTTTTCCAATTTCTGGGTGCGGGCCTCCGGTGGACCGGCCATTTCCGATTCCCAGAGCGGATTTCGCATTTATCCTTTGCCCGAAGCGCTCAATCTGAAAACAAAGGCACGGCGCTTCCAATTTGAAGTGGAAATTCTGGTGCACGCCGAAAGAAACGGCATCCCAGTTATTGAAGCGCCCATCCGTGTCCGCTATAATCCGGAAGGGGGAAGAATTTCTCATTTCCGCCCGTTCGTGGATTTCTGCCGAAATTCCTCAACGTTCACCCGTCTGATTTTCACCCGGATATTTCCGCCACGATAACATCCAAAAACGTCCATCGTCATCCTGAATAATTTCTTTTCAAAAGTCTCATTGCTCATCGTTCTTGATTTGTGTCAGAGCGTGACCTAAACTTTTTGATTGTCAACACAAACTCCATACGGCAAAAGCAAGCATCATGAAAGAAGAAGATTATTCTTACTGTGTGAAAATGAAAAACCCTGATCTTGACACGGGCATAGAGCACCTGTTTCGAAACCGGCCGCAAATCAGCAAAGTGGAATATCAAGACGTCAATCGAATATTTGAGCAAGAAACGATGCGGCATGAGATGGGTTTTGTCAAACTGAAGCATGGAGAATATCTCATGGCGATGGAAACCGGAAGGCCCGATGTAAAAACGGAAATGGTCAGATGGTGGTTTTGGAGGCACGTTCAGGAAAAAGAACATCAGATAGTGTATCCGGGCGAGCACCTGTCAATACGTTATTCTTCCCGAAATAAGGATTATTTTAATGAGCCGTATGGCGATTTTGAGAAAAATACCGTTTACCCGGTGGGAAGGGCGGGAAAGAAAGTCATCAGGCTTTTCATTCAATTTGTGCATCCTCGGACGTTTGGGATAAGCGAATCCAATATTAAAAGAACGGAAAACGGTTTTCTGCTTTGCGGCTTTGTCGGCGTCATGAAAGGTATGAGAAAACATACAAAAATGCTGCATTATTTTAAATCCAATGGAGATGGGATCAGACCAATAAGTCGTTTTGGGCTTGGCAATGGATTGCCCCGGGTGCTGAAAAGCATTGCTCAATAGAATATAATAGGTTGGGCTTTATTCTGCCTGAATTATATATTCATTTACAAATAGCCGTACATTTTTCAATCTCCACGCATCTGATTTTTCAAAATTTTTTTCTTAAATAAACGATGCTCCCTTGACATAACCTTATCAGGCGTGGAAACGTGACCCGTACGGCGCTGCAAGATTACGACGCCGCCTTTTTATCTTGCCACGACCGGCAAAATATGATTTACACAATCAGCCTTAAGTATCTATAACTAAATGAAAAATAAAGGTGTTCATGCCGCTCATCCGCAAATATCAGGTAAACTGGTCCATTATTTTTGTCGTTGCGCTCATTGTCACAGGGCTTTCTGTCTGGGAATCCAGAAATCTTAAAATCGATACGGATATTCTGGAATCCATGCCGCATAAAGACCCGGTATTGGCAGACGCGCGTCTGATTATCAAACACCTGCCCGTTCAGGATAAGGTGTTCATTAATCTTGAACAGACATCTCCCGACCGCAACAAGCTGATTGACACTGCGGCCGCGGTCACCGACCAGATCAACAAGAGCGGCCTGTTTATTCGGGTGGGCATCGGGGACGACGCTGAACACTTTCCCGAACTTATCGCTCATGTCAACGATAACCTGCCCGCACTTTTAAGTGCTGATGATCTGGAACAGAAAATTGCGCCGCTGCTGACGCCGGATAACATCAGAGAGGCCATGGCGCAAAACCGGCAAGCCCTTGGGCAGCTTGAAGGAATTGGCCGCGGCGACATGATGACCAAAGACCCGCTTGGATTTTCCAGTGTCATTCTCAAACAGATGTCCGCCCTGCTGCCTGCCAACAAGGCGCTGTTTTATCAGGGGCAATTGATTTCCGAAGACGGCACAAACGCGTTGATCGTTGCCAGAATTAAAGGTTCAGGAACAGACACGGCAGTGGCTGAAAAAATCGAAAAACTTCTGGAAGATTGCCGGAGAGATCTGGCCGCAAAAGGCCATCCATATAAACTGACTGCCACGGGCGCTTACCGTGTGGCGCTGGATAACGAAACCACAGCCAAAAGCGATATGCAGATGGCCGTAACCTTCACAACCCTGGGCATCGCTTTTTTGCTCATCCTTGCGTTTCCGCGTCCGCTCATCGGCCTGCTGGCGCTGCTGCCTTCGTCCGTCGGCGCGATTGCCGCTCTCTTCGTTTGTTCTTTTTTATTCAAATCCATGTCGATTATCGCTGTCGGTTTCGGCAGCGCCATTATGGCCTTTACCGTTGATCTGGGCATCGCCTACCTGCTTTTTCTGGATCAGCCCCATGCCACCTGCGGAAAAGATGTGGCGCGGGAAGTCTGGTCGGCGGAGTTTCTGGCCGTCCTGACCACGGTCGGCTCTTTTCTGCTGCTGCTCATCAGCGATTTTAAGATTCTGGCGCAAATCGGCGTTTTTTCCGCCTTGGGCGTCGCTTTCGCTCTGCTGTTTGTCCATCTTGTTTTTCCAAGAATATTTCCGGCCATGCCGCCGGCGAGAAAGCCGGGCAGCCCGCTGTTGTCTAATGCTGTTCAAAAATTTGCCGCTCCGGCCAAATGGAAATTGATTGCCGCGATTATTTTCGGTCTAGCGATGCTTTTCTTTGCCAAGCCGGTTTTCAATGTGGATATGAATTCGATGAACTCCATGAGCGAAGCAACCATGAATGCCGACAAAAAAATGCAGGAGGTGTGGGGTAATCTTTCCGGCCGGTGTTATGTATTTCTTCAGGCATCCGATATGACGCAACTTCGGGAAAAAAACGATCAACTGGCCGGTTGGCTGGCTGGGGATATCCGGGATGAAAAATTATCTCCTCCTTTTCTGCCGACCGTTTTGTTTCCCTCCCCGGAGACGGCCCAACACAATTATGCGGCCTGGAGTGCCTTCTGGAATAAAGACCGCGTGGCTGAATTAAAGCGCAATCTAAGCGCAGCGGGGAAGGAAAACGATTTTGCGCCCGATGCTTTTGAACCCTTCTGGAAAATCATCAATCGGACAACCATCGGCTCGTTCGATATACCTGAAAAATATTTCGATATGCTGGGGATTGCCAAAAGTTCCGCGGGTTATACGCAACTCAGTTTGCTCGCCTCCGGTAAAAATTACAACGCGGAAGACTTCTTTGAGCGGCTTTCCCGAAGCGGTCTGGCTAAAATATTCGACGCTGACTTGTTCAACAAGCGGCTGGGCGATTTTCTGAAAGATCTTTTCCTGGAAATCGCCATCATCATCAGCATCGGCCTGGTGTTGATTACTTTTCTATATTTTCTGGACTGGCAGCTGACGCTTGCAGCAATGGCGCCGATTGTCTTCGCGCTTTTTGCCACGCTCGGCACGATGAAAATCATCGGCCATCCGCTGGATATTCCCGGAATTATGCTCTGGATCATCATCATGGGCATGGGCGACGATTATTCCGTCTATTACATTTGTCATTACCAGCGTAACGTCGATGAAAAAAGTCCGGCCATGCACACCATCAAACTGGCCATATTTCTGGCGGCGCTGACCACCTTAATCGGCTTCGGCGTGCTGGCACTGGCCGACCACGCGCTTTTGCGCAGTATCGGCATTGTCTCCTTTCTCGGAATCATTTACTCCCTGATCGGCGTCTTTTTTATCCTGCCGTCTCTGATGGACAAAATATTTGCGCCGATTGCATACCCCGCGGACAAAGTGGTAATCGGTTCCCGCGACCATCTGCGGCGGACCGTTTTGCGCTACCGGCATCTACCCGGGTATCCGAGGGTCTTTGCTCGCATGAAAATAATGATGGATCCGATGTTCAGGGAACTGCATAAGTATGTAAAAAATCCCCGTAGGATTATAGATATCGGCTGTGGCTTTGGCGTGCCCGCCACCTGGCTTCTGGAAATTTATCCGGATGCCCGGGTGTTCGGTATTGAACCCGATGTTGAGCGGGTTTTGATCGCCTCGCGCGTCATCGGCAGCCGTGGCAGGGTGGAAGCAGGACGGGCGCCGGATTTACCGCATGTCGACGGCGAGGTGGATCACGTTCTCATGCTCGACATGCTGCACCTGATTTCCGATGATGAAGTAAAAATTGTTTTTCAGCGGATTTACGATAAACTGACTGCAGACGGGACATTGCTTATCCGCACAACCATTCCGTCGGATAAACCCAATCCGTGGAAACGCTGGATCGAAACCAGTCGATTAAAAATGACCGGCATGCCCAACCGGTTTCGATCAGAAACGGAAATTGCCGATTTCATGAAACAGGCCGGCTTTGCCGTCCAGGTCTTCGCTTCCGATACCCGGAGTATTGAAGAAAAATGGTTTGCGGGTAAAAAATATTAGGCCGGCAGGAAATTCCCGCAAATGTTTGAAAAATGCAGAAAAACGGTTTAGGAAAACACGTAAATATAAAATCCTTTATGAAAATACGAAAATAAAAGTAGATTTTTACCGGTATAAAAAATAATACGGCACGATTCCATCTATGTGTCGTAACGAAAATTGAGAGGGAAAATGAATATTATTCAGACAATCATTCTGGCAGCGATAGAGGGGATTACCGAGTTTCTGCCGGTTTCCTCCACCGGGCACATGATTTTAGCCTCATCCTTGATGAATATTCACGACAATGCTTTCGTAAAAAGCTTTGAAATTGCCATTCAAATCGGAGCGATCGGAGCGATCATCATGCTTTACTATAAGCGTTTTCTGAAAGGCATAAAAATATACATCAAGCTCGGAATTGCTTTTATTCCAACGGCGGTGATTGGTTTTCTGGCCTATAAAACCATTAAAATGCATCTGTTCAACCCATTGATCGTTTCCACGGCGCTCATTGTCGGCGGCGTCATTCTCATCCTCGTAGACAAACGCGTGGTGAACAGTAAAACACAATACATGGAGTTGGAGGACATCTCCTACAAGCACGCCATATGGATTGGATTGGCACAATGTGTTTCCATGATTCCCGGTGTATCGCGCGCCGCGGCAACCATTATTGGCGGCGTTTTCAACGGATTAAACAAGAAGCAGGCCACCGAGTTTTCCTTTCTGCTGGCGGTTCCCACGATGTGTGCAGCAACGGGGTACGATTTGATCAAAACCGATGCCGCCTTTTCGTCTTACGAGCAGACGCTGTTAGTCATCGGTTTTGCGGTTGCTTTTATTTTTGCTTATCTTGCGGTTAAGATATTTTTAAAGATTGTTGAAAACTATGGATTCAAATATTTTGGATACTACCGCATTTTGATAGGACTGGTCTTCATTATTTACGCGGTCAGATGAGACAAGAAACAAGGAGGCTTTGCTTATGGGAAAGAAGGGTTAGCCACGCAGCAAACCCTCTGCATGACCGAGCCAAAGCAAGAGAGACTATGAATAAACAACAATGTCATATATCATTTCTTGCATTACCGTAAAAGTTTACAGAAAGAGATCAGAAGACAGGATAAAAAATGAAAAAAAGTTTGAGCGTATGTTGTGGGGTGGTCTTATTGTTGATGAGTGTTGTGTTCAGCGGCTGTTCCGGTTCGTCCGGCTCCGATTCTGAGTCTTCACCCAGAATTGCCACAACCTCATTACCCTCCTGCGTCATTGCTTCGGCTTACAGCCAGCAGATCAGCGTAACCGGCGGCAACGGCACGAAAATGTTCTCCATCACCAAAGGGTCATTGCCCTCAGGCATCACTTTGTCTTCTTCCGGCAGAATCGCCGGCACCACATGGGCAGCTCCAGGGGTATTTCAATTTACCGTGACGGTCGAAGACGCCGCAGGCTCCAGCACACAGGATCTTTCTCTGGCTGTTGTCGCGGACAACATTGCCGGACCGCATCCCTATGAGACGATCCGGAACAATCCGTCATACTACTACGTCTCGCAGGAAGCGGGATTATGCGCGGCAACATGTTTTTACATGGCCATGAAATATTACGGCGATCATCTGAAAAATATCAAAACCGGAATTGATGACGACAATTGTCCGGCGGAAATCACAGATAGAATTGCTTATCCGACGGAACTGTCAGCAACATCGCAAATAGCAACATATATTCAATACATGGACAACTCATTCAACAACCTGGCAGGCATCCACCTGACTTCCTTAGCTCGGGCGGCAGAAAACCTTCTGGATGAATCAGGTAGCCGGGCGTTGTACAGTGAGGTGATGATAGAAAATTACAGCAATGATCTGACCGGAACAGAGGACAGCATTTCCGAACAAAAAAGGAATATTTTTCTTAATCGAATGGTTCCGTTTTTGAATAGCGGCTCTCCAGTGCTGGTGCACCTTTGGAGATCGCCGGTGCTGGGCATTCCTTCTTCCGGTCATTATGTTCTGGTGATCGGATATGATGATGCCGAGAAGGCGGTGTATTTTATGGATCCAAACGATCAAAATCACAAAGGAAATCAATGTGATTGCGTAGCGGTGGACAGCAGTAATTCCGATATATGTTTCATTCAAAAGGTTGCATTCGACCACTTCATCGAAGAGTACTGGTATAAATCCGACGATCCCCTGGTCCTCAATGCAAGATGGGATGGAAACTGGATCGGCTTCCATCATTAAAAAATAATAAGGGTCGAAATCTTTACCTGGCTCACGTTGGAAGAAAAAGGACTGGATACCGGGTCCCCGATCAGGTCGAAGATGACAAGATATTGAGTTATGAAGAAACTACCTTATAAGCTATTGCTCTTTTTCACCCACAGGCTGGGGTTGTGGTTTTTCCGAATCATTTCCTGGTTTATCGCCA
>Ga0116172_10005069_pt1 | contig 10551 bp, 12 predicted proteins | sample AD_UKC083_MetaG_FD_89799 | JGI IMG/M metagenome (GOLD analysis project Ga0116172, IMG submission 89799) | Active sludge microbial communities of municipal wastewater-treating anaerobic digesters from USA - AD_UKC083_MetaG | ecosystem: Engineered > Bioreactor > Anaerobic > Digestate | place: USA...
GCTTTTCAGTGCACAGGTGAAATTTTTATTACAGATTGGATTAAAATATTTATAACTCCTTGATTATCAAAATAATGGTTGTTTATAATAATTTCCCAATATTTATTTTATTTTTTAAACAATATTCGGAATTTAATGCATAATGTTCAGCTAAAAATTCAAGATTGCATCTTTCTTCCTTCGAAAGACTACGTTTAATTTTTGCAGGACACCCCATCACAAGTGAACCAGCAGGAACTTTCGTACCCGGCGGAACAAGTGCGTTTGCGGCAACAATGCACTGTTCTCCAATGACCGCCCCATCAAGGATTGTGGCATTAATACCAATAAGGCATCCATCGCCAATTGTGCAGGCATGAACGACCGCTGAATGACCGATTGTAACCCAGTTTCCAACAATACAAGGAATTTCTTCCGCAAGATGTATTACTGCATTGTCCTGAACATTTGAATGATGTCCAATGACTATTTTGTTTATATCTGCTCGTAAGACTGCGTTGTACCAAACACTTGAATAATCCCCAAGAGTTACATCTCCAATAACAATCGAACCTTTTGATATATAGACTTTTTTCCCTAATGTCGGTTTTTTTCTTAAATAGGTATCAAGTTGTTTAAATAAATAATTCATAAGAATAATCTTCAAATCTATTAATCAAATGTAAATAAAAAAACCGCCGTGGTAAAAATTTCTTTATTCACACCACCAATTTATTATAAACTCAACATAAGGGCTATAATATGAATATTACAAGAGACATTAAAAAGGACGAAAAAATTGTCGTCGCAGGAGCAGGTGGTTTTATTGGCGGTTCGCTGGTAAGATATTTTTATAATCTTGGTTATACCAACGTAAGGGCTGTTGACAAAAAACCGGTCCCGTTATGGTACCAGCGTGTCCCTGGCGTAGAATCAATATGCGCCGATTTATCGAAAGAAAAGAATTGTTGGCGTGCTGTTCAAGACGCCGCGGAAGTTTATAACCTTGCCGCAGATATGGGTGGTATGGGATTTATAGAACGGCATAGGGTAGAATGTTTGCGAAGCATTTTAATAAACACACATCTTATTGAATCGGCTTATAGGGCTGGTGTGCAAAGGTATTTTTACTCGTCATCTGCCTGCGCCTATAATGTGCAACTCCAAAAAGACCCAAATGTACGGGCGCTGAAAGAATCCGATGCCTATCCCGCGTTTCCTGAACGCGGTTATGGCTGGGAAAAATTGATGTCCGAAATCTTTTGTCAGGAATACTGGGCTGAACGCGGTTTAAAAACCTTTATTGCCCGGTTTCATAATGTTTATGGACCACAGGGAACCTGGGACGGCGGACGAGAAAAAGCGCCAGCGGCTATTTGCAGAAAGGTCATCGAAGCAATTGATAACGGAACAGGAAAAATCACCATCTGGGGCGATGGAACGCAGACAAGAAGTTTTATGTTCATAGATGACTGCACGTTAGGGGTTGATATGATAACCCATTGCGATAAATTAATTGCTACGCCAATCAATTTAGGTTCATCAGAACTTGTCTCTATAAACCAACTCGTCGACTATGTAGAAGAAATCGCCGGAGTTAAACTCAAACGGGAATATGATTTGAACGCCCCCAAAGGCGTCGCCGGGAGAAATAGCGATAATACATTTATAAAACAGGTGCTTAATTGGGAACCAAATACACCATTAAAAGTCGGTCTGAAAAAAACTTACGATTGGATAAAGGAACAATATTACGCCCGAAAACAGGGAAAACGCACCGTTGAATAATTTGAAACAGAGTTCCGATATAACCAAAATCACAGGGAAAATCCCCTATAGAATAGCGCTTGCCGGCGGGTGGATTGACCAGCCGTTCGTTTCTATGCATAATCCCAAACCTCCCGGTTCTATGGTAGTTGTTGCTGTTGAACCGACTTTCAGGTTTATGGATAGATGCGGCATCTGTTCCAGCACCCGAGAAATTGCATTGAAATTGTGGAAAGGTAAACTGCCTAATCGTCCTCTTGAATCGCTCGTTGAGGAACTTTATTATGCCGAAAACAAAGGAAAAAAAGACCCATCGGGTTCACAGGATATGATTGGCATTATTTATCCCGGCATCAATAGACTTGATTATGACTATAATTACAAAGGCGGTTTTTTTCCCTGTCATATCGAGTCCTGCCGCAATGCTGATGTGGTTCAGTGGCTTGAAAACGTCCTTTATTTACTCGCGGTTTCACCACGCCCGGAAGGTTATAGCCCATTAGGCATTAAAAATTTAGACCCAAAATGGATTAACCGACTCGGTATGAGCGGCAAACAATGTTATGACGCCATTGTGAATAAGAATATTGTAAAACTCGGCGAATCCTTAAATGAATGTATGAGATGCTGGAAGGCTATCCTGCCACAAACGGTAAAACATCCTACCATTAAAATTGAACTGGAAAAATTGTTGAAATATTATCAATCAAATTATCCCGGCGCTATATATTCAGGCTGCGGCGGTGGATATTTAATTGTAGTTTCCGAATCTCCTGTTCCTGGTGGAATTAAAATAAAGATTAGAAATTGATATTATGAATTATGTAGTAGTTTCAGGGGGCTTTGATGATTTGCGTTCAAGAGAAGTCCGTTTTCTCCACGAGGCTTCAAAACTTGGCAAAGTCAGGGTTTGTTTATGGAGCGATAAAATGATAGCAAACAAAACGGGTTCTCCGCCAAAATTCCCATTCTCCGAACGGCTTTACTTCGTTCAGGCGATTCGGTTTGTTGAAGAAGTTATTGCCATTGATACCCCCTGGGCTTTGAATCAACTTCCTCAAAAGATGTTAACAAATGTTTCTGCCTGGGTAGATGATACAAAGGGAAATAGCCCGAAACGGCTGGAGTTTTGTAAACGTTCTGGAATTGAATATGTGATAATAAAAGAGAGCAAACTTCATATATTTCCAAAGATTTTCAAATTCCTAAATCTTAGGCACAAAGGACCCAGAGTTATTGTTACCGGGTGTTATGACTGGTTGCACTCAGGTCATATCAGGTTCTTTGAAGAGGCTTCTTCTTTCGGGAAACTTTATGTGGCTGTCGGCAACGATGAAAATATTAAAACGTTAAAAGGCGAAGGTCATCCATTGTTCAAACAGGATGAACGGCTTTATATGGTCTCGGCTATCAGATATGTCCATTGCGCGCTCTTAACCAGCGGCAGAGGTTGGCTTGATGCCGAACCAGAAATCAAGAGAATTAGACCGCAGTTTTATATCGTAAACGAAGATGGTCATAAACCTGAAAAACGCGACTATTGTTTAAAAAATAAGATAAGATATGTTGTTCTGAAACGAAAACCAAAAGAAGGTCTGCCAGAGCGTAAGAGCACAAATCTACGAGGCTTTTAACTATGACTGAAATGAAACCGTGGAAAATACTTGATAAAAAAATTGTTTATCATTCAAACAAATTTCTCAAAGTTGAACTGCATAAAATTAAATTGCCAAACGGGAGAATTATTGATGATTGGGGTTGGATTATCTTGCCCGATTTTGCAAACATCATAGCCAGAGATAGGAATGGAAAGTTTTTGATATTTAGACAGACAAAGTATGCCGTTGGTTCTGTTTGTCTTGCGCCACCGGGCGGTTTCATTGAACCTAACGAAGAGCCAATAAAATCGGCACAGCGCGAACTCCTTGAAGAGACGGGCTATACCTCAAACGAGTGGATTAAGTTAGGCGAGTTCGTTGTTGACGCAAATCGCGGGGCTGGTCGCTGTACATTCTTTCTCGCCCTTAATTGCGAAAAGAAAGCCGAACCAATCCCGGATGACCTTGAAGAACAAGAATTACAATTCCTGAGCCTTGATGAACTCAAACAAGCGCTTGACTCAAACGAGTTTAAAGCCCTGCCGTGGGCTGCCTCTGTTGCGCTTGCAATCAGGACATTAGAAAAATTAAAAAAATAATATCAAGTCTATTTTGAATTTCTAAAATGCCTGACGCAAAAAATATCGGATTAAATTATCCCATTACAGAACTGCGCGGGATTGGGAATGAACGCGCTGCCCTGCTCAATAAATTAGCCGTCAATACTATAGCAGATTTATTGCTCCTTCGTCCCCGCAGATATGAAGATAGAACAAAATTAATCAAAATATCCGATTTAAAATCCGATGGTTCATTCCTTGTTAGAGGAAAAGTTGTGACAAAAGGCATCAATTATTATAAATGGCGAACAAAATCCGTGTTCGAAATGATAGTTGAAGATGAAACAGGTAGATTACATTGCCGATGGTGGAATCAACCATACAGAGACCAGATGTTTAAAATCGGTCAAGAACTCTGGATTTATGGGAAAGTTATCTCTGAACGTCCAAAAACTATGGATAATCCCGAGACCGAAATTGTCGAAGAAAACGACGAAGAATCTTCTGTCCATACCCGACGAATTGTCCCGATATATCCATTGACCGAAGGCATCTCTCAAAGGTGGTTGCGTTTGTTAGTCTGGAACACGTTTAACCAGTTTGAATCGCTAATCCAAGAGACAAATGCCGAAATATTAAGACTTGCCAAAGAGTATTGCAATTTAACATTGCTTCCAAAAAGAGAGGCTATCCGCTACTTGCATTTTCCCGAAACATTGGCGCAGGTAGAACAATCTATTAAACGGTTTGCCTTTGAAGAATTTTTTGACCTGCAACTAAAACTGCAAATCAGAAGACAAAACCTGCTGAAAAATGCGCGCGGCATCGTTTGCAGCGGAGATAATTCTCTGATTAAACCATTTTTATCAAAATTAGGATTTAAACTGACGCAGTCTCAGACCCTGGTTTTGCGGGAAATCCGACGCGACTTTTCAAGCGGGATTCCAATGCGCCGTTTATTGCAAGGTGATGTAGGTTCAGGAAAAACTGTGGTAGCCGCCTGCGCGTCGTTAATGGCAATTGAAAGCGGCTATGATGTCGCAATTATGGCGCCAACGGAAATTCTCGCCCAGCAACATTACAAAACCTTTTTAAACTGGTTAGAACCGCTCGGCATAAAAGTATTTATTCTAACTGGCAGCGTCAAAAATTTTAACCCTGACGAACAGGATAATCTTCAACTCCACGATAATCATAAAAACTATGGGTCATTAATTGTTGGCACTCATAGTTTGATTGAATCTAATTTTTCAGCAAAAAAACTTGGTCTCGTAATTATTGATGAACAACATAAATTCGGCGTGGCGCAAAGGGAGACATTAGTCAAAAAAGGCGATTATCCACACCTTCTTGTTATGACTGCAACGCCAATTCCACGAACGCTTGGCTTAACAATTTACGGAGAACTTGATATTTCCATCTTGAACGAAATGCCTCCGGGCAGAGGAAAAATTAAGACTTTCCTTATGACGAAGCTAAACTTCGTCAGGCATTTGATTTTGTAAAAACCCAACTTCAACAGGGACGACAGGCTTATTTCGTTTATCCAAGACTTGAAGATAGCGACCCTGTCGCCGGAATAAAAGCCGTGATGCAGGAATATTCAAAAATTAAATCCATTTTTGACCACTACAATGTCAGGATTGTTCACGGAAGATTAAACCAACAGGAACGCGAGTTGGTAATGGAAGAATTTCGCAGAAACAAAATCAATATACTTGTCGCCACATCAGTAATTGAGGTTGGGATTGATATCCCTAACGCAACGGTAATGGTAATAATGAATGCCGAACAATTTGGACTTGCGCAACTGCATCAACTCCGCGGCAGAATTGGTAGAGGCATCTGTGAATCTTATTGCATATTGGTCGCAAAATTAAAAACAGCGTCGGCAATTCAAAGACTAAAAATATTAGAAGAAACTTGCGACGGCTTTCGGATTGCTGAGGCAGACCTGCAAATCCGCGGTCCGGGAGAATTTTTAGGAAAAGAACAAAGCGGCATACCAAACTTTAAATTTGGCAATATTTTAACCGATTTGTCATTGATGCAGGCAGCAAAAATTGTAGCCACAAAAATCGCTACCGAGAAGCAAACCGTATAACCCTGAAAGTTCGGAAAAATTTAACAGACCAATATAATAACAAAAATTCTTGATTTTTCTATTTCCAATGGATAAAAACCTTCAAGAGGTAATTTATGTTGATTGTCCTTGTAAATCTAAAAGTTAAAGATGAGTTCCTGTGCGAATTCCAAAAGGCTTGTATTGAAAATGCAACCGCAAGCAGAAAAGAACCCGGTATTGCGCGGTTTGATGTTATTCAACAACAGGATGATAAAACAAGGTTTATGTTAATTGAAGTCTATCGTTCCGTTGAAGCCACAAAGGCGCACAAGGAAAATGACCATTATAAGAAGTGGCGAGATACAGTTGAAAAAATGATGGCAGAACCGCGTTATAGCGTTAAATATACAAATGTTTATCCCCCAGATAATGAATGGTAATGCAATTTTATGAAGTTTGAATTTTCAACAGCTAATAAAATTGTCTTCGGACCGGGTTCGATTAATTACGCTATTTCTTTCATTAAAGAAACTTCCAAAAATGTTTTTATAATCACGGGGAAAGATAAAACTCGCGTTGAATTTTTCATTAATGAACTGGTTCGGTCTGGAATCATAACAAATACATTTCAGATATCTTCCGAGCCAACGATTGAGCAGGTTGAATCTGCGGCTGCTATGGCGAGACAATCTGGCGTCGATTTAATTGTTGGTATCGGAGGTGGTAGCGTGATTGACGCCGGAAAAGCTATCTCGGCAATGGCAACAAATCCCGGAAATGTAATTGATTATCTTGAAGTAATTGGCGGCGCAAAACCGTTGCAATTTCAGTCATTATTTTACATCGCAATACCAACAACAGCAGGCACTGGAACAGAGGTCACACGCAACGCTGTAATAACTTCGAAAAAAGATGGGGTAAAAGCGAGTATGCGCCATCAATGTTTATTGCCACGGGTCGCTGTTGTTGACCCAAATCTTACATTAACACTACCGCCAGGGTTGACAGCAGAAACCGGTTTAGACGCCTTAACGCAACTCATAGAGTCATTTATATCCGTAAAAGCAAATCCAATCACAGATGCATTTTGCGTTGAAGGGATCAGCCGTGCAGGCCGTTCATTAAGAAAGGCTTATGAAGGCGATGTTTCCGCCCGCGAAGATATATCCCTTGCAAGTCTATTAAGCGGGTTGGCTCTTGCAAATTCCGGGCTTGGGGTGGCTCACGGATTTGCAGCGCCGATAGGCGGTTTATTCAATGCGCCTCACGGCGCCCTCTGCGCAGCCTTAATAAGTCCTTCTTTAAAAGTGAACCTTTCTGCATTGAGACAAAGAGAAAAAGAAAACCCCGCAATCAATAAAATAAAAATAATAGCGCAATTATTGACCAGTAAGGATAACGCCGAACCAGAAGAGGCAATTGAATGGATTGGAGAAACCCACAGGCTGTTGAAAATCCGTAGTCTGCGAGATTTTGGCATCGGAAAAGAAGATTTTCCACCAATTGTTGAAAAGGCGCAAATGGCAAGTAGTATGAAAGGGAATCCCGTAAAATTAACTGTTAATGAACTTTACGAAATTCTGGAACTCGCCTATTAAAAATTCATAGACCGCCAATCTTTATTCAGTGGATTTTAATAAAACGCATTTAATTCTTTTCAAATTTTAATACGAGTGATAAAGTTGCGGAAGAATGAAAGTCACTTTATTTATACCGTGCTATATAGACCTTTTCTATCCGCAGGTTGGTATAAGCATAGTGAAGATATTTGAGCGGTTAGGGATTGAGGTTGAAGCCCTTGAATCGCCTGCTTGTTGTGGTCAACCCGCATACAATACAGGCTATCACGATGAAACCAAAGAGGCTGCCATCAAATTGATGGAGCAATTAAAGGATGCAGAAGCCGTTGTCATACCATCTGGCTCCTGCGGGGCAATGGTAAAGGTGTTTTATCCCGAGTTGTTTGAAGGCACAGAATATGAAATCCTTTCAAAAGAGGTATCGTCAAAGTGCTATGAATTCACAGCCTTTTTAGTGAACCGATTAGGTGTAACTGACCTAAAAGCAACATTTCCTCATAAAATAACATTTCACGATGGCTGTCATGGTTTAAGGGAATTAAATAACAAACTGCCGCCGAGAGTGCTACTTTCCAAAGTAAAAGGGCTTGAACTTATAGAGATGAAAGAGGCTGAAACCTGCTGCGGTTTTGGCGGGACATTTTCAGCAAAATTCCCAATAATTTCCACAGCAATGGGAGAAACAAAATGCGCTTCGGCTCTTGAGACGGGAGCAGAATTCATTGTCTCCTGCGATTCAAGTTGTATAATGCATCTTCAAGGGCTTATCACGAGGCAGAACAAAAATATTAAAACAATCCATATTGCAGAAATACTGGCTCAACAATGAACGCAATTGCATTAGAATTTAAGAAAAACGCTGTCCGAACCGTTAAAGACCTACAACGTCGACAGCTCGTTAAAACCGCTCTGGGCAATTTTGAGATTGCGCGAAACGATAAGGTTGCCCGATTTCAGGATTGGCAGAAAGCCCGTTATGTTGCCGCAAAACTCAAATGGGAGGCGCTTGAAAATTTACACGCAAATATTCAGCGGCTTGAAGAGAATTTAAAGAAAAATGGCGCAATTGTGCACTGGGCTGCCACAGCAGAAGAGGCGCGCAGGATTGTTTCCGCTATTGCTAAGGAAAAAAATGCACGACTAATCGTAAAATCAAAGGCGATGACAGCTGAGGAAATCCACCTGAACGAGGCGCTGGAAAAAGAAGGTTATGAAGTGGTTGAAACTGACCTTGGCGAGTTTATAGTTCAGTTGCGTCGAGAACCACCATACCACATCGTCTTCCCGGCAATGCACTTAACCCGATACGAAATAAGCGATTTGTTTGCTCAAAAATTGGGCAGTCAACCCACAGATAAAGCCGAAGAACTAACAATGATTGCGCGTCGGGTTTTACGTGAAAAGTATATTAAAGCCGACATAGGCATAACCGGGGCAAACTTTGCAGTTGCAGATTGCGGGGTAATTTCAATCACCGAGAACGAAGGAAATGCCCGATTAACCGCCGCATAGCCAAAGGTAATGATTACATTAATCGGGATTGAAAAGGTGATACCTAAACTTGAAGACCTTGCCCTGTTTTTACCAATGCTTGCAACAGCAGGCGCCGCTCAGCTCATCAGCGGGTATAATACATTCTATTCTGGACCGCGGAAAAACGGTGAAACCGATGGACCGCAAGAATACCACGTCATCCTTTTAGATAATGGACGCACTGAATTGCTTGCCGACCCTATTGAACGAGACGCCTTGCGGTGCATAAGGTGTGGGGCTTGTTTGAACGTTTGCCCGATTTACCGCACTATTGGTGGGCATTCTTATGGCACAACTTACTGCGGACCTATCGGGGCTGTTATTACGCCGATTATGCGTGGAATTGAGGATTGGCAACAACTTTCATACGCATCAAGTCTTTGCGGCGCCTGCGCCGAAATTTGTCCAGTAAAAATTATTTTACATCATCATCTGCTTAAAAATCGTAAAATCGCAGCAACAAAAAAGCCCGTCTGGTGGCAAAAGATTGGGTTCAAGATTTTCAGCAAGATTTCTACTTGCCCTACACTTTGGTCAATTATAACAAAGTGCGGGCGGTTATTACAAAAATTACACCCGTTGGTTAAAGGGAGTAGACTCGATCCCGCTTATGCCTGGACAAAGGAACGGGATTTGCCGCCAATAGCACAGCAAACATTTAAAGAATGGTGGAGGTCAAACAAATGAACGATAGAGAAACAATTCTTGCATCAATTCAAGAGGCGTTAAAAAAACCGTCGGTAAAACAAGACATCTATAAAGCCGAAGATAACATATCGGAGTTGATTAAACAAGTGATGCCGCCTGTTGGAGAAAGTTTTGATGAACGGTTGGCGTTATTTAGGAAAAATGCGCAAGAATTAAAGGCGGAGTTCTACGCCGTAAATTCCACCGATGAAGTTGTCCAAACCATTCTCAAAATAAAAGATGCCGAACAATGGAAGTCAGTCGCTACACACCCGAACGAATTAACCGAATCAATCTGCAACAGGATTGGCTTGCCGATATTGAAATTAACAGCCGGCTATGATATAACGGAATTTGAAAAATGCAGCGCATCAATCACGGTTTGCGATTGTCTTGTAGCGCAGACAGGCAGCGTTGTAGTTTCAAGCGCAAGCACCGGCGGTAGGGCAATCTCAGTCCTACCACCTCATCACATTGTTATTGCTAAAAAAGAACAACTTGCCCCGACAATGTCAGACGCTATTGCGCTGGTTAGAAAAAAATATAATGGAAACTTCCCGAGTATGGTCTCTTTTATTACTGGTCCAAGTCGCACGGGCGATATTGAAAGGATACTTGTCCTTGGTGCTCACGGACCAAAAAGACTGACAATCTTTCTCTTTTAATAACAAAAAGATAAGAATCCATTGCACAAATCATAAACAAGAACGCTGATATACAGGATAAAAATACGTGGTTTTATACACTGTTTCCTTCCTATATCCTGTCTATCCTGTCTATCC
>Ga0116172_10005070_pt1 | contig 10550 bp, 8 predicted proteins | sample AD_UKC083_MetaG_FD_89799 | JGI IMG/M metagenome (GOLD analysis project Ga0116172, IMG submission 89799) | Active sludge microbial communities of municipal wastewater-treating anaerobic digesters from USA - AD_UKC083_MetaG | ecosystem: Engineered > Bioreactor > Anaerobic > Digestate | place: USA...
GCGTGCCGCCCTGACATACTGTGTATACGGCAGGGGCGGTTTAATGCCGCGGTTGGAGCGAGCCTGCGAAGCGGAAATCCCCGGGCTTGCGCGAGTTTACGAGCGCAAGTGTTAGGGGACGGCATACATGTATGTGCCGCGAATTGACGATTGCCAATGAATTAACTTGCCTGTCTATTTCAAGTTTATTTGGATGCACAGTTGGAGCGAAACTGCGAGCGCAAGTGTTAGGGTACGGCGGGCACTGAAAAAATATACAAAAAACGAATAAAAAACTGAATTTTTAGATTTGATTTTGCCGACCTTCTGACCCTCTGACCATCCGTCCCTCTGTTCTTACTGCACTTTCTCCATCTGGACTTTTTTGCCTTTAACAGTGCTTTCTTTTATCTTCTGAATCACAATATCGGCAACTTCGTGTTCAAGCTCTATGTATGTGTGTGAAGCGCGTATCTCCACCTTGCCGATTTTATCGGCGGATACGCCGGCCAGGTCTTCTATCGCGTCAATAATATCATGCACTTCAACGCTGTCATCGCTGCCCACATTGATAAACACTGTATCCGTTGTTGCCCCGCTTTTTACCGGACGTTTCACTGTTTCCGCCCTGTTGTGATTAAGGTCGTCTTCACGCTTGTCCGTTAAAGCGGCTATTTTTAACAATGCGGCGGCTATTTCCTTTAAACCATAATTCTGCGCCAGAAGTTTTTCTATTTCCATATTCTGCCTTTCAAGATTTCCGGCAGTTAAGGCTTCGCGCAGCCTGTCCAGCACTTTTCCTGTTTTTAAATCCGCGGATTCGTCAAAGGTTGGGACTTTTTCGCAGCGTATCTGAACGTTGGCGTATTGTTCTATCTCAAAAATTTTATTCCTTTCGCTTCCGTAAATAAACGTAAAGGCCTTTCCTTTTTTGCCCGCCCTTCCGGTCCTGCCTATCCTGTGGACGTAATATTCAATATCCTACGGTATGTGGTAATTTATAACGACGTCAAGCCCTTTGATATCAAGTCCGCGCGCCGCCACGTCGGTTGCCACAAGTATTTCGGTCCTGCCCCTTTTAAACCTTTCCATTACTTTCTCGCGCTGCTGCTGCGTTTTATCGCCGTGCAGCCCTTCTGACGTATAGCCCATTAATTTAAGGCGCTCCGTCACGCTGTCAACTTTGTGCTTTGTGTTGCAGAACATAAGGACGTTATTGAATTCAAAGGAATCCAGCACGCGGCCTATGGCGTCAAGTTTTGCCCCGCGTTTTACCTCATAGTAGCACTGGTCTATGCCGTCAGCGGTTAAGACTTCCTTGACCACTGTGATATATTTCGGGTCGTTCTGATAGCGCTTTGTAAGTTTTAATATGGGCTCCGGCATTGTGGCGGAAAAAAGCGCCGTCTGCCTTTCTTTAGGCACCTTTTCAAGTATAAGGGATATATCTTCAATAAATCCCATATTAAGCATTTCATCGGCCTCGTCAAGCACTGCAATTTTCACTGTGCTTAAATCTATGTTGCCCCTGTTGATATGGTCTATAAGCCTTCCCGGCGTGCATACAATAACCTGCGCCCCGTATTTTAACTGCCTTATCTGTCGCTCTATCGGCTGGCCGCCGTAAATGGGGACGACTTTAATACCTTTAACGTATCTGGAAAATTTTACTATCTGCTCCGCCACCTGCACGCACAGCTCCCTTGTGGGGCACATTACAAGCGCCTGCGTAAGGTTTGAATCTTTATCGATTTTCTCAATGATAGGTATGCCGAAAGCCGCTGTTTTTCCGGTTCCTGTCTGCGCCTGGCCAATTACATCAAAACCGGCCATCATTTCCGGAATGGCGGCGGACTGTATCTGCGTGGCTTCTTCAAAACCCATTTCCTGGGCGGCCTTTTTTATCTCTTTGGAAATTTCCAGGTCACAAAACCTTATATTATTCAATTCAGCTCCTTTTGTTCCTAAAACCCATTATAAACCTAAAAAAAGAGATATTCAAGGAATGAAATGGAACAATGTCAGCGGACGGTTTTTTTCGCGGTTTTTTTTGTGGGTATCAGAATAATATATATGCTTGCCGCCAAAACCCCTGCGGCAAAAGTTATTTTCATCCAATTATCGCTGATTAAAAAATAAGAAGAAACTGCCATCCCCGCCCACGCGCTGCCAATGCCCATTATTTTAGCCTGCATTGAAATGCCCCTGCCTTCCATAAAATCCCTTACAAAACGCCCAAGTATTTTATGGTGTATAAGCCATTTATAAAATGCGTTTGAACCGCGCAGATATAAAGCGGCGGCAACTATTAAAAAAGGCGCGGCCGGCATTATAGGTGTTATAAACCCTATTATTCCCAGAACCGTAAACGCGTGCCCGCCAAATATGTAAGCATTTCTGTTTCTTACGCTTATTTTTTCCGCGCAGATTAAAAAAACGGAATACTGCCTGCCGTTTTTTTCAACGGCGTAAACAGTCCTGATTCTTATGCCGGTAAAACCCGCGCCTGCCAGCAGGTCAAAAATTTCATCCCTGTCAAAACCAAAATGATATATGCCGTTATTATCTCCGTGAAAAGTCCCGTCTTCTTTTTCCAGATCAGCTATGGCTATGTGCCCGCCTTCTTTCAGTGCGTTAAAGAATTTTTTAAGCGCTGCAGCCGTGTCCTTTACGTGGTGCATAGACATTGAAGATAAAATAACGTCGTAATTGCTTTCAAATCCGGATATTGTTTCAATATCGGCGTTTAGCGTTGTTATGTTTGTCTTTTTTTCATCATTTATCTTATCACGCAGCTGTTTAAGCATTGCCTCTGACGCGTCAACAGCCGTCACCTGCCCTGACAGCTCCGCCGCTTTAAGGGTGATAAGGCCGGTGCCTGCGCCAAAATCCATGACTTTATATGTTTCCTTCAGTTTCACGCACTTTATCATTGCCTGCGCTATGGCTTCAGCCATTTTCACTCTGGCCTCTGTATCCCACTCTTTTGCCTTTTCTTCAAAAGTATCCATTGATTCTCCCTGCTTTTTTATTTCCTTTAACAAATTATAGATACTGATAAGCTTTAAATCAACACGCAAAAAAAAAGAGGCGCAATATATGCGCCTCTAAAATCAGCGAATAGAGTGTGTCCCATAAGCTTTGGCTTATTCATTATATTATTATTTATGGGCTTTGGCTTATACTTTATGGCTTATTATCCGCCCTTGGGGCCCGCCCTTCTGTTCATGTGCTGCCCCGCGAAACCCTTCATGTTTTTGAAGGAATTAGTCTGTTTAAAATGTTCCCACGGTTTTTCTTTCTGCATTTTTTTTACAGGTTCCGCAGTTCCGTCAGCCTTAACTTCCACAGGCTCCTGTTTTTTCTTATTTTCCGCCATATAACACCGCCTTTTATTAGTTTTAATTATTATACTACATATTTAAATAATTTTAAATTTGATTCAGTAAGTGACAATCATTCCTGTTTTAACGCCGTCTGCCGAAATTTTAACAACCGGTTTAAACGCATTATGCAGCCAGAAATAATCAAGAGCAGTATATGCAAGCGCCGCGCCTGCTGTTATTGTTGATATTAATACCAAGTCTTCAGCGGCGGTTACTTTTTCTTTCTCGTATTTAAGTCTCCAGTACTCCGCTTCATCAAGATCTCCAAGATTGGTTTTCAGCGCGTCATAATCTGTTGCCAGCGTATTCTGCTGAATAATTGCAGCGACAGACGCACCGATTAAAAGCGCGTCAGAAGCAAGAAGCACCACCGGCGCCCACTGAAATTCCGCTGACGGGCTTTCTTCAGCAAAAACATTAAACGGCACTACAAAACATAAAACAATTAAAGTGATAATAATTTTTTTCATTCATTTTTACCCTTTTTTATTAATTAACTTAAATTTTATATATTATAGTACAAAACAAATTAAAAAATAGATATTTTTCGCTTTAAAAAATATAAAAAGCCCCGCAAAAATCACGGGGCTTTTTAATTATTTAAAATCTTTTATTCCGGCCCCTGAACAGTATCACAGGTTATATTTTTATTGGAACCCGGAAGATAAGTATTGGGGTTTGCCGGAAAAGGATTATCCCAGTCAGTTATAGGCGGTGTAACACCGCATATTCCCGCATAATCGCCCGGTGTGGGGCCGTCATAAAATCCGTTTCCGTCATTATCAACCAGGACTGTAATAAAATACATCCCCGGATAGAACATAAAGAAATCATAACTAAACGAAGTCCCTGACGCGGGGGTTGTACTTTCAACAGCTGTAAACGCTTCATATCCTTCAGACAAAGGGCCGGTTGAAATATATATAATATAAGGGTCGCTTGTTAATGCCCCGGGCGTTGTTATTGTTCCGTTGACATTTGAAGCCACATCAACCATTGTAAGGTTTACAGTCATATTGCCGTTTATGTTAAGATTAGGCTCGGAAGGAATATTCTGTAGATTTGTGGTGTTGTAAACTCCCACATAATCGCCGTAAGACGGGTCGCCGTCATCCGAACCATCCGCGTCCGCGAATCCGCCCAGTATGTATGTTCCGGGTTCAACCCCATATAAAGTGACGCTGAAATTATTGCCGGAAGGAAGGGTTTCTTCTCCGTATTCCGGTGATATTCCCGGCTTTAAACTTTCTGAAAATAAACCAATACTAGCGTCACCCGCAGAAGTACCCGGCATTGTCACGTTAACAGTGACATTATACCAGTACCGTTCCATATCAATTGACAGCCCTGTATTTGGCAGAAATGTTGACGGGCCAGAAGGCGGTTCAAAAGGTGAAGAAGCATTTGCATACCCCAGATAATCACCCGGCGTAAAGGTGCCTGAATTATCCATATCAACAACAGCATACACGTAATAATTGCTTCCCAGTCCAAAATTCGGTTGAAAAGAAAAATTAGTAAAATTGCCTGCCGTACACAGATTATTGTATATGAATAAATATCCGTCTGTTTCATCCTGGTTATTGTCAATAACCACAAAATACTGTTTACCTTCCAGTGAAACATCGTAGTTTAAGGCTCCTCCCACGCTTCCCGGAGTGGGATTAACGGTAGGCGTATGGATTAAAGTAAAAACAGGCGTCGGCGTTGCTGCCGGCTGTGACGGAGAAGAACCGCTGTCCTTTGAACACCCGGAAAAAACAAAAACAAAAATTAAAACAAAAGAACCAAACAAAAACATAACTTTTTTCATTTCTCATACCTCCCCGGTTTATTTATAGATATATTATACCTGTATTTTATGCTTTTTCAATTTTTATATTTTAAACCCAAACTTTTTCTTTTTACCCTTTTTTATGTTTATCCCGGCCCTTATGTCCTCTATCTTATCGCGCAGTATGGCAGCGCGTTCAAAATTAAGCGCCGACGCCTCTTTTGCCATTTCTTCTTCCATTTTCTTTATCAAATCAGCCCTGTCCGTGTATTCTATATTTATCTCTTCTTCGGCGACAGGCACCGTAAAATAATCCATTTCATAAACGCTTCCCTGTATGGCTTTAATCTCTTTTACTATGCTTTTCGGCGTTATATTATTTTCTTTGTTATAAGCCTTCTGCTTGGCGCGCCTTCTTTCGGTTTCGTTTATCGCGCGCCTCATTGAATCAGTCATTGTGTCCGCGTACATTATAACCTTTCCGTTCACGTTTCTTGCGGCGCGGCCGGTTGTCTGAATAAGCGATTTATCCGACCTTAAAAACCCTTCCTTATCCGCGTCAAGAATCGCAACCAGCGACACTTCCGGTATGTCAAGCCCTTCGCGGAGCAGATTAATGCCTATTAACGCGTCAAACTTTTTCTCGCGCAGCTCCCTTATTATCTGAATGCGCTCCAGCGTGTCTATGTCGCTGTGCAGGTAGCGGCACTTTACCCCTTTGTCCTTTAAATACGAAGTCAGGCTTTCCGCCATTTTTTTTGTAAGGGTGGTGACAAGCACGCGTTCGTTTTTCTCGGCGCGGCTTTTAATCTCCGCCATCAGGTCGTCAACCTGGCCGTCTGTTTTTCTTATCTCTATTTCCGGGTCAATAAGGCCGGTGGGCCTTACTATCTGCTCCGCTATGTTTTCAGAGCCGGATTTTTCAAGTTCATAATCGCCGGGCGTGGCCGATACAAAAACCGCCTGGTTCATCTTTTTTTCAAACTCCTCAAAGTTAAGCGGCCTGTTGTCATACGCGCAAGGCAGGCGGAACCCGTAATCTATCAGGTTTTTTTTGCGGGAGCGGTCGCCGGCGTTCATCCCGTGAAACTGCGGCAGGGTCACGTGCGATTCGTCCACAAACATTATGTAATCCTCCGGAAAATAATCAAGAAGGGTGTACGGCGCCTCACCGGGTTTCCTTCCGTCCATAAGGCGCGAATAATTCTCTATGCCCTTGCAGAATCCCATTTCTTCAAGCATTTCAATGTCATAATTGACGCGCGATTTTAAACGCTCGTATTCAACCGGCCTTTCTTTATAGAACTTCAGCCTGTCTTCAAGCTCCGCTTTTATCTCTTTTACCACGCCCTTCATTTTTTCCGGCTCCATTACATAGTGCGATGCGGAATAAACAGCGGTCCTGCGCACCCGGTTGATTACGTTTTTGGATACAGGCTCTATTTCGCTTATTTTTTCTATTTCGTCGCCGAAAAGCTCAATGCGCAGGGCTGTGGTGGAATAAGCCGGCCAGATTTCAACTATATCGCCCTTTACACGGAATATGCCCTGAGTGAATTCAAACTCGTTTCTCTGATACTGCATGCGCACAAGGCTTTCGGCAATGTCATCGACGGACATCCTTCCGCCCTCTTCCATAAACAGGCGGATGTTTTTGTAATTTTCAGGCGAGCCCAAACCGTATATGCACGACACTGACGCCACGATGATGACGTCCCTGCGCGTTAAAAGTTTCTGCGTGGAAGCCAGCCTTAACCTTTCAAGCTCGTCGTTTATGGCAGAATCTTTTTCTATGAACATGTCCCTGTGCGGAATATAAGCTTCGGGCTGGTAATAGTCGTAATAGGATACAAAATATTCAACCGCGTTATCCGGGAAAAATTCCTTGAATTCCATATACAGCTGCGCGGCAAGCGTCTTGTTGTGCGAGATAATGATGGAAGGCCTGTTAAGCTGTTCTATCACCTTTGCCATGGTGAAAGTCTTGCCGGAGCCGGTTACGCCCAGAAGCGTCTGGAATTTTTCGCCACCGGCAATGGAAGAGACAAGTTTTTTAATTGCCTCGGGCTGGTCGCCCTGCGGCGTAAAATCTGATTTTATTTTAAATTTATCCATAAAAACAACCCCTTATATATAACACTTTAGCAAATTAGGCAATTAAGCAATTAAGCTATAGCAGAAAACATAGCCCTTTAACGAATTATGCAATTAAGCTATAGCGGAAACCTGATATTTTCGATTTTGCTTAACTGTCTGTTTTATGCTTATATTTTCCCGCTTATGCTTAACTGCCTATCTACTTTTTGCTTATGCTTATCTGCCTGTCTGCTTTTTGCTTATATTTTTCGCTTATGCTTATCTGCTTAATTGCCTAATGTGCTATTACTTAATTTTCCTGTATTTCGCGATAAGCGCGTTGGTTGAAGCGTCATGTTTAAGTTCCGAATTGGATTCCAGGTCAGGCGCTATTTTGCCTGCAAGGACCTTTCCAAGCTGTACGCCCCACTGGTCAAAAGCGTTTATTCCCCAGATAACGGACTGCGTAAACACGCAGTGTTCGTAAAGCGCGATTAATTTGCCAAGCGCTTCGGGTGTAAGTTTTTCCATCAGGATAGTTGTTGACGGTTTATTGCCTTCAAACACCTTATGGTTAACAAGGTTTTCAGGCGTTTTTTCCGCCCTTACTTCATCCGCTGTCTTGCCAAAGGCAAGCGCGGCCGACTGCGCGAAAACATTGGCCATTAACAGGTCATGGTGGCTCCCGGTGGGATTAAGCGATTTTCCGAAAGCTATAAACTCGCACGGTATTAATTTTGTTCCCTGGTGTATAAGCTGGTAAAAAGAGTGCTGCCCGTTGGTGCCCGGTTCTCCCCAGTATATGGAACCTGTCTGATAGGTGACACGCTCGCCTTCGTTGGTAACGGTTTTCCCGTTGCTTTCCATTGTCATCTGCTGAAGGTAAGCGGGAAAACGTTTTAAATACTGTTCATACGGAAGTACGGCTATTGTTTCCGCGCCGAAGAAATCCGCGTACCATACGCCAAGAAGCGCCATGATAACAGGCATGTTTTTTTCCAAAGGCGCTGTCCTGAAATGCTCGTCCATTTTATGAAAACCGCCAAGCATAGCGCGGTAATTTTCAGCGCCCAGCGCTATCATATTGGAAAGCCCTATCGCGGATGTCATTGAATACCTTCCGCCCACCCAGTCCCAGAATTCAAACATATTGGCCGTGTCAATCCCGAACTTTGAAACCTCTTCGGCGTTTGTTGAAAGCGCCACAAAATGTTTTGCTATGGCTTTTTCATCCTTTAACGCTTTTAACACCCACGCGCGCGCTGTATGCGCGTTTGTCATTGTTTCAAGGGTTGTAAACGTCTTTGACGCCACTATAAAAAGAGTCTCTTCCGGATTCAGGTCGTGCGTGCATTCGGCAAAATCAGTGTCGTCTATGTTTGAAACAAAGCGGAACACAAGGTTCCTCTGCGTGTATTTTTTAAGGGCTTCATACGCCATAACCGGGCCCAGGTCAGAACCGCCTATGCCTATGTTAACAATATTTTTTATTGTTTTGCCTGTGTACCCTTTCCATTCGCCCTTTCTTACTTTTTCCGAAAACGCCGCCATTTTGTCAAGGGTGGCGTGCACTCCCGGCATTACGTCTTTGCCGTCAACCATAATTTTTGCCGTTTTCGGCGCGCGCAGCGCGATGTGCAGCACAGACCTGCCTTCGGTGTTGTTTATCTTTTCTCCCTTAAACATACTTTCTGTTTTTTCCCTAAGCCCGGCTTCTTTTGCAAGTTTAAAAAGAAGGCTCATAGTTTCGCCGTTTGCCCTGTGCTTGGAATAATCAAAATAAACGCCTTCTTCCTCAACAGCCATTGTTTCCGCGCGGTCAGGTTCAAGCGCGAACATCTCCCTTAAATGAAGGTTTTTAATCTTTTCATAGTGTGACTGCAGTTCCTTCCACGTATTTAAGCCTGATAATTTTGCCATTCTTAAAATGTCTCCTTTTGGTTTAATTTTAATTGAAATTTAAGCGGGTTAAAAGCAAAAAATAAACGGCTGATTTACTTTGAATTCTGCCTCTTTGCCACTTCCGCGGCTATCTGTTTTACTTCGGGGTTGTCCGCGTATTTTTCCGACGCCTTGTTATATATGTGAAGCGCTTCCTTAAGCATGTTCTGATTAATGTATATGAAAGCGGTTGTAATCAGCGAATCAAGCGTGTCGTCGTTTACTTCAAGGTCATTGCGCTCCTCTGTTTCATTATCTTCTATAAGTTCGTCAAATTTAGATGACATTTTAAGCGGCGCGGCGGACGGCTGCGCAGGGACTGAAACAGGAACCGGAGCGGCAGCAGGGACAGGCGCCTCTTCTTTTGCGTTTTTTATTTCTTTTGCCGTTTCCAGCGCAGTCTTTGCAAGGGTGGGCAGCGCGTAGGCGCCTTTTAAAGCGTCAGACAGGCTTTTTTTCTTTTCTTCCCCGTTGGCCGGCTGTTTTTTAAGGTCATCAAGATTAAATTGTTTCTGCACCGGTTCGTTTTTCACCGTCACCATCTTTTTTTCCGGCGGCGCGGAGGCAGCCGCGGGCTCTGCCGGCGCGGCAGCAGGTTCCGGTTTTGGCATTGATTCCCTGGCCTTTTGCATAATCTCTTCTTTCTGCCTGTTCCACTTATCTATGGCTTCCTGTTTCAGCCTTTCAAGAAGCATTTTTTTCTTTTCTTCCTGCTCTTTCATTATTTTCTGAACTTCTTCGGCTTTAAGTTTTTCGTTCTTCTGCGCTTCATCCAGTTTGGCCTTCAGTTCAACGGCGGCTTTCTGTATTATTTCAAGCTCCATTTTTTCATACTCGCCCTGCATCCTTGCCTCTTCTTCCAGAAGCATGCGCGCGCGCTCTTCCTCTTCCTGCATTATCTTTTTATTGCGCTCCTCTATCGCCTTTCTTTTTATCTCTTCCAGTTTGTCTTTGGGCGAACTGTCAATTTTTTCCCATACTTTTTCACCGGTGCCTTTTGAAGCCACAATGGAATATACCCTGTGAAGCTTTTCCCTTAAACCCTTGTCGTTCGGGGCAAGCTTTAAAGCCGTAATATATGTTTCCACAGCGCCGTCATAATCGCCGTTGTTTAAGTAGTTTTGCGCCATGATGTCAAATTTATCCACAAGTTCATTGCCCGTGCCGTACGACTTTGCCTGCATTTCATTTTCCATCTGTTTCATTTTTATGGATTTATGCCTGGCTTCTGCGTCGTTTAATTCCTTTATTTTAATATTTATCGGGTATTCCTCGCTGTTGAAATCCCCTATGGATTCATAGATAAGCCTGGCTGCGTCAAATTCGCTGTCCATAACCTTTTTTTCCGCGTCGCGTATCATGGTCCTTAAAGTGGACTTAAGCTTGTTTTTTAC
>Ga0116172_10005074_pt1 | contig 10543 bp, 3 predicted proteins | sample AD_UKC083_MetaG_FD_89799 | JGI IMG/M metagenome (GOLD analysis project Ga0116172, IMG submission 89799) | Active sludge microbial communities of municipal wastewater-treating anaerobic digesters from USA - AD_UKC083_MetaG | ecosystem: Engineered > Bioreactor > Anaerobic > Digestate | place: USA...
GAGCTTCGACCTGGTCTTTACTCCCACTACGGCAGGCAGCTACAATGGCTCTTTGGCAATCATCAGCAATGCTGAAAATAGCCCCAACCACCAAGCCTTCATCACCGCTTCCGGTGTTCTGCCACCCGCCATCACCCTATCCACTGATGAGCTTACCGGCGCAATTCTACCAGATCAGACCGCTACCCAGAGCTTCAACATCGGCAACAGCGGAGGGCAAACTCTCAATTACAGCCTGGCGCTGCAAGAGCTGCGCAGACTGAATGGAAGTCTCAGGACAGCCCAGGGCCGTAACATCGAAGGCAGCACTCTGGTGCTGAACGCCTCAAGCTATAGTCCCGGTACGACGGTGGACTGGACTTTCACCGTCACCAACGCCAGCACCGATTACGAGTGGCTTGAAAACATCTATATCGAATTCCCCAACGACGTCACCGTCAACAGCGCCACTGGTTTTGTAGGTGGCTCCGGTGGACCCATGACTCCAGATTTCACCAGCGGGAACGGTATTACGATTCACTGGAACGGCACAAGCGGTGATTGGGGTGTGATCCATCCCAATGAAAGTGCCGTCGCCACCGTCAATGTGACCATCCCGCCATACTATCCCGGAGACCTGCTTCTGCAATATCAGATCGATGGAGATGTCTATGGCGCTGAGCCTCACATCCTCTATGGCAGCATTTTGCTCCCCCATGACTGGACCCCTCTGGACTGGTTTGACTTATCACCCGTGTCGGGAACGGTAGCCCCAGGCGGGTCTGTGCCTATCGAGGCCTATTTCGACAGCGCGGCCCTCATTCCTGGCCAATATCTGGCCACCTTGCTGGTCAATTCCAACGATCCCGTTCATCCTCAGATGACCATCGACGTCACCCTCAACGTCCAGGATCCCAACCAGCCCCCGGAAATCATCCCTCCGGACGTGATCGCCTTTGCCAAAAACGACACTTATGTCGAGGATTTCTCGCCCTATGTCAGCGATCCGGACAGCGATCCCCTCAGCCTGCAGGCCAGTGGAAACTCTCATATCCAGATTGCGATCGACGGTCTCAGCGTCACCTTCACGACCATCGAAGGCTGGACTGGTCAGGAAGAGGTCACCTTCACCGTCTCGGATGGTGATCTGGAAGCCAGCGCGGTGGTGTATGTCTCATCCTACAACACGCCACCCACCATCGATCTGCCCGATGAGGGTTTCACCTTCACCCGCAACGGCAGCCTCACGGTTGACCTGGCACCATACGGAAACGACGCGGACGGAGATGAGCTTAGTATCGATTTCAGCGGAGATACCCATATAGACGTCCAACTCGACGGCAGTTCTGCCAACTTCAGTTCGATCGACGGCTGGGTAGGCAGCGAAATCATCACCTTCAGCGTCTTTGACGGCACAGACCAGACCAGCGACACGGTGGAGATCACCGTCACCAACAGCGCTCCAACGCTGGACCTTCCCGATAGCTGGAGCTTTGGCCATAATAGCTTCCTGGCAGTGGATATGGGACTGTATGGTGGAGACGATGATGGCGACGTCCTGGAACTCACCTGGATTGGCAACACCAACATCCTCATCATCCAGAACGGCCCGGAGATCAGTCTCAGTTCTCCGGACGGCTGGGTTGGCACGGAAAACGTCACTTTCACCTTCAACGACGGCTATGCCCAGACCAGCGACACGGTGGAGATCATCGCCACCAACAGCGCTCCGGAGCTAACGCTTCCGGACGGATGGAGTCTGCCGCGTAATGGTACCCTCGAAGTGGATTTGGCTCCCCCTGTCACTGATTATGATGGAGACCCACTGATCTTCGGCACCAGTGGCACTACCAATGTCGAAACCAATTTCGACGGCAGCGTGGTCACCTTCTATGCCCCCAGCGGCTGGGTGGGCACCGAGACCGTTACCTTCGTCATCAACGACGGTATCGACTCAGGCACCGACACCGCGGAGATCACCGTCACCAACAGCGCTCCCGCCTTCAATCTTCCCACATCCTGGAGCTTCGATCAGGACACCGTAGGCATCCTTGATCTCAACGTCTATGCCTCTGATCCTGAAGCCGACGCGCTCAGCTATCAGTTCAGCGGCAACGTCCATATCGCCATCGGCATTGTGGATGGTATTCTCACCGCTACCCCGGACCCTGGATGGTATGGCACGGAAAGCATCACTATCACCGTCTCCGACGGCCTTTTGGAAGCCTCAGACAGCTGGGATATCATCGTGGAACAGGTGATCAGCGCTCTGGATACTCCCGTCGTGATCATCTCCATGACCGTCGGATCGGTGGTCCTGGATTGGCAGTCCGTGCCGGACGCCACGGAATATCTAATCTTAGCCTCGGCTGATCCCTACGGCATCTTCACCCAGATCGGCTCCAGCGTCACCAATCACTTCGAAACTCCCCTCACAGACGACATGGCCTTCTTCCAGGTCAAAGCGCTGTACGAGCCGGAAGCAAAATGAGCTAAACCTTCCTGCTGCCATTCCCTTGTAGCTCCTCAGTATCAACCACTGGGAGCCGGGAATCCAGCTCAGAATATCATCTACCCCCGCTGCTGTGGCATCGGGGGTTTTTTGTTGCACCGATTTCCGACACCACCTATCACTGACTTTAGTCGGTCGTAGCACTGACTTTAGTCGGTGCGTGACGATAATCCTATATGATTGTATGGTATTTGTTTATGGTCACATAATCAGTCGGGAGAAGTGCCGGCTGAGGAGCTTGTGCGACAATCAACCCCGCAGGGGTGAGTCAACGTCATAGCCCCTTGTGCAGCGTAGCGGAACGGGGGGACCAATACAGAGCCATCCTATAAGCTCCCCGGGAGCGGAATACGAGGAAACAGACCGGCCCGTAGAGTTATAACGTGTTTCACCCCCGAGGGGTTCAGGCTGGTTGGCATATCCTAACCCCCCGTTTCGCGAAGCTTCATGGGGGGCTATTACATTTAGACGCCCTTCCAGGGCTTCAAAGTGGCTATTATCGCACAGGCCCTGACGCAAGTGTTACCAATAATCCAACTGTCTTCTAAACCCTTCCCTGTTCACCCTTCACTATTCCCCAATCCTCAATTAGCCTCCTACCCCTCTAAGGACGACACCCTCTCACCCCTCTCAAAACTCACCCTTCCATCACCACAACTCTTTGACCTCTATGCCGATGCAAAAAGACACAACCTTTCAACCTCTCCACCCATCCCAGCCCAATTTGCCCCTCCTCAATCTTTCGCGCGGTCAAAGAGCCCTTTGCTTGTCCGAGTGCTGAGGGTCTGGCCACCCACGCTTCTTACGATGAGACTCCCATGATGGATTTAAACTTGAAGAATATAGACCTCCGGGCAGCTTCCAGGTTCTCCTCCAGGCAGGAGAGATTAGGTCCGCTCAGGTATGATGACGCCAGAGATTGGTAGATTATGCCAATAATCCCACTGAGATATGGTATATTATACCACGGGACGTAAAACCTTTACCAGATGCGGCTTGCGGCTTTGCACATGCATAATCAACCTTTACAGGGGGTGTAGAATCTACCACACCGATCGGAACCATAATCCAGTAAGGTGCTGTAAATATAAATGATATAGATAATGGCAAGTATGGAACAAAAGTTGATTTAAATGGAATGGTTTTTTATATGTTCAACAGAAGATTCCGGCGAAAAGCCCGGTTGTCATGTTGAAGATGAATGTTCCTGTACAAGTATGATTCCAAATGTAGCAAATAATGAAGTAAAGGTGGTGAAGCATGCACAAGCAGTTATCAATAATGATCTTTTTGTTTCTACTGCTGGCGATGGTTTGGGCAGATCAAAATGACCAGGTTATGGAAAAGGGGCAGTTGCTTCCGGCTTATAAAGTGCCTCTACGTAAGAATACTCATGCAAACAGGGATGTCACCCCTATCCTGCAGCAGAACTTCGAGGCTGGATCTGCAGGCTGGACTATTGATGGGCTTTGGGAAGTAGGCATACCCAGCACAGGGCCCAACGGGGGTTACAACTCACCCAATTGCGTCGCCACAAATCTGGGCGGTAGTTATGCAAACTCAGCGAATTATTGGCTGATAAGTCCAGAGCTTGCTATTGGTGCAGCCTCCCATGTCCGGCTCAGGTTCTGGGAATGGTTTCAGATGGAAAGCGGATGGGACTATGGAAGAGTGAAAATAAGCACCAATAGCGGGGCTTCCTGGACAGATGTGCATTCCAGCAACGGAAGCAGCGATTGGCGGGAAACCACTATCAACCTATCTTCCTACCAGAACAGCACTGTCCAGATAGCCTTCAACTTTACCTCTGACGGATCAATCACCTATTTGGGCTGGTATGTGGATGACGTGGTTTTGGAGTTTGAGCCGATGGAACCACTTTCCATAACTCTGACAAACCTGAACGCGCAGAGTTTCCCCCATATCTATGCCAACGTGGAAGTGGATTCAATGGGGGTGGGGATCTCCTCGCTCACACAATCCAATTTCACAGTGCGTGAGAATGGAATCCTACAGACAGACTATTTCGAAGTTACGCCGCCGGATCAGGGAGGAGGTTCCAGAAGAGCCGATATTGTCTTTTTGATGGACAACAGCGGGAGCATGGACGGGGAAATCAATGCAGTAAGCGCTAATGTTCGCAATTTTGTCGATCAAATGGCACTGGCAGGCATTGATTTCGCCCTTGGCCTATGTCGCTTTGGATCAAGCCAGAATTCTGGGAATCCGATAATTGAAGATAATGGTATTCTGACACAGAATACTACATATTTCAAAGACGTGGTCTGGGCTCGTAATAGTGCTTATGGAAGTTACGAACCGGGCTGGGATGCCTTGTATGAGTCAACTACCAGTTTCACTTTTCGCCCCGGTTCGCAGAAAGTATTTATCTTGATCACTGACGAAAATGTCAGTGAAGACGACAATGATGGCACATACACGCAAGCTCAAGCTATCACAGCATTACAGAACAATTCAGTTACAACCTTTGCGTTAATTGAACTAGATAACACATCCGTACAGGATTACGGATATATAGCCGAACAGACAAATGGTGAGTACTATGATATTTATTCAGATTTTAGCGATGTTTTAACCGCCATATCTTCTCAAGTATCCAACTCCTATCTGGTGCGTTACCGCACAAACCACCCGCAATTTGACGGTGTACTGCGTAATGTGGAAATCACCGTTTCCTACCTGGGCAATCAGGATACTGCCAGTGGATCATACATGCCTGGGTCGGCTCCGCAGGTCACACGCACTCAAGGTACCCTAGACCTTCATCTGCAGCCTTGGGCGGAAGGGACAGCGTTCACTATCTCGGCCCATATCACTGATACCATGGCTCCGCTTGTGCAGGAAGCCAGGGTGTTTTACAGAAAGTCCTCCACAACCAACTACCAAAGCGTGCTGATGTCCCAAGCCGGCGCAAGCGATATCTGGTCTGCAATGATCCCCTCCGGCTCTGTGCAGACCCCAGGTCTGGACTATTACATTACCGCTACTGACGGGCAGACTACTTCCTCCACTCCCACGGTTGAGCCTGCCACATACCCCTGGCAACTGGCAATCCTACCCAATGTGGCTCCTGTCATCACCCATACCCCGATCAGTACACTAACGCTCAATCAGGCTGTGCCTGTCTTTGCCAATGTGATCGATGTAACCAACAGCCTTGCTTCGGTTACCCTCTGTTACCGGAAAACAGGCCAATTGATATATCAAAGCACCGCAATGAACAGCCTGGGCAATTCCGATTATCAGGCTACCATACCTGCCAGCTATGCCACAATAGACGGAGTGGACTACTACCTGAAAGCCGCAGACAACTTCAATGTAAACACTTATCACGGCACAGCGGATTCGCCGCACAGGATAGTTGTGCCGGGTTCGACGTTTGTTATCCGTGATTCATCAGGTAATCTGATTCCAAACACAGTCTTTGAAATCTATAAAGTTGATCGAAGTAATCCATCCCTCGAATACTCCAAAGAAGATAGAGAAACCGATATCAACGGAGAATTTTCAGTTCCCGGAAACTGGTTCAATCCCGGGGATTGGGTGAAGGTCAAAAGGGAAGTGTATGAGGAGGATACAACATTACCAAACCACGAGGTGGTGGGGGGTCGCTTATACTCCGTTACCTTGGATAATGCCGTTTTTGTAAGCAACGGGGAAGTTTCCTATCCTGAATACGTAGCAGGTTCTACTATAACAATTCCGATGGGGCATACGACAGTCAAATACAATCTGCGGGTTTCAGTTGAGTGGGCAGCCGATCAGGCCTACCTGAACAATCTTGCAAATGGCTTCAGATTGGTTTCCAACTATTTATACGATGTCTTTGACGGGCAGGTGCACCTGGATAGAGTGGTGATTTATAATAATAAAGAGCACTGGGATGACTGCGACGTGAGAATCCACGCCAGCAACGTGCAATGGCCTCAGGCACGCGTCAATGGGATCAGCAGCAGTAATGGTATCTTCAGCAGTAAAGGGTTTCTATTCATGCCCCGGGTATTCTATCTGAACAACTTAAACGTTCAACGAAACCTTACAGACGCCTATCCTTATGACTGGACTATAGCTAATGTGTGGGGGCGTTTATACCCCCCCTCGAGGACGTTGGCGCATGAATTCGGCCATTACGGTATCGGCTTTTATGATGAGTATATAAACAACAACGACGAATATGTGTTCCCGAATAACAACGAAACTCAAGCTGTTTATCACTTCGGTATGATGGATGATCAACTCATTAACGACCCGCAGAATTCAGAGATGTCCGTCAACACCATACATTACGCCGACACTGACCATAGGGTGACAATGCAGTGGGCACGAAGGGGCAATTCATGCTGGAATTATTTCGATCAATTGATCGGTAACCTCGATACGGAGATAGTGAGCCCGATAATAAGACCCGACGAAAGGGAACCAATCGATGAAATGTATTCAGGACCAAATGATAACATGACAACCCTGACCGTAAATGTTGGCAGCCATCCCCATACAAATGTCCAGATCATCAACAATGCCACCCCAAGCGATACACTGAGGCTTCGGGTGATGAACGGAAGCAACCATCCTGTGCCAACAGCCAGCGTGCTGCTCACCAATCTACCCGCTAAAAACATTGTGCAGGGAAGGCCCTCAGACTCGGGAGGGATTATCATTCTTGGTGGCGAAGATGGTGATACGGTCACGGCAATGGACCTAAATTCCAATTACGTCGGCAGATATGTTATTGGATCATCAACAGGGGACGCCTTTGAGATTGTTGAGATCGACGACATCTTTCAGGGGGTAATAAACCACTGGATTTGGCCTGATGAAAACGAAATTCAGATCGATTTTCAGACAATGCCAGCCCAAGCCCCAAGACTGGAGATCTGGGGAGCGAACAGCCTGATTTTTAATGAGCAGTTCGAAGAGGAATCTTCAACTGTGTACTCAGTTACCTATAATCGCAATCTACTCTCAGACGATGTTGACGAGCTGTTTATGATCGTGTTGGAGGACAGCAAGGCAGGACCCCTGAGATTGATGCTATCGGCTAAAAATACGCAAATTGAGGCTGAGGATAGAAGGGCTTTCAGTGACGACGGTCAATTTGAAGTAACCTTTGGCAATAATGATATCAATGCTATTGATACCGCACTGGTAAGCTCCATGGCCCTTCCTCCCCTGAGGGAGGGATTGATTCCTGAGGCAGAACAGGCTGGCAATTGCTATTCCCTGAGCACCTCTCCCAGCGTTACCACCTTTGATGACACAAATGTGAAGCTGTATTATGATGACATCAGTATAACCCTATTGCCGGAGTATGGTATCAGAATACATCTATGGGACGACCTGGCGGGAGAGTGGAAAGTTATCTCCAGTGAGGTTGACACTCTCAACAATGTAGTATCTGGTGAGATCAGCAAACCTGGATTATATGCCGCCTTCACCACCAAAGTAAGTCCCGGAACCCATGGCAGCCTGGAAAACAAAAACATCTATTTCTTCCCCAATCCCTTCAATCCCAACAGGGAGGAGGGAAAGGTGCGCTACAGCCTGGCCAGCAACGGCATGGTCACTCTCAAGATCTACGATATCTCCGGCAGATTGGTGACCACCCTTCTGGACGGAGTGGCTCAAGAGGCCGGGGTGGAGCAGACTATCATCTGGAATGGCACGAATGATAAACGGGATGTAGTAGCCAATGGAGTCTATTTCTACGTGATAGAATCCAGTTCTGGAGAGCGCGCGGTCGGAAAAGCGGCTGTGCTGAAATAGGAGGATAAGATGAAGAATACTAAGATCACGATCACTTTGGCACTGTCGCTTCTGGCTTGGGGACTCCTGGCCGGGGACGGCGATGGAGGTCAGGCAGGCGCATTCCTCAGAATTCCCGTGGGAGAGCGGGCTATTGGAATGGGAGATGCGTTTACCGCTATCGCGGATGACGCCCATGCTTTCTATTGGAATCCCGGGGGAATGTATCAAGTGGATAAGTTTACGCTCGGATCCTCATATAGCTTGTTGTCCCTGGATAGGCACCACTACACTGGCGTGATCGTTTGTCCTCTTAATCAAGAGAGGCTTACCCTCATGTGGAATAAAACCGGAGTATCGGACATCGACGGACGGGATGAAGAAGGGCTGCCCACCCAAACATTTGATGACAGCGAAATGAGCCTTGGTTTGGGATATACCCACGCATTCAATGCCAGCACCGGATTGGGGATGATGCTCAAATACCTGCATCACAGTCTGGAGGATAGCAAAGCTTCAGGTATTGGTATTGATCTGGGATTTCATAAAAGGATCGGCTCTTTGCGGCTTGGCATGAGTGTTTCCAACCTCCTCTCTTCCATGGAATGGGACATTGCCGGGTCTGAAGCCGAGGAAATCCCCTTCACTATCCGAGGAGGTTTGGCCTGCGATATTCGTTTTGGAAAAGTTCAACTGACCCCGACAGTTGAGTTTGCCAAAACCACAGACGAGACCATTAGCCTTCATGCTGGAGCAGAAGCCGGAATCTCTCAGTACCTTAAGCTAAGGGCAGGCTATAGCGAGGACAAGATCAATTATGGAGCATCGGTTATCATCCAAAACTGCAGCATCGGCTATGCCTATTCGCCCGACTTCCTGGGTGAAGGAGCTACAAGTATTATCGGCCTGCACTTAGGTTTCTGAAACAACAAGGCAACCCCTGACCAAGGCAGGCCGCATTATCGTGGCCTGTCCCTTTTTTACATCCATAGACCCTTGCGCATAACCGGATCACTGGCTTCAGCGCTTGTGAAAAAACTGGCGTTTTGAGTTCCGTAGGAACGGTAGTTTAGATAGATCCCGCAGCCCCAAAACCCATTTTCAGAGCCCCCTGTGCAGCGTAGTAGAACGGGGGGGTGTAAATCGGATGGAGGGCTGGAAAAGGAAATCCTTGAGGTGGGTTTCAATCCTTGGTTTAGTGGAAGGGGGGGGTAAATAGTGATGAATTGATAGGTCGCTCCATAGTATAGACCGTTTCAATCCATTGCATGCTAGCCTCTCATTTTGCATTACTTTGAGTATCTTAGAATGGTGCCACCAATGACCGGATGTGTAAAATGCTGATACTCCCCAAGGTCTTGTTTGATGAGCAGTCTCTTGAGTAAGTCCAGAGACTAAAGATCATTTCCCTGATCTGCAATGGGTTGAATCACATCAGATCTCATCAGGCCCCATCCTCTATGGTTCAGCCCCTTCATTGAAGTAAAACAGATAATTCTCAAACACCTTTAAGAGGTCTGACTGGCTCTCAAACTTATTCCATTTGTTCACTTCCTTAACGAACTTCTTCAAATCACTCTTGTTCAACACGGTTGCCACTATAAAGGCGATGTTTACACTACCTGTGTAAGCAGTCACGATGGTAACCGCGCAGAGTTGCATCATGGAAAGTGTCTCGAGCCATTCAAGGCCTTTCTCCACATTACTCCCATTCATGCCAAACAATTCCCACCATTTGAACATATTATGAGGATATGCAGTGGGGCATGTTAAAGTCCAATCCCATTCCGGATCAAAGGAATCAGTCAATTGACATTGGATTGTCTTGATGGGTGCATCCACAAAATAATCCAGCATGGAATAATGGAATGCAACCAGGGACACTGGATCTCCCGGATCTTCCCCGTAGCATTCGAGGTCAGTCACCAGCCGTTCAGCCAGTACTTTGATACTGCTTTTAACTGCAGTCCCACCTGGAGTGAGAAGCTGCTTGCCATTTTTCTGGATCAGGTACAATCCGTTTTGAACCTGCGTACTATACATTTTGTTCCTCCATTATTTCCTTTGATCGCGCTGCATTGGTTTGCCCACATCTGGTTTGCAGGTTGTGAAAGGGGCGCACAACCCACAAGATAAATGAGCAATGCTGGTCTTTTTGCCAACAGCGAAATCGGTTTCATGTTTGGGTTAATCTGATATGCAAGCTTAATACATCCCCAGGCTGTTCATGCCTTTATCCAATCCCATCACGGCGGCCCAAAACAAGCCACAGGCCATGGCATCGGCCAC
>Ga0116172_10005079_pt1 | contig 10538 bp, 11 predicted proteins | sample AD_UKC083_MetaG_FD_89799 | JGI IMG/M metagenome (GOLD analysis project Ga0116172, IMG submission 89799) | Active sludge microbial communities of municipal wastewater-treating anaerobic digesters from USA - AD_UKC083_MetaG | ecosystem: Engineered > Bioreactor > Anaerobic > Digestate | place: USA...
GCCAGTGCCAATGTGCAGACAAAGAACACGGTTGCCAGAACAGCCGTCGTGCGCGATAGAAAGTTTGCACTGCCACTGGCACCAAACAAGCTACCCGAGCCGCCACTACCAAATGCAGCACCCATATCGGCACCCTTGCCATGCTGGACCAGGATCAAACCAATCATGGCCAGGGCAGACAGCATCTGAATTGTCAAAATAACGGTCAGCACAATATTCATTCTCAACTCCTAATTTGCAAACATGCAGCATGCGCTGCGTCAATTCATTTCGCCGCAGCGATGATGGTTAAAAAGTCTGCGGACTTGAGGGACGCGCCCCCAACCAATCCGCCATCGATATCTTGCTGGGACAACAGTTCGGCCGCGTTTGCCGCGTTCATGCTGCCGCCATACAAAATGAGCACCCGCTCTGCCTGGGCCGTCGCAGCGCGCAACTGCGCCCGCAGAACAGCGTGAACCTGCTGAGCCTCTGCGGGACTGGCAGTCTTGCCGGTCCCTATCGCCCATACTGGTTCATATGCAACCACGATTTCGCTGATGCAATGTCCGTTGGCATGAATCACCGCCGCCAACTGGCGCTTGACCACTTCTTCCGTGCGACCGGCCTCACGCTCTTGCAGCGTTTCACCGACACACACAATTGGGGTAATACCTGCCGCCAATGCGCGTTGGGCCTTGACGGCCACCACCGCATCCGTCTCACCGTGGTACTGACGACGCTCTGAATGCCCAACCAGGCAATAGCGGGTTGCGAAATCCCGCAGCATGCCCGCTGAAACCTCACCAGTAAAGGCACCGGCCTCGTGTTGGGAGACATCCTGAGCACCCAAATCGATACCGGTTCCAGCCACCAAACTCTGCACCTGTGCCAGGTACGGCGCAGGCACACACACGGCAACCTGGCAAGCTGCATTCGCCATACCTGCCACCAGTGCCTTCACAAGTGTCTCGTTGGCTGCGGACGAGCCATTCATCTTCCAATTGCCTGCAATCAGTTGCTTTTTCATGCTTGCACTTCCCAATTCAAAATAATCTTGCCAACATGCTGATTGGACTCCATCAGCGCATGGGCTCGCGACGCACCGCTTCCACTGGGGTGAACTGTGTCAAGCGCGGAAAATACACTATGCACTACCGGCTTGATGCGCCCCGCCACCAGCAAGGGCCAAACATGCTTGAAACACGCTCGGGCGATGCTTTCCTTGAACGCCACAGAACGTGCGCGTAAGGTCGATCCGGTAATGGTCAAACGCTTGCGCATCACCAGTCCCACATGAATTTCCCCCTGCACCCCGCCCTGCACGGCAATGATGACCAGGCGTCCATCCTCGGCCAGGCACTGCACTTCCTTGGCAACATAACTACCCGCCACCATGTCCAGCACAACATCCACACCGAGTCCATCGGTCAAACGCAAGACTTCCGCCTGGAAGTCATGTGTCTTGTAATTGATGGCATGGTCTGCACCCAAGGCCAGACATGCCTGGCATTTGGCATCGCTACCGGCCGTTGCAATCACGCGCGCACCAAAGGCCTTGGCGATTTGAATGGCAGTGACGCCGATACCGCTGCTTCCACCCTGCACGAGCAGTGTTTCTCCCGACTTCAAGCCGCCACGATCAAAGACATTGCTCCAGACGGTAAAAAACGTCTCTGGCAACGAAGCAGCCTCCACGTCGCTCAAACCCTGCGGAACCGGCAGGCATTGCCCGACGGGTGCAACGCAGTACTCGGCATAACCTCCACCCGCAACCAGCGCACACACGCGATCTCCAACCTTCAAACCCGCAAGCGCTAGGGCCTGCGCATCACCGCTAACGATGCTTCCAGCCACTTCCAGGCCGGGAATGTCGGACGCCCCCACAGGCGCGGGGTACAAACCAGCACGCTGCAACACGTCAGGGCGGTTGATGCCGCTTGCGCCCACACGGATCAACACCTCGCCCACGCCAGCTACCGGCAGGGGGCGCTGTGCCAGACGCAACACGTCAGGACCGCCAAAAGATGCAATTTCTATAACATTCATAGCAAAATCAGCCGGTAGCCCTCGTCAAAACTACATGAGGCGCTACCAAACTAATAGCAACTTTGTATCAACCCTGATCAGACGACTGCGCCGGACGATCCAGCAACGCCTTCATGGACAGCTTGATACGGCCCTTTTCATCGGTTTCCATGACCTTGACCTTGATGATTTGGCCTTCGGTCAAGTAATCGGATACCTTTTCCACGCGCTCGTGCGCGATCTGGCTGATGTGCAACAACCCATCTTTGCCTGGTAGCAGATTGACCAGTGCACCGAAGTCCAGAATCTTGGTGATCGGGCCTTCGTAAACCTTGCCAATTTCCACTTCCGCAGTAATCTGCTCGATGCGGCGCTTGGCTTCCTCGGCCTTGGCGGGATCGGCGGACGCGATGGTGATGGTTCCATCTTCATCGATATTGATCTGCGTGCCGGTTTCTTCGGTCAGCGCACGGATGACGGAGCCACCCTTGCCGATCACATCACGGATCTTCTCGGGGTTGATCTTCATCGTGAACAGGCGCGGTGCGAAGTTGGACACTTCGGTCTTGGCTTCGCTCATCGCTTCTTGCATCTTGCCCAGAATGTGCATGCGGGCTTCCTTGGCCTGGGCCAAGGCGACTTGCATGATTTCCTTGGTGATGCCCTGGATCTTGATGTCCATCTGCAGCGCAGTAATACCGTTGGTGGTACCGGCAACCTTGAAGTCCATGTCACCCAAATGATCTTCATCACCCAGGATGTCGGTCAACACCGCAAAGCGGTTGTCTTCCTTGATCAGGCCCATGGCGATACCAGCCACGTGGGCTTTCATTGGCACGCCTGCATCCATGAGGGAGAGGCAGCCGCCGCAGACGGAAGCCATGGACGAGGAACCGTTGGATTCGGTGATTTCCGATACCACACGCATGGTGTAAGGAAAGTCTTCCTTCGATGGCAGGCATGCCACCAGGGCGCGCTTGGCCAGACGGCCGTGGCCGATTTCGCGGCGCTTGGGCGTGCCCACGCGACCGGTTTCGCCGGTGGCGAACGGAGGCATGTTGTAGTGCAGCATGAAACGGTCTTCGTAATCGCCACTCAAGGCATCAATACGCTGCGCATCGCGCTCGGTGCCGAGCGTGGTGACGACCAAAGCCTGGGTTTCGCCGCGTGTGAACAGCGCCGAACCGTGGGTACGGGGCAGAACACCGTTGCGGATTTCGATGGCGCGCACCGTGCGGGTGTCGCGGCCGTCGATACGGGGCTCACCGGCCAGAATCTGACCACGAACGATCTTGGCTTCGATTTCAAACAACAGGCCTTCGATGGCCACGCTGTCAAACGCAGCACCGTCGGCCTTCAGGGCAGCCATGACTTCAGAGTAGGCAGAGCGGCAAGCTTGCGTACGTGCTTGCTTGTTGCGGATCTGGTAAGCGGCTTCCAGTTTGGCTTTGGCCAGACCGTCGATCTTGGCGATCAAGGCTTCGTCCTTGGCGGGGGCTTTCCAGTCCCACACTGGCTTGCCTGCATCGCGCACCAGTTCGTGGATGGCGTTGATGGCGATATTGCCTTGCTCGTGGCCATAGACCACGGCGCCCAACATGATTTCTTCGGAAAGCTGCTGGGCTTCTGATTCCACCATTAAGACCGCAGACTCAGTACCAGCGACTACCAGATCCAGGATCGAATCCTTGCGCGCCGTTTGACCGGGGTTCAACACGTATTCACCATTGACATAGCCCACGCGGGCCGCGCCAATGGGGCCATTGAAAGGCACGCCGCTGATGGACAGGGCGGCACTCACCGCAATCAGGGAAGCGATGTCGGCATCCACTTCGGGGTTCAGTGACACGGTGTGCACGACCACGTGCACTTCGTTGAAGAAGCCTTCGGGAAACAGCGGACGGATGGGACGATCAATCAGACGGCTGGTCAGTGTCTCAAATTCGCTGGGGCGGCCTTCGCGTTTGAAAAAGCTGCCGGGGATCTTGCCCGCAGCATAGGCTTTTTCCAGGTAATCAACAGTCAGCGGGAAGAAGTCCTGGCCGGCTTTGCCTTCGGTTTTGGCAACCACGGTGGCCAACACAACGGTGCCATCCATGTCCAGCAATACAGCACCGGTGGACTGGCGAGCGATCTCGCCCGTTTCCATCGTCACGGTGTGCTGACCCCATTGGAAAGTTTTGGTAACTTTATTGAAAATGCTCATTGTTTTATCTCCTGATAGTGCGGGAATCCGCTGGCAGGTAAAGGCCACCTGCCAAGCCCGGAGGCAACAACGCAGAACACGATGCCATTCCAGAGAAACTCAAAGGTCGGTTCAAAAAACCGCCAATTTCCGTGGAATGACACAGCTTCGCTCTGTTTTTGCCGTCTCCGAAGTAAAAAACGCCTGAGCTAGTGAACTAACTCAGGCGTCTGTCATTTGGTGCAACGCTTACTTGCGCAGGCCCAGCTTGGTGATCAGCGCGACGTAACGGTCGTGGTCCACCCGGTTCAGGTAGGCCAGCAGGCTCTTGCGGGTGTTCACCATGCGCACCAGACCGCGGCGACCGTGGTGGTCTTTTGCGTGGGTCTTGAAGTGGGGCATGAGTTCGTTGATACGGGCGGTCAAAAGCGCAACTTGCACTTCGGGGCTACCTGTATCGGAGGGGCTGCGGGCGTTGTCTTTGACAACAGCGGCTTTGATGCTGGATGCAATCATTTCTGTTTCCTAAGTATGGTTTTCAACTTGCGCCAGGTACTGGAACTGCACCTGGCGTGCGCCCTGCCGAATGCAAAGCCGCTCGATTATAGCCCGACCTTCTTACTCGTGCGATGGACACCCCATAAGTATGGGCCAACAACGCCCATCATGGCCGCTGCATCCTGCACGTTGAAGGCAGCTCCGCAGTAGCAGCAGCAATGGTTTTAACCACCCGAAAGCCGTAGCCTGACCCTTCCACGTCGAACTTCACGCCCACGGAGCCCTGGCGATCCATGACACCAACAACCAGCGGCTGCTGGAACTGGTGGTCGCTCGCCCGCATGGTGCCGGACTGTCCCGCCAGCGTGACACGGACGCGCTCAAGCTGCATTGCAACCGCTGTGATGTCGAGCCCGCCATGCATATCCGTTCCCGAAAAAGTCTTTGCAGCACCTTCAGTCGCTTGCGCAAGGGCTTCAATCAAGAGTTGCATGCGCATATGTACGTAGTCGTCCGACGGCTGTGGATATCGCACCCGGAATGACCGGTAAAACGCATCGCTGCCTGCGGCCTGAACGTTGGGGAGCCAATCGGCCACCGCCACCACTTTGCCAATACCGGCCTCACCAATGGCCGCCGGTGCACCCAGCGCATTGCCGTAAAACGTATAGAACTTGCCGTCAAAGCCCACCTCGCGCGCGGCCTTGATCAACAGACTCAGGTCGTTGCCCCAGTTGCCCGTTATCACCGCGCCCGCTCCGCTGGCCTTGATCTTGGAGGCGTAGGGCAAGAAGTCCTTCACCCGCGCCATGGGGTGCAACTCTTCACCCACAATTTGCACGTCCGGGCGCTGGGCTACCAGTTGACGGCGTGCCTCGCGCAGGACGGCCTGGCCAAAACTGTAATCCTGGCCAATCAGGTAGACGCCTTTGAGCGCTCTATCGTCCTTGATGACCTCCATCAGCGCCGTCATCCGCATATCGGCATGCGCATCAAATCGGAAGTGCCAAAAGCTGCATTTCTCATTGGTCAGCACAGGGTCAACAGCCGAGTAGTTCAGAAACAAAACCCGTTTACCCGGCTCCCGCTCGTTGTGCTTGTTGATCGCGTCGATCAACGCCGCCGCATTTGCCGACGAGTTGCCTTGCAGGACAATGCGCGCACCGTTGTCGATGGCCGAGCGCAGCACGGACAGGGCTTCTTCATTCTGGCCCTTGCTGTCATAGCGTTCCAGCACCATCTTCATGCCACCGCGCGCATTGACGCGTTCCACCGCCCACACCAGGTTGCGGTACACCGCTTCACCCGCATTGCCATTGGGACCACTCAATCCCTCGATCATGGCCAACTTAATGGGTGCAGTTTGCGTTTGCGCCATGGAGCCAAAGCCCAGAAAGGGCAACACAAATAACGCCGCGCGCAAGGTTTTCAAGACCCAACGGTGAAGAATAAACATATGATTTTTTACTTGAAATTGTGCCGGCCGGGCGCAGCTTCTGTGCATGCGGCGCTCGCTGTGAGAGCCGCGCAGTGTACTAGGAGATGAGCCATGTTTTTTGCCACTACCACCCAGCCCCAATTGCGCCGTCAGGCCTATGCCAACTCGGGCCGCACGCTGGAGCGTTTCATGGATGAGGCGCTGCGCACGACCGCCAGCAAGTCCTGTGCGTATTCTCAGGATGAAACGTCATTTACTCTGACGCTGGACGTCCCAGGCGTCGCCAGGGAACAGCTTTCCATCGCCATAGAGGGTGCAGTGGTTCGCATTGCCAGCAAGGAAGGTGCTCCACGCACCTACAGCGCTGCGTACGAGTTTCCCCAGGACATTGACACCGCCCTGAGCGAGGCCAAGCTGGAAAACGGTGTTTTGTCGCTCAAATTGACCAAGAAAGTGCCCGTCAGCAACGCGACTGAATTGGTCGTCCACTAGTCGCTGGATGGCAGCCTTTGAAGCACGTTTCAGAGGCTGTCCAAAGGCCAGCGAGGCTTGACGTCAAACGCGTACGATTGAGTCGCCTGCTGCAATCCGCTCTGCAGCCGCATGGCCGCCGCCATGGCAATCATGGCGCCGTTGTCTGTACACAGATGCAGCTCAGGGTAGTGCACCCGCACACCCCGTCTTGCGCAGACCGCATTGAGTTGCGCACGCAGTTCACGATTGGCACCTACGCCACCCGCCACCACCAGCCGCTTGAGCCCGGTCTTCTTCAAAGCCAACAGGGATTTTTTCACCAACACATCGACGATGGCTGCTTGCGTTGACGCGGCCAGATCGCACTGTTGTGCAGGCGGCAGCGCTTCAAAACCTGCCGTGCTGCTGCCGGTAGGCTGGGCATTCGGAGGCAGCTGACCCAGCGACCGTGCCAGATCAGCAGCCACCATGCGTTGGGCTTGCACCAGAACAGCCGTTTTCAGGCCAGCAAAGGAAAAATCCAGATTGCTATTGTTGAGCAATGGGCGAGGCAACTTGTAGGCCTCAGGATTGCCACTCTCCGCCATCCTGGCCAGTGCAGGTCCGCCGGGATAGCCAAGCCCCATGAGCTTGGCTGACTTGTCGAAAGCCTCTCCGGCGGCATCATCAATCGTTTCGCCCAGCAGCACATAGCGCCCCACTCCTTCGACCTGCATCAACTGGGTGTGTCCACCTGACACCAGCAGGGCAACAAAGGAGAACTCAGGCGGATCCGCGCTCAGAAACGGCGACAACAGGTGGCCCTCCAGATGGTGGACGCCCAAAACCGGCTTATTCAGTGCCGCGCCCAGCGCACATGCCACCCCGGCTCCAACCAACAGGGCACCTGCCAGACCGGGGCCTCGGGTGTATGCAACCACATCGATATCAGCCAATGAACGTCCACTTGCAGCCAATACCTCCTGGGTGAGCGGAAGCACCCGGCGAATATGGTCGCGACTGGCCAGCTCGGGCACCACACCGCCAAACGCCTGGTGCATTTCTATCTGGCTGAAAAGTGCATGGGAAAGCAGCTCCGGCACAGACCGCCCTTCCCATTGCACCAAGGCCACTCCTGTTTCATCGCAGGACGACTCAATCCCCAAAACCAGCATGTTTTCCCCTGTTGAGCAGCGAGTTTAGAGTAAGCGCCCTTGCAGCAATCGGCACAATATGACCCTGTTCCAAAGACAACACCCGTGCACTCCCTTCATCAACCTATGGAAGACATCGACATTGCCAGCCTGGAGCGCGCCACACTCGACGCCGTGGCACCTCCGGCCAAGCAGGAAATAGACGGCTGGCTGCTGCCGTTCGACCAGTCGACGATTGGCCGAGCCACGAGCGCTGTGCCTTTGCGGCACAGCTATCTCAATAGCCAGCACATTGCCTCCATAGAAGCCCTGTACGCCGCGCGCGGACTGAAAGCCGCATTCCGGGTCGCCGACGTGCCGGGTCTGGCCGGTGTTCAGGCTGAACTCATGCAACGCGGCTACCAGGCGCAGCAACTCACTTTGGTGCAAGTCGGGGACGTGCAGCAAATGCGCGCAGTCTGCCAGCAAGAGCCTGCCGTTGTACGCGAACAGCCCGACGCGGCCTGGTCCAGTGTGTACCTCGCCGAAGGTTTTGATCCGGTGGATGGAGCCCACCGTGTGGCGGCACTCAGCCGCAGTTCCCATGTGGTCTTCGCTTGCGTGGTTGATGGCGATAAGTCAGTAGCAGCAGGAACCGCGTCGATGAGCCAGGGCTGGTGCAGCATTCACGGCATGCGCACCCTGCCCGCCCAGCGCGGCCTGGGTCTGGCGGGCCGGGTCCTGGCCGGCCTAGCCAATGCCGCAGCAGCGCGCCAATTGACACGTGTCTTTTTGCAGGTCGAAGAAGGCAACGACGCCGCGCTGGCGCTTTACCGGCGGGCCGGCTTCGCCACCGCCTGGCGATACCATTACTGGCGCCGTGTGTAAATTGGCCTGAAATTTGCAAGTCTGACCCTATGCTTGAAGCCTTGCGAATCGTTGTTGTAGCACCCGATCTGGACATTGCCGATCAGGATGACACCCACGCCCTGAACCAGGCCGAGCGCTCACGCAGCCTGCGCATAGCCTTGCTGGAAAACGGCTTCAACCTGGTGGCAGTACTGCCGGCCGATACATTCCTGCAGGAACGACTGGGGCAATTGCAAGCCGACCTAATCATTCTGGACGCTGAAAGTGAAGCGCGTGATGCGCTGGAACATGTGGTGATGGCCACGCGTGATGCACGCCGCCCCATCGTCATGTTCACCAATGACGACGACTCAAGTAATGCCCGCGCAGCGGTGGCTGCCGGGGTTTCCGCTTATATCGTCGCAGGACTGTCACCTCAGCGTATTCGACCTATTCTGGATGTGGCTTTGGCCCGCTTTGAACACGAAGAAGCTCTGCGCGCTGAGCTCGCGGACGCCAAGACCGAACTGATGGATTTGAACACTGAGCTCAAGAATCGCCGCATCATCGACCGCGCCAAGGGCCTGTTGATGCAGCGTCAGGGTTTGAGCGAACAGGTGGCTTACGAAAAACTGCGCAAGACCGCGATGGACAAGAACCTGAAAGTAGTGGAGGTGGCCCAGCGTATGCTGGATGTAGCGGAACTGCTGGGTTGAATGATCAGCAGTTCGCTACGGTCGCCGTTGCTGTGATGTCTGGTGCAGTCGTCGTGGTCAACGGCTCGGTGTAGACCACCTTGCACATCGATGCAGCGGGTGCGCTGACAGGTGATACCGTCAGGGTCGTGCCTGCAACCGTAATCGTGTAGTCGTTTGCGCTCAAGCCGGCCGCAGTGGCCAGATTCGCGTCCGCCTTGGGATAGCCCGATAGCACGGCCGTGGCAAAAGTAATCGTAGTGCCCTCTGCATTGAATGTCAGCGAAGCGGGATCCACCAGGTATTTGGCATGAGACATCGCACTGATGGATGCTAGCGCGCCCCGCGCCGCGTTCACGCTGGCCACCCTCGCATCTTTCTGCAAATCCACAAATTTGGGCAGGGCAATCGCCGCCAATATGCCAAGAATCACAATGACCATGACCAATTCAATCAGGGTGAAACCGGACTGGTTTTTTGCTGGCAGCTTGCGCATAGATGTCCTTGGGAAAATCTACATTGTATGTACGGCAATTGCTGGCTGGCCGGATGCAGCGATTCTCAAAACTGCAGATTCATTGCCTGTGCCAGCGCAAAAACACTATTCACACACGGTCTCGGCGCGCTGGCCACTGTATGCGGGCGCAAACCTGCGCAATCCCGACCATACTGGGTAATCACAAAGTGGGCGCACACCACGTGTTTGCCTGGGCCTAGCACCGACACCGCACGCGATGAAGTGACCGCGCCCAGAACCTCCAGTCGCGCCAAGCGGTTGCGGGTGGAAATCTCCGGCGCGCCCACATCGTGCGACAGATCCCGAATCGACATCGGCCTCTTCTGTATGGCCAGATACCGCAACAACTCAATGGATTCCGGCCATTGCTCAGCAGGAACACATCGGTTCGTTCGGGCTTTGGGTAGATCGGCTTGCATGGGCTATTTGTCGGCACACGTGCGGATTTCTTGAGCCGAGACTTGGTTTTGGTGCACTGCACAACGATGGTGCAGATTGGGTCGATAGCCCGTAGCTTCAAGTAAAAACATAGCTTACCCCTCGTCAAATATACGTAGTCAGCTATCCTTTTTGTAGTGCATAGTGCACACAAACAGACAAGAGAAGGGCTTCGGTACCTGGCATGCTCATTGCATATACCCCTACAAGACCCATGATGGTCATCGACTGGTTTCATCCAACGGCGGGTGAAACCGGTCAATCTGGACAAAGGCGTCCCCACCTGAACGCGGCTTGCGCAGCAAGCCCCATTCACGGTGAGGAC
>Ga0116172_10005081_pt1 | contig 10533 bp, 6 predicted proteins | sample AD_UKC083_MetaG_FD_89799 | JGI IMG/M metagenome (GOLD analysis project Ga0116172, IMG submission 89799) | Active sludge microbial communities of municipal wastewater-treating anaerobic digesters from USA - AD_UKC083_MetaG | ecosystem: Engineered > Bioreactor > Anaerobic > Digestate | place: USA...
ACAGTAAAGGCGTATGGCGAAGACAAAGGCGTATACATAAAAATCGTAGACAGTTTTGGAGCCAGCTCTGAATTTATATCGGAAGAGATCTTGTACAAAAAACTTTCTGAATCACTTTCTCATCTTCAAAAATCATCACAAGTTTTGACATGGACGAGAGAAAATTCTGGACTAAATGCTCTTTCTAGACTCGTGACTGAATCGCGATCAAAAGAACCTATAAACCTTTCAAGTAAATCAATCATAGTAGTAACAAGCGACATAGAATCTTATTCGGGAAGAATAGAAAATCAGTTTTCACTATTGAACCCAAAAAACATAGTTTTGGTCAACGAAGCCGGAGTATATCAAATTATAGACAACCTCACCTTCGAGGATTTAACTAAGAATTTAAAAGAAAAAGGGTACGAATACAAAATCATCACAGAAGCCAGTTTCAGACTAATGCCGTGGAACTTCTTGTCGTATTTTATATCCGTACTAATAGAAAAAGGGATTCCGGACAATACGATTGCATTACTTTTACTGCTTCCGGTTATTGCGACGGTCATAACATTCATGAAGCAATTCGTTGGACTCACGACTATGGGGATATTCACTCCAATGGTGATCACTCTCTCGTTTTTAGTAATAGGTGTTAACTTCGGACTATTGGTGCTTTTAATGATACTGACGGTAGGAACACTCGTGAGGCAACTATTAAACAAAGCCAGACTTCTTTATATACCGAAAATGGCGATAGTTATAACATCGACAGCCATTATGCTGTTATTGATGCTTATTTTGAGCTTGTATTTGAATGTGTTTAACGCGACGTTCATATCATTGAGTATATTTCCGATGGTGATACTAAGTACTCTTGTGGAACGTTTTATCAGTATCAAAACCGAGCGCGGACTGAAAACAGCAATAGTGCTGATGATTGAAACGATAATAGTATCAGTAGTTGCATATATTATAGTAGGGGGAAAAATGGATTTAGGAATAATTGAATTTCAATTCGGATGGATTAGAAATTTGATGTTAAATTTCCCGGAATTGGTATTCGTTCTCGTGATAGTTAATGTACTACTAGGAAGATGGACAGGCCTTAGAATGTTGGAATTTATAAGATTCAAAGAAGTCATAAGACACATAGAAGAAGAATAATAAAACAATATGAAACTTTTTAAGTCATACGGAATTTTAGGAATAAATGCGAGAAATCTTCTTTATATTAAACCGCTAAATCCGGCAAAAGCTGTAAAATTGGCCGACGACAAAATTAAAACGAAAAAATTTCTTGAGACAAGAGGAATTCCTGTACCCAAATTATTAAAAGTTATACAAAATCACGAAGAACTGGAGAAATTAGACTTCAAGACCTTACCAAATGCATTCGCATTAAAACCAAACAGTGGATTTGGAGGAGAAGGCATAATTCCGATCAAATCCAGAGAAGATAACGATTTCATATCGGTAAGCGATAAGACGTATACAAAAGAAATGTTATACGATCAAATATTGGATATTCTCGACGGAAGATTTTCTATATCAAATATATCTGACATAGCTTTTTTTGAACAATTGATAATTCCCGACAAATCATTGGGGAAGTATTCATATTCAGGATTACCGGACATTCGTGTAATTGTTTACAACATGGTTCCGGTGATGGCGATGCTAAGACTCCCGACAAAAGAATCAAATGGCAAGGCAAATTTGCATCAAGGGGCGTGCGGAGTCGGGCTGGACCTAGCTTCCGGGAAGGCAACATACATAGTCAAAAGTAATAAAATTATTGATGAAATAGAAGGTATCGGGAAGTTAGATGACTTAAAAGTGCCATTCTGGGATGAGATTTTATTGGCTGCATCAAAAATTCAGATGGCTACAAATCTAGGATATTTGGCGGTAGACATGGCTATAGATAAAAATTCAGGACCTTTGCTCTTGGAAATCAATGCTAGAGCAGGGCTAGGAGTTCAAAATGCGAACTTGGCACCATTAAGAAAAAGATTGGAAAGAATAGAAGGCGTGAAAGTCGGCAAGCCGGAAAAAGGAGTTCAGATAGCAAAAGACATGTTCGGTGCGGGATTTGAGAAAAAAGAACAAATCACGGTAAATAAGAAAATAATCGGAAAAGAAGAAGACGTTGAAATTAACATAAAAAACGAATCTCATGTACTCAAAGCGATAATAGATCCATCTCACGAACGAAGTACTTTGGATATCAAAATCGCTGAAAAATTAAACCTTACGAAATCTACGGAATATGACGACGAAAAATCCACATTAAAATTAAAATTCACATTAAAAGATAAGAAGATCCAGACGGTTGTAGATGTCGAAAAAATACAAAACGAAGATTTCAAAATGATAATAGGGGAAAGAGATTTGGAAGGTTTTTTGCTCGATATCAAGGCGAAATCAAGCACAACAAAAAAACATCAAAAAGCAGTAATTAAAAAAAGAAAGAAAAACCATTTTGAAATTGACGAAGAAATTACTGGAATAGACAACCAAATTAAATTACTTTTTCATCTGCGCCCGGTAAATCTCGAAGAAGAGAGACAAAAGTTTTTTAATAATTACACTTACAACCCGCAATTTATATATCCGGAACTTAGGTTTAATTCAGACACTTTGAAGCAAAGATTGGCATTGATAGACAACTACGAAGGCGTACTAGGTGAGATATTTGAAGCAAAAAAACAAGAAATAATAAAAAAGATAAATTTACTGGATCACATAGGGGAAGAGTCATTCACTCAAAAATCAATTGAACTTTTTGGAAGCCCGGATGAGAACCTTATCAATGAATGTGAAAAATTATTAATAGAAAGCGACAAAAGCTACAAAAAAGATGCAGATAAAATAATGATATCCTCCGACGATGCAGCAAAAGCATTCAAAAAAGTATTCGAAGAATATGGACTCAAAAATTGGAACGTGAAAATCAAAGATGAAATGGTTACAGACTGTGTGGCGGGGAAAAACAACATGCTTTTCGTCAGAAAAAAAGCAACTTTCAGCGAGCATAAAATACAAAAGTTAATAATCCACGAGATCGAAACGCACATATTGACAGCTGAAAACGGAAAAAATCAACCTTTTGAAATATTTAATAGGGGACTGGCAAATTACTTGGAAACGCAAGAAGGCCTGGCTGTTTACAACGTCAACGAACAACTCGACAAAAATATCTCAAGAAGTTATAAGGCCTTGGCGTTGATTATAGCTATAGCAACGGCTCATCAAGCATCTTTTAATCAAGTTTTTGAGAAGATTTTATCGTTTGGGCTTTCAATAGAAGATTCATTTAGAATAACCTTGAAAGTTAAAAGAGGCCTAACAGACACATCATCAAAAGGTGCGTTCACAAAGGATATGATGTACTACAGTGGATATAAACAAATAAAAGAATTTATAAAAAACGGAGGTGAAATGAGAGATTTATATATAGGAAAATTCAATTTAAAAGATTTGGATTTAATAAAAAAACTAGAAGGACTCACGGACCCGAAAATCTTACCAAAGTGGCTTAGATGAAGTTAAATAATTATCATTGCGTCACCGAAGCTAAAAAATCTATATTCATTTTTTTTTGCAATTTCATATAATTCCAGAATTTTTTTTGTGCCATCAATTTTGAGTCCGTGCTGCTGACATTTATATTCTATAAATGAAGCAACAAGCATGATCAAAGTACTCTTGGGCAGGTGAAAATTTGTAATTAGTTTATCGGTAAATTTCCACTGATATCCTGGATAAATAAAAATATTAGTATCGGCAGCTTTGGGTTTCAAAATTCCTTTTTCACAAGAAGTTTCAAGTACTCTCACACTGGTAGTCCCTACAGCAACGATATTTTTTCCCGCATTTTTTGCGCGATTCAATTTTTCAGTGGTTGTATCATCAATTTGAAAAAATTCACTATGCATTTCATGATCCGTAACATCGTCAGTCCTGACTGGCAAAAAAGTGCCAAGCCCCACATGTAATAAGACAGTTTCTACATCAACACCATTGGACTTTAATTTCCTCAGTAATTCATCAGTATAATGAAGTCCGGCAGTAGGGGAGGCCACGCTTCCTTTTTCGACAGCATAGACAGTCTGATAATCATCCAAAGAAGCCTGTGAACCTTTTATATAAGGAGGGAACGGCGCTTCTCCGAAGGACTCTATGTCGCGATCAGAGTGGAATCTGACAACTCTTGTTCCGTCAGGCAAAATATCAAGAATTTCGAAAATAAAAGTCGAATTATTTTTTTTGACAGGAACTTTCAACCCTTTTTTGAATTTTCTTCCGGGTTTCACCAGACATTCATACACATTATCAGCTACACATTTTAATAAAAATATCTCACATCCATCAAATAAAATTCTGGCTTTTATAACTTTCGATCTATTCAAAACCAAAACATCTTTAGACGAAAGATAATTAACAATATCTCTAAAAAGACAGTGTTTAACAGCTAAAGTCTTAGAATCAAATACCAAAAGCTTCGCAGAATCTCTAGGATTAGCGGGGTCCTTGGCTATAAAACTATCTGGCAGAGCATAATCGAAATCGGATAATCTCATGTTCTTTGAATAACAATCAACGTAATATCATCGAGCTGAGATTCGTCTCCGACAAAGTCAGCCAAATCTTTTGAGATATGATAATTAACACCGGAAGCATTGTATTGCTCGACATATTCTCTGAAAGAATTTTTTAATCTCTCCAGTCCAAACAACTCGCCGGATTTGCTTTTTGCTTCAGTTATTCCGTCACTATACAACACGATCACATCACCGACCTCAAAAGGCAGTTCAATTTCTTTGGCGAGCTTAGAAACATCTGGAATCATACCAAGGGCGGTTCCTCCGCTAGGAATAGCTTCGAGCTGACCGGTAGCTTTTCTAAAAATCAACAAATGTTCATGCCCAGCTCCAACATAAGTCATTTTTTTTGTAGCTTTGTTAAAAGAAAGCATCGAGAGTCATGAACATCGAAGGCAGGGAGTATTTTTTTATATGTTTATTCACATTCACGATAATATCTCTTGCAGTAGGTAAAAAATCGGCAAAAGAATTAATCATTGCGTTAATCATACCCATTAAAAGCCCGGCGCGAACTCCGTGCCCAGTAACGTCGCCCACATAAATATACAAATTTTCTTTTGAATCTATAAAATCATAACTATCTCCTCCAATTTCACTCGCCGGAAGATTTTTGGCGACAATTTCAAGTCCGTCCACTTTCGGCGGTTCTCCCGGAAATATACCTTTTTGAAGTTCATAAGCCATAGTAAGCTCGTCCAACATTCGTTTACGATCTTTGATATCAGAGGCAACCTCGGTAAATCCTTCGGTAACTTTATTGAAAAAATGAGCGATGATTCCTACTTCGTCCACCCTTGTCGTAAATATTTTTTTAATACTTTTTCCGGCCAAAGCGAGTTGTATTTGACCCAAAACGGTCTTTAAAGGCTTTAAAACAATAACAATGAAAGATGTAAGAATTAAAAAAGAAAAAACAATAAAAGCGATAAGCACAACTTTTGAAGGCAGAGACTCCTGTCCATTGAAATAGAAATAAAATCCACCGAATAAAACAACTATCAATAGGAGTAAAACGGCAATAAACTTCGATGTGATACTTCTACTTAAAAACATTAATTATGTTGCGTTAAAAAATCCTTAAAAGTCGAATAAATCGGTATAATTTCAGAAATACCTATGGTTTTTAAGACGTCTTTTACATGCGCGTCAGCACCAACCAATACTAATTTTTTACCTTTTTGATCAAGCGTCGTGTGTATTTCAACCAGGTATCCGATACTCTCACTGTTTATAAATTTCAAAGAAGTAAAATCAAAAACCAAAGTATCCATTTTAAATGATTCGACTATCGAATTTATTTCTTTATGAGTATCGATATATCCAGCCTTGTCAAATTCTCCCGTGAATTTTACGACTTGATATTTTTTATCATTATCAGAATTCCCAATCTCAATAGTCAAAGTAGGTTCCATAATTATTTATAGTTAAAATGTTTTTTTGTTGAGTGAAGAAATCCTTTTATACTTTCGATTTCTTCCGGCTCGTCCACCAAACTATACAGCATTTTAAAATAATTTAAATACTTCTTGCCGACATACTCTACAGATTTGGATTGAGTTTTTGTTAATAGTTTATTTATTTTAGCTGAAACAATCTGCTTTAATTCAGATTCTATCGTAGTACGCATTTTATAAGGCAGATTTTTAATATTCTTTTTTAAATCTTTTCTCATTGCATCATCCGCTACAAAAAATAATTCGATCAATTTTTCCACAGATTTTACATATCCCATTTTTGCAATAGCGATTGCTGAGAACATTTGAAGCCTTAGATCATCGGATTTAAGTAGGTTTAGACAAAATGAATGTTTTGATTTCAATTTCAATTCACCTATCGCAAAAACACCCGCCTCTATCAGTTTTTTATTTCCGGATTCGAGCATGAGATTCAAATTCAAAACAAGAGCATCATAAAAATCATCATATTTCCAAAGTGAAATAATGGCCGCCGCTCGTTCATAAGATTTCTTTGAATTCAAAAACGGCTGTATGTATGAAATAACACTTCTGTCCTTGTACTGCCCAAGAGCCAGAATTATATCCGCCTTTAGTGAATTTTTTGTTTTACTTAATATATTGATTAAGAATCCGAAGGTGCCTATTGGGTTTAATTTTGAAAGTAAATGTATTATTAATGATTTTACCTCCTGATTTCTTTCAGACTTATAAAGTTTTTTCAAAGATTCGGCTATTTTGTATTCGTAAAATATATTTTTATGCAAAAACTTTTTAATATCGTCATAACCCAATATAGTGTCCAAAGCGGCCATCCTGAATTCAGGATTTTTTGACTCCAAAACATTTAATATATCATCAATAGCATCGTAATCTTGTAATTCTTTTAGAGCCGAGAGGACTTTTAGTCGTATAAAATCAGGCTCTTTTGGGTTATTCAAGACTTTTAAAAGAACAGGAAGCGCAGATTTGTGTCCTTTTTGCGCTAGTATATCTATTGATTCAATCCTGTCAGTCTTATCTTCAGAGGTTAGTAAGTTTGAAGCCGCAACTTTCGTATATTTATCCTGAAGGGCATAAGTGACTACAAAAAGACCGATTAAAACAAAAATCATCGTAAGATTGATCGCAAGAGTCAGGTCGGAATCTAGTTTAAAAACATTTTGTAATAATATTAAAATACCGGTTCCAAGAATCGCTCCAAACGGCCTAGCCATGCCTTCCAAAAATTCCCTGGTATGCTCTCTGAAATGCTCTTTCACTGAATAGTAAGCGGAATGATAAGCATTAATATGAATAATTTGACCTATTGTTTTATTAGCCTGGGCAAGTACAGCGGTATTGAAATTAAACCTGACAGTCAAACCAAATATGCTAAGAAGCATCAGGATAGGGTGAACCAACATGCTGCCTATAATACCAAGAGACGAGATCAGCCTTCCTCCGACAAAGAACTGAACAAACAAAGCCGCAACATTAAACAAAATAAACAATGCTCCCAAATCATGCACCAAAGCGTGCTCAAAGCCACTTCCGGAATTGAGAACAGCAGTCGAGATATTTTTTACAACAGCCTTTGTGTATTGGAATTCTATTAAATTAGAGAAGATCCATTGAAAAATCACAACAAAGAAAAGCCCTTTAATAAAAGATACCTGTCTTATTTGGTGAGATATATCCTTGAATTTTTCTACGATCGAAATATGTTCGTGCGCAGTTATTTTTTTGCCAATAAAAATTTTAGAAACAGATTTCAAGGAATATCTGTAATAAAAAATACATGGAAGAATTAACAAAAGAGCCAAAATCCAAATATAAACAAACTTAACAGGATCTATAGAAGCGGAAAAACCGACAACAAGAAGACCTGCCATAATACCTCCTATAGTTTCAGCTGATTCTATAAAAGAAAAAGTCCTTTCGCTTTCAAGTGGCGTAAATAAATTTTCCACAAATCCATTCAATACAATTTTAAATTGCACCAGGAAGATCGAAATCGCCCCCAAAAGTAATCCAAAGAAAACAACATCGTTCTTACCACTAAAAAAAGCGGAAAAAAGCAATATCCAACAAGACAACATAATACTCCAAAACATTATTTTCTCCTTAGAAAATCTATCTATAAAAGTCATGTAAAACAAAGATCCCAAGACAGTAAAAACTCCATTCACGATAAATAAAATAGGCAAATTCACTATTCCGTATCTGCCAACAAACATACCTACAATCATAGTCCACCCGACCACAAACCCCATTCTATAGAAGAAATTAATTCCCCAAGAAAGCGCAACCCTCGAGAACTCTGTTCTGTTGATATTGAAAAGCTTTTCGAGTAAAGATACAGGTTTAATATTCATTTATATTTGTTTTTATCTTAATGGAATATTATACAATAAAACCAAGTATAAGGCAATCACTAAGGAGATGTTTTTTGCATTATTTTAGGTAGAATATCCCGCGATGTTAAAAAAGTTTTTCAAACCTATTAGTACCGGAGGTGCAAGTGCTTTAATTGCGTTTACATCGCTATTAAGTTACGTCGCGGGACTTATAAGAGACAGAACCATCGCCGTACATTTTGGGACGACTACGGCAACAGATACATACAACGCTTCATTTTTAATTCCCGATTCTCTTTTTAATTTATTCATAGCCGGGGCTTTGACGGCATCTTTCATGCCTATATTTGCATCTTACGTGAATAAGGACAAAGAAGAAGCGAAAGTTTTAGCAAACACAGTGCTCACAGGAGCATCTATTTTAACAGCGATATTAATAGTCTTGGCATTCATATTCACGAAACAAATCATACCGGTCTTATTTCCGGAAGTGAGTATAGAAGGACAACAAGATATAATAAAAATGACCAGATTAATGCTTCCGTCGGCGTTTTTATTTTCAATCAGCAATACTCTCGGAAATATACTAATGACCTACAGGCATTTCATGTCTTTTTCTTTGTCACCGGTTTTATACAATCTTGGAATTATCACAGGAATACTTTTTTTCAATGAAGAATATGGAATTTACAGCGCGGCGATAGGAGTTCTAATTGGAGGAGTTTTGCACGCAAGTGTTAGAATTATAGACACTTTATATACGGAATATAAATACAGACCTCAGTTAAAATTAAAACATCCGGGCTTCAAAAAAACAGTGAGATTAATGATCCCTAAAGCTATCAGTTTAATCGCGTGGCAAATTAATCTGTATATATTCGCTACAGTCGGAATGAAATTAGCCGAAGGCGGTTATGCCGCGTTTAATTTCGCGAGGAATATACAAGGATTTGCAGTTACATTGTTCGGAGTCGCGCTAGCCACAGCTGTATTTCCGAGCTTGAATGCAGCATATAGTAATGGGGACAAGCAGACATACACGTCGGATACACAAGTGACAACTCAAAGAATATTATTTTTTACAATTCCGGTTGCGGTCGGGATGACGCTAATGGCAAAACCATTTACAGAATTAGTACTCGGAGGAGGAATGTTTGATGCAAATTCAGTCGCCATCACATCGATATTGCTAATATTTTTCGCGGTTTCAATACCATTTGAAAGCTTGACCCAATTATATACAAGATCTTTTTACGCCACTCAAAATACATTAACGCCAACATTGATAAACATTTTCGCCTTTTTAATCATGGGACTGACCACTATTTATATTGCACCAAAATATGGAATAAATTGGTTTTCTATAGGATACAGTATTGGGTATCTATTTTATTGTATAATGTTAATTTCCGCATTAAACAAGAGACTGTCGGGTTTCAAATGGAAAGATTTTTCTAAAAGTCTTTTAAAGATAATTACAGCATCCATTATTATGGGAGCTTTTATATTCTTCACGCGTGATTTTTATATTCAATTACAGATCCCGGCAAAAATATACACTTGTTTGGAAATCATTATCGCCGCAAGTATATATTTTGTAATTACGGGATTATTTAAATCTTCAGAGATATCCAGTGTCAAAGTTATTTTCAAAAGAATATGGCCAAAAAGAGTTTAAAATTTTGCGCAAAAATAGCGGTAATTGCTTTTATAATCATCTTTCTGATATTTAGAGGAAAATCTCTGATTTTAAAAACAGCAAATAGATTTGAAATCTATACTCAAAATCATAGAAACGAAGTTGTATTAAAAGAGATAGCAAAAGACGAAACCAATAAATCCCAGCAAATACACATTCCAACGATCAATCAGGTCCAAAAAGGAGAAATGAATTTAATAAATCAGAATTCAGCCATTAACAAATCGACAAGTCAAAGTCCAAGTCCTACTCAAACTCCGAACCAAACTTCCAAATTATTAAAAGTCCAATTTATATGCCAAGCTCCGTTACAAACAACTGAAAACTGGAAATATCACGAAGAAAGTTGTGAAGAAGCTGCTGTATTGCAAAACTATTTATATGAGACAAAAAGTTCAATAGAAAAACAAGAAGCGCACGAAGAAATACTGAGAATGATAGAGTGGCAA
>Ga0116172_10005082_pt1 | contig 10532 bp, 20 predicted proteins | sample AD_UKC083_MetaG_FD_89799 | JGI IMG/M metagenome (GOLD analysis project Ga0116172, IMG submission 89799) | Active sludge microbial communities of municipal wastewater-treating anaerobic digesters from USA - AD_UKC083_MetaG | ecosystem: Engineered > Bioreactor > Anaerobic > Digestate | place: USA...
GAATTTGATTCTGATAAAGATAGAATTTTAGAGTTTCTAAAAGAACATCCAAAGCTGGATATTTTTTATACTAATGATACGGGTAATGACTGGTCTTTGGGGTTAGAGCCGGACTTTGGTGAATTTGAATATAATAAAATCTTTCGATGGGGCGATTCTATTATCGTTGGAATAGAATATAATGGTGGGGGTTTAGCAGAAATGAAAAGAATCGCCGCTGAGTTAGAGGAGTTATTTGGAGTCAGTTCCGATGATTTGGGAATATTCTACTGGTCTTTCTACGATGGATAGACTTAGCGCACTTGTGGATAGTGCGTTGAATAATAAACATGTAAAAGTTTATATAGAAACAGATGGAATAACTATTCAAATTCCGGCTGTAATGGTCAGTATAGAAACAAGAAGTGATTATACCTCACAGATTTATTTAGAATCTGTAGAAGGTATTCATACTATGCCGGGAATTTTCTCTGCTAATGTAATAGTACCTGATAGATGGATTTGCAAATTCTGTTTCACAGAGAATGATAAAAATTCTGGAAGCTGTGATAAGTGTGGTTCTCCTAAAGGACTTTCAGTTTAAAAAGTCTCCAAACCGGAGCAAACCGGGACTGCATAAATGGGCAGGAAACAACGGCAGTAGGAGTTTCGGGACTTCTCCTACACGCCCGCTTAGTTTAGCTGGTAAAATAATTGCCTTGTAAACAATAGTGCTGAGTTCGAGTCTCAGAGTGGGCTTTTACCCTTGACAGGTTCGGGGTTCTGTGGTATGATTGGAAGCATGAGAAAGGACATGAAAAATGTTTGAATTGCGCGGTAAGTACAATAGTGCTAAGATTTTTTCAGATAGCTTGGATAATGAAGCGGCGCGGCAAATCATTGCCTTGCTCAATTCGCCTGTAGCTATTGATAGCACAATCCGAATTATGCCTGATTATCATGCTGGTAAGGGCTGTGTCATTGGTACAACTATGACCGTTATTGATAAGGTTTGCCCCAATCTGGTTGGGGTAGATATTGGTTGTGGTATGCTGGTGGCGTATCTTGGCCGGGATGAAATTGATTTAGAAAATCTTGATAATATTATTCGTAAAAACATTCCTGTTGGATTTAGTATCCGCAATGAAGTAGTTGAAGAATTTACAGAATTAAATAATTTAGAAGCCGAGGGTTTAGATATTACTCGTGCAAGATTAAGTATTGGAACTCTTGGTGGTGGAAATCATTTCATTGAAGTTAATAAAACTACAGATGGAAATTTATATTTAGTAATTCATACTGGTTCGCGAAATATTGGAAAACAAGTTGCGGAGTACTGGCAAAATGTTGCAATTAAAAATTCAGGATATAATCCAAAAGAACTGGCCTACCTTGAAGGTAGTGCTATGCAAAGTTATTTACATGATTTGGAAATTTGCCAACGATACGCTAGTTTAAATCGTAAAATTATTGCAGATATTATTAGTGATAAGTTATCTAATCTGCACTACTTACGACAGGAAACAATTCATAATTATATTTCTGATGGTATCTTGCGCAAGGGTGCAATTGATGCTTCTAAAGGAAAACATTTAATCATTCCAATTAATATGCGGGATGGCAGTATTCTCGGAATTGGCTTGGGAAATGAAGATTATAATTTCTCTGCACCTCATGGTGCTGGAAGATTAATGTCCAGAAGTAAAGCAAAAGAAAGTATCTCGATGGATGATTTCAGAGAATCCATGACAGGTATTTATTCTACAAGCATTAGTGAAAGCACTCTGGATGAAAGTCCATTTGCTTATAAACCAATGCAGGAAATCTTGGATAACACTGTAGAGACAGTATCAGTAACACATATTATTAAACCTATTTATAATCTGAAGGATTCAAAAAAGGTGAAAGATGAGGATTAGAAAAGGCTTTGTAAGTAACTCCAGTTCTTCCAGTTTCTTACTGGATAATTCTACTGGTGAAGTTTCTGAAATGATTTTATTTGTAAATAAATATTTTAAATTCAATTTATTTCAGAGTGTTTATTATGGAAGAGAAGCTTTGCTTAAGTACCTTGGTGATATTGCAGATGACTTGGACACAGATTATTTTGAATATCACGACCCCGAATTAAATTCTGTAGCTTTTGAAGGAGAGCCTTTAGTACAATTAGTTTCTGAATATTTGGAAAAAAATAAGGTAGAAGATTTAGTTCTAGTTGAATTATCGACACATTCAAATCTTACAATTCCACAGGAAATTATTATTGCAAAGCGCGGTTAATTATGAAACGAATTTATAATTCAAAAAGCTATAAATATATCTTTGATACTAATACAGGTTTTTTTGCACGATGGGGTGAGACCGTTGAGGATGACCCTATCTATTCTCCCATTGGCCCTGAAATTCTAGATTTAGAAATTTCTGACTTATGTCATGGTGGCTGTAAATTCTGCTATAAGAATAACAATCCAGTTGGAAGCCACATGAGTTTTGAAAAGTTTAAGACCATCATTGATAAGATGCCCACCCTTACGCAAGTGGCTTTTGGCATTGGTGATTTGGATTACTCATTTCAAAATGGATTGATTGAAATGTTTCAGTACTTGCGGGAGCGTAATATTGTTCCAAACATTACAATCAATGGTAAAGATTTTACAATTCAACAGGCTAAAATTTTGGCACAATATTGCGGTGCAGTAAGTATCTCGTATTACAATCTTACTGATGTGCGGGTTGCAGTAGAATACCTTGCCCATTGTGGTCTAAAACAAATTAATATTCATGCCATGATTAGTGAAGAAACTTATGAAAATGTTCTAGAACTTCTAGCTAATTTTTATAAGTATCCTGAACTTGATAATAGCTGGACAAAAAAGGTAAATGCAATAGTTTTCCTAAGTCTAAAAACTAAGGGGCGTGGCACTGGATTTACTCAATTGTATATGGACAAGTTTACTCGACTAATTGAAATTGTTACTGACAATAAAATCCCTTACGGTGCAGATAGCTGTACCGCACATAAACTTATGCTGGTAATTAAAGATAAAGAACTGCTTAAGTATATCGAGCCTTGTGAATCTGGATTGTTTTCCGCTTATGTAAATAAGGATGGTATTTATTATCCATGTTCTTTTGCTGAAGGACTCCCGGAAATTGAAGGCCAGTCCGTTTTGGAATGTAATAACTTTTTAGAGGATATCTGGAATTCTGATTTTACAGTCTCTTGGCGGGAGAAGCTTTTGCAATGCAATCGTAACTGCCCTCTGTATGAGATTTAGCATGAGATATTTTAATACAGTTTTTCAATCCTCCATCAAATTTATTATGAAAAGGATATAAAAATGTTAGACTTAGGAAAATATTATTTTATTAAGCCAGACCCCACACTAAAAAATAATCTTATGGCTTTTGGTGCAGAATGTGGCGAGGGCTGGTATCCGCTACTTGAAAAAACTTTGGATAAAATCCTTGAATATCTGGAAACACTTAATTTTCCAGATGATTTTCAGATTGTTCAAATAAAGGAAAAGTGGGGTACGTTAACAATCTATACAAACTATTCTGATGAATTTATTGACAGGGTGCTACATGATGCCCGGCATGAGAGTGTTAATATTTGTGAGTTTTGTGGAATGCCGGGAACTATAGAACAATTAAACGGCTGGTATAAGGCTGTTTGTAGTAAGTGCAAGGAAGAATATTCCAATTAATTTTTTTTTAGTGAAAGGATTTAATAAAATGGATAAAATTAAAGGTTGTGGATTTATTCTGATGGCTGTTCTTTTTATTTCCCTCTTGTTTGGGGGTCTTGGTGTAAATCAGGTTAATGCAGTTTCTACTGCTAAAACAATTTATGGAATTGCAGATGCGCTTCATGGTCAGCCGGGTACATATATTTATGTGAAAGACAGTATGTACGTGTTTGGCTGGCTACCCGCCGCTAATGAAGCGCGGTGGGCAATTATTAATGCAGATAAACTTAGCATTGTTGATTGGTCTAAGTTTTCAGGAAACCGCTCAAATCTTAAAACTGTAAGTGATTTTATTAAACTGCTGGAAGCGGATGGGTATCAGCTTGCTTCTCCTGAGAGTGTTCCAGCGTCAATTAAAATTGCAGTAGATGCGGCTACGCTCTCCGTTATTGGTGGAAGTTTGATTAAAATGCCGATGTTTGTTCTTCCAATGTCAATCTTTGACGAATTTCAACCCACACCCGATGGTGGGTTTAAAGGATAATAAAATGAAAGATAGTGGTGGGCTGGTTATTATTGCTCTTGGAATTTTGGCTATGCTGGTTTTAGCTTGTTTGTTTGCAATTCCAGTTATAACAGAAATGATGCGGGTGGATGCGATTGTTACGCCATGTGCATCAGAAAATTATTGTGCTACAATGGTTTGTGGTATGGGGCTGACCTCTACCTCAATGGTAGAAACTGCAACATGGTTTCCCACAACCCCCCCATTTCCTACGAATACGCCCATACCATGAAAATTGTAAAGCTACAGGAATGTGGATACGAGGAATCCGCATTAGGATTTTCTCTTTCATATAATTCTACTATAGAACGAACAAAAGAAATTCTCCCGAAATTTGCTTTCGGAGTTCCGGGAGAAAATAATTTTCTGGAGTTTATTGAAACGTGGTGGGATATCACCGCACCACGTTTTTGGTGGCAGGAATTTGATAGATACCGTGTGGGTACTTCAAGACTTTCTGAATCTACCATGCACACGATTACAAAGCGAAAGCTTTCTGTAGTAGATTTTGAATATCTTATGGATAACGATATTGTAGAATCTCTAAATGAGGATATTCAAATGTATCAAGAATGCTCCGGAGAAAATAAAAAACAGTTCTTTTTATCAATAAAGAACAAACTCCCTGAAGGATTCTTGCAACGCAGGGTTGTAAAAATTAATTACAAATCATTGAAGAATATTCTAGAGCAGAGGCGTAAGCACAGACTGCCACAGTGGGTGTTGTTTTGTGAGCAGGTGCTGTCTTCTGTTGAGCATCCAGAATTGTTAGAAAAACTGGTAGAATTTAAAGACTAATTTCTTGGGAGATTACTATGATTTCACCTAGAAGATTTTATAATTGGTACATTCAGCCAAAAATAGATGGGATTAGATGGGCTTTTCAGAGAGCCTTTCGTGGGTATGATGATATTGACGTAGTTGATTTTGGGTATGCGCTCAATGGTCACCTGCTTAAAATCATCAAGCGATTTAGGGCAGTAAATGTCGGGCATCCAGTCAGATTTACGGAAGAAGAGTGGAATAAAATTTTACAGGAGCTTCAGGAGGGGCTTGAAGCCCATGAAATACTCGAAGAAGCGGGACTTGCTGGTCTTGATGTTTTCACTTCAGAAGAGCTAGAAGAGCTTTATGCTAAAGTTAAACATTCTTATGAACTCCTTGCTCAATATCTAGATGATTTATGGTGCTAAGATTGCAAATGATTAGTATTATTACTCCAGTATATAAAACAAATTTAGTGCAGTTTACTAGAACTGCTAGCTCTATTTCAAATCAAAAAACGAAGGCAGAGTTTGAGTGGGTTATTGTAGAGGATGGATTAGAGCTGCCTCCTGAATATTTTCAGTACATTGATTTAAGTAATGTAAAAGTTAAGCGGGTTAAACTTGGGAATAACTATGGGCCAAGTGTTGCCAGAAATGTAGGCTTCCAGGTTTCAACTGGAAGTGTCATTACATATGTAGATATGGGTGATACTTTATTTCCAAATCGGATTGATGTACTAAGCCTTGTATTTTTTGATTCAGAGATTTCAAAGAATCTGCATGTTCTGTTTTCTGACTATATTGTTAGTCAGGGCGGTTTACAACACAAAGTAGTTTTCTATCCAGAAAGTTTACAGTACTTGTGGAAGGGAAATATTAGCATACCTATGGGCGTAGCGCATACTCGTTATGCTTTTATGGAAGCTGGCGGTTTCCAGCCGGGAATTGTTTGTGGTGAAGATGGCATCCTTTGGCGCAGGATGTATGATATTCTTGGGGAAACTGTTTTTGGGGTATGTCATGCAGAAGCAGGAATCTATTATGTTAGTGAGAATGGTCAGAGTAGAACACAACGCCGATTTGAAATGGGTGGATTTGCTTTTGATGCTGGAAATTCAGAAGGTTCACACGGCCAGTATTTGGATAAGGATTGGTTTACCAAATTCAGTTCGGAGGGTTATTATGAAAATTCGTAATGGTTTTGTTTCAAACTCCTCTTCATCTTCTTTTCTAATTATTAATAAGAATGATGTACTAATGGATAAAGAATTTATTCTGGAGCTTTGTTATCCAGAATTAGAAATTGAAAACAATACTCTATATGTTTCTACTTCTACTGATAGGCATGTTTATTTTGGATGGGATGTAGATGAAATTAGTAGTGTTGTAGCTAAAATTGTTTTCTCTTTACTACAGTCTAAGTATTTATCTTCAGATTACTTTGACATGCTTTACAAAACTCTTTGTGAGTATTTCAAAGTTGATAATGTAATTTTTGATATTCCAGAGGATGCTTATATTGACCATCAGAGCGCGGCTTCTGAAGGACAAAACTTCCAGATGTTTTCAGATGTTGAAACTTTAAAGAAATTTTTGTTCGGTAAAGACTCTAGAATTGTAACAGGAAACGATAACGATTGATGAAAAAGAAATGCCCACGTTGTAATGGCTGTATGGATTATGAAACTTTACTTGTAGATGGTGTAGCTGTGGTAACGCTTTACTGCGATTTTTGCAGGAAGCGTTACCGAATTTTTCCCGGTGGTACAATAGAGGAATGTAATAATGATGGAACTGCCAAGTCTGTTTCGACTAGCAAAGAAAATTAGTTATGAATCTGATTACCGTGTAAGGCTTGGAGCGGTGCTAGTTAAACATGGAAAGCCAATTTCGGTAGGTCATAATAAGATTAGATACCACAACGAATATTGCTGGCCGAATGATGCTACAGTTCATGCAGAAATGAGTGCCTTACTTGCTTCTGGAAAAGAACATTTAGATAATTCTATAATGATTATTTACAGAGAGCATGGAATAGATGGGCTTCCTTTATTGGCTAGACCGTGCAAGCATTGTATGAAAGCCCTAAAAGAATTTGGGGTAAAAAAGATTTATTACACAACGGATGAATATCCATTCTTTGAGGTAGAGAAATTATAACATGCCGAAGCTAGATAAAGCTATGCGTAGAGAAAAGAAAATTCAAAAAAGAAAAAATGGGCATCAGGAAGATGGGCGGTCTGTTTTTCTTTTAGAAGAAATTAAAAATAAAAAAGCTAAGAAAGCTCGCGATGAACGACTTAAACGTGAGCGGGAGCTAGAAGAAGAATGAGTCTTTTATTCGATATGATTAAAGAGGATTACGGAGTTACTGGCTCTGGTAGGTGGTGGCGTAGTGAGCAACATTCTTCATTAGTGTATGATGCTGAGCGGGATGTTTACTATTATAACTCAGAGGGGTTGATAGGAGACGCCTATCATTATCTAACAGAAGTTAGAAAGTATCCCCCAAGAGACGCTAGAGAATATATCAAAAGTCATGATGGCACTGCTACATTTATTATTACTGTAAAAAATAAAGAAGAGATAGTAGTATATCCAAAGCTTGTAGAAATATTTCACGATGCTATAAATGAAAAAGTAAAAGATTACTTTTACAGGAGAACTATAACTGATACGACAATTGATAGATTTAAACTTGGAGCATACAGAGACTTTGCTACAATCCCCGTTTATCAAGATGATTTACTGAGACAGATTCAACTCAGGATGGATTCTCCTAGAAAAGAAATTAGAAAGTACTATAAGACTGGCTCTAGTTACTTATTCAATTCCGGCATACTCAGATTTGTAGATACAGTTTATTTGGTTGAAAGCCCAATCTCTGCCATAATAATGATGCAAAACGGTTTACCCGCTATATCAATGGATAGTGGTGCAAATTCATTCTCTGTAGAATATTATCCCTACTTTATTCATGTTAAAAAGATTAATATTCTATTTGATAATGACCGTGCCGGGCAGATTGGTGCTGAAACCGTATCAGATATTCTAGGTGAAACCCGCTGTAAAGTCTATACCTTCTGGAATAGTGGGGTTGAAAAGTTTGGTGCAGATAATTTCTTTATTGATGGTGGAACTAAAGAAGATTTACTTAGTACGCTGGAAAAAGAATCTAAATACCCGTTTGAATTACAAAGGCTTTCAAAGAAAAGGAATTAAAATGCCGGACGACATTTATATATTACTAGATAATATTGCATACTTGAAAGATTACTTTGGTTATGAAGCTTTTTATAAAGCTCGTGGTGCTTGTGTAGATTTAATAAAAGAGGTTGTAAAGTTTCTGGAGCTAAGTAAATCTGATGCCCCCGTTGAAACTGTAGAGGCTCTTGCAGAAATGCAACATATCATTCATTTCATTCGTGAAGAAGTTGACCGTGAGATAATAAAAAAGGAGAATGAAGATATCCTTTCAAGGCTCGACTTAGTTGAAGATTACATGGATAGTTATTTAGAAACTTTTATTTTCAGAACATATACACGAGAGCAAAGGAAAGTCGGGCTACTATGAAAATAGCGATTGACTTGGATGGAGTGCTTTATGACTGGCATACCTCTTTGTACCATCATCTTCAAATTTATGAGGATTTGCAGGAGGAGTATGGTACTTTCTGGACAGAAACAATTCATACCTATTCAGAAATGCGGGGCGATTTTTTAATTAATATTCAATACCTTTACGGCAATCAAGTGCCAAAAACCAGAGATATGGAATTGCTAAAACAGTGGTCAAAGTCTCATACACTATACTACATTACTGCCAGACCTACAGACATAGAGACAATCACAAAGCTGTATCTAAAGAGGTGGGATTTTCCACAAAGAAAGAACTTATTTTTTGCCGCAAACAAATCGGTTGTAATGGATTACTTTGGTATTGATGTTTTAATAGATGATAGCCTAAAGAATATTCGTGGCTTATCATCAGATAAAAAAGCTATACTAGTTAAACAACCTTGGAATAATTATGGACGTGATTACTCTCCAAGTGTAAATTCTTTTGCTGATATTGTTTTATAGGAATTAAAAATGGATTTAAAAACTTATGCTGAACAGGCTTCAAGAACTATGCCAATACTTGGTAGTATGCAGGACGATAATATGCATATGGTTCTTGGGATGGTTACAGAAGTGGGTGAACTTGCGGACGTATTTAAAAAGAATATGGCCTATGGAAAAGAAATTGATTGGACAAATGTTTATGAGGAACTCGGAGATTTGATGTGGTATGTCATAAATTTTTGTACCGCTAATGCTATAGATTTAGAAACGGTATTGCATACAAATATACGTAAGCTGGAAACTCGTTACCCTGAAAAATTTTCGGGGGAAGCGGCAATAAATAGAGATGTCAAAAAAGAGCGGGCTACCCTGGAAGGGAGTATTGAGGAATGGAAGTAGTAAAGTTATACGAAAAGACTACTGAATTGGCAATTGTTTTAATTAGAATTGTTAATTTACAATCTAATGTAATTGAAGAATTTCTAAATTCATACAATAGGTTTTCTGCTGGAACAGATATAAATGAATTGGTAAAGCAGGTTACAGATATAATTGATGAAATTAATGAGATGAAGAATTCAGCGGAGGCCAATAATGGCAATGCCAACCAGCCCTGAAATAATAGAGTTAGAGAGAGTTGCAAGCATTATAATTTCTGCTCATCAATTGGCGTTACAGTTAGAAGATTTATTTAATCCTGTTAAATTTGTTTCTGATATTTCTAAGTTTCAATTAGAAAAGACTAGAGCGGATTATTTAGTAAGTACTGCTAAAAAATTGCTAAAATATTTTGAGGATTTTATAAGCTATGATTTTAAGTTTTCTAATCCAAATCACCTTAGTAATCTAACTAGCATACGAGAAGAACTTATGTTTTCTAGCAGAAACTACGACGCGCTTGGGTTTGATAGGGTACTTAGCAGGGATGATTTACAAATTCTTATTCTATGGATTGATAAAGAATTTAAAGAATACTACGCCGATATAATTAATAGGATTAGCTGTGCTTTCTGAAATAGTTACTGTATGGAACTTAGATAATAAAGAATTTCTGAAAACTTTAAATCCTACTTATTTGTGGGATATAATGTATGCTGATTACATGTATGAGAATTTAGATTTCTCTTGGGTAGATTCTGCATTATCCCATCTATCAAGTAACGGAGTCTTTATTGCTCAGACAGATTGGCATAGTGTAGCCGAGTTTAGAGTTTACATGAAACAATTTAAAGATATGCAATTACTTAATTGGTGCATATATATTAATGAGTGGGGCGGTACTCCGGCCAAGGGTTTCGGCAAGAAGCATGATGATATTTTAATTTATACTAAGGGAAATAACTTCACTTGGAATCCTGAAAAGATTAGAATTCCGAAAGCTACTGCTGGTACTGCCTTTGATAAAAAAGGTACAGGATTAAAAGTACCATGTGATGTATTCTATGATAAGGTTTCTTTCTCTAC
>Ga0116172_10005083_pt1 | contig 10531 bp, 14 predicted proteins | sample AD_UKC083_MetaG_FD_89799 | JGI IMG/M metagenome (GOLD analysis project Ga0116172, IMG submission 89799) | Active sludge microbial communities of municipal wastewater-treating anaerobic digesters from USA - AD_UKC083_MetaG | ecosystem: Engineered > Bioreactor > Anaerobic > Digestate | place: USA...
AACCTGTTGAATTATCTTCTCTAACATCCCAACCTAAACCGGCATGAAACTTATTCATACCAATAGCATGGTTTTGACCTTTTTCTAATCGTATCATAACTCTTCCTCCTAACAGTATTTCTTTACAAAATATTCAAATCCGCCTTTATAACCGATTCCCATTGCTTCAAATTTCCATTCTCCATTTCGTTTATAAAGCCTGCCAAATTCAACAGCGGTTTCAACTGAAAAATCTTCATCCAGTTCATATTTTGCAATTTCTTCATTTGTTTGGGCATTGTAAATTCTAATAAATGAATTCCTCACTTGCCCGAAATTCTGTTTCCGATTTTCATAATCGTGAATGGTTACAGTGAATATTATTTCCTGTATTTTTGAGTCAACTCTTGAAAGGTCGACTGTTAAAGTTTCATCATCACCATCACTGTTTCCTCCCGTTAAATCATCGCCAGACGATTCAACCGAATTGTCGGGTGATTTTTGATTGTTATAGAAAACGAAAAACTCGTCTTTGGGAATTTTTTTGTTTTCACCTAGCATAAATGCAGATGCATCCAAGTCAAAGTCAAAACCTGTACCTTCGTTTGGGTCCCATCCCAAACCGACACCTACTTTTGATAAGCCAATTTCGATGCGTTGTCCTTTTGTCAAATTGATAGCCATGAAATTTTATTTTTATAAGTTAAACAAACCGTGAAATTACAATTATTTTGTTCAATGAAAGTCTTTAGTGCGTAGGAAAGATTTGGCTCTTTGACTTTTGCGAAGCGTTGGCTTGTGTGTCGGGCAAAAGGCAATGTGCCAAATGTGTGTCGGGTTTTCGCTTTTCTTTCTTGTGGGTCGGCAAAAAACTAAATCTTTTTCCTGTCATTGTCATTTCATTATTTTTATTCTCAAACCATTATTCTCTGTCATTTTCGTTGTCGCTGTCTTTTTCTTCGCCTTGTTGGTAACGGTTTGCAAACAGGCGTATACTGCCAACCTTCAACTTTATTGTCAAGGTACAACTTTGTCAGGCAGTTACGCTTGTTTGTTGTTATGTGGCGTATTTCTTTCATCGTTTGACACTTACCCGTTCAGTCGTTTCAATGTCATAAGATTTACAGTCCAATATACTGTAAAAGCAACAACTCCAGTCAGAGAAACTAAAAACAATTCATTAATTCCAAAGCTTGGTTCCCAAAACACTAATCCGAAAATCAGTCCTGAAATTAGACAAAGCATTCCCGTGAATTGAACAAGTGTCAACCCCCAAACTTTTTTCTTAGATTTAAATTTTTCCCAAAAGGGAAGAGTCAAGGTGAACTGAATTGTCAGTGCAATAATTGTTGCTATTGGCACAAATAGTTTAAAAAAACCATTGTCAGGAGAGTTAAAAGCATCTCCATTGTGCACAATAAGATTAAACACTACCAAAAGTCCTAGCACTGTCAATATTCCGAGCGTTGTCGGTAAAATTGTCTCAATGATTTTAGTTTTCATTCTTATTATTTTTTTAGTTTCTCTATAAACGGTCAAGTCATTAAGATATTTTGTCTGTCTGTTGTCTTTTACTAATATGCCACATAACGGTTGCCGGTATGTGATGTTGCGTCTTTGAAGCGCTTATTTGTCGAGTTACCACAAGGTAACCAGTTGAACTGACCATAGCAAACCCTCACCCAGCAATAACATATACCGGCTGTTATGCAACGCTATTTGTGATTACTCAGCATTTCTTTTATTCCACCAATTGAGCTTAAAATTCCTGTTGCTTCAAACGGTATGTAAATCGTTTTATTATCTTTTCCAGATACCATTTCTTGAAGCGTATCAATATATTTAGTTGCTATTAGATAGTTAATTGGGTCACCATTTTTTGAACTAATTGCATTTGTGACAAGTTTAATTGCTTCTGCTTCAGCTTCTGCCGTTTTAATTCTGGCTTGAGCTTGTCCTTCAGCTCTGAGAATCTCAGATTGTTTTTCTCCTTCAGCTTTCTTTATTTCACTTTCTCGGAATCCTTCAGCTTCTAATACTTTAGCTGTTTTCTTTCCTTCTGCATCCAACACAGCTGCTCTTCTATCTCTTTCAGCGCGCATTTGCTTCTCCATAGCCTGCTTAATATCTTCAGGCGGATTAATGTCCTGTAATTCTACACGATTAACCTTTACACCCCATTTATTTGTTGCATCATCAAGGATTGTACGTAGTTTTGAATTAATGGTATCACGTGAACTTAAAGATTCATCCAGTTCTAATTCACCAATCACATTCCTTAGTGTTGTTTGTGTTAGTTTTTCAATTGCATCGGGCAAATTTTCAATTTCATAAACTGCTTTGACTGGATCCATAATTTGGAAATATAATAATGCGTTTATTTGAACATTTACATTATCCTTTGTAATAACATTTTGCTTTGGAAAGTCATATACGGTTTCACGTATATCAATTTTGGTTTTAGTACTAAATCTAACGTGTTTTTGGTCATCCATACCTTCAACAACATATCGCCATGTTATTTCTCTTGGTTTATCAACGATAGGCCAGATTATGTTTATTCCAGATTGTAATGTACGACTATACTTTCCAAGTCGTTCTATTACCATAACTTCAGCTTGTTGCACAATCTTAAAACCTGCAATTGCAAAGATTAAAACGAAAAAAGCAATGGCTCCTGCGATGATAATTAGTCCCATAATTAGTTAATTTAAAGGTTTAACAATTAATACAATACTGTCTATTTCAACAACTGTGACAATTTTCCCAATTTGAATTATTTCATTGTTTAATGATTTTGCCTTCCAGTCATCTCCATCTATTTTTATCCTACCTGAATTTTTTAAAAGGTTTATTTCCTCTGTGACTGTTCCATTTTTATGAATTAAAGCATCTTGGTTAGTTTTGACTTTGTTTTTTCTATACCCGTATTTTGTTATGATTGGTCTTACTAGAAAATAGGTAAGAGTAACTCCAAATGCAAAAAATAATATTTGCCATTTTATTTCCAATCCAAAGTAATTACCGATTGCAGCAAATATAAATCCAATTCCCACCGCACCAGAAATGAATCCTGCTGTAAATATTTCAGCTATAAATGCGATTATTCCAATTGCTATTAAAATGTGCCAAGTTTCCATTTTTATAATATTTATGTTGATGAACTTTTCTTTTCATAGTGTTGCATAACGGATGGGTATATGAAACGTTTGGCAATTCAAAGCGATTTCCTATCAAACCGTTGCAACGTTTATTAAATGGACCGCCCTTAAAATTAGCACTTTCCGCCAAATGTTTTATATACCGTGTTACCAACTGGCCTTTATTCATTTTCAATCAATTAGCTATCAATTTTGCAGTACCCCGTGCGTTCGGACAGACATACTCTTTGACAAGTTTTGGTCGTGCGTTCGGCTTTTCGAGCGACTTGGCAATGTGTGTGGCTGTGAAGCGAGGGCTATTTTTTTATCCTCTGCTTTATTATCTCTTTAATCTGTATGTCATTTTTTTCTGTTCCAAGGTAAAAATAAAGCAAATAATCTTCCTCATAATGAAATCCTGATTTTTTAATGTCAAATTCCTCTCGCAATTCAATATATTTTAAAATTTTCTTTTCCTTATCTCGCCACGATGCAGCCCACTCAAAATTCTGTGATTTTACTCCTTCAATTTTTTCTTTCTTTGCGTGTTCCAATCTTTTTTCATTGTAATATTCAAAATCCAGTATTTTCCTCTTTACTTCTTCCTGTTCTATAAGGGATTCCAAAAGGTTCTCAAAATCGTTTATGTTAAAATCTGTACTATTTAAAGTCAGTTTCAATTTCTCTACTATTTCTTCAACTGCTATCATTTAATACTGTTTTAGAGTTGCCTGCATTGAATTCTTAATGTCTTTTATCAAGCTTTCCGGTTCAATTACTTTCAGGTTTTCACCATACGAAAGCAACTCCATAAAAAAGTCATGAGTTACAAACAATGTTAGTTTAATCCGCAATTCTTCTTCATTGTCAATCAAAATCTGTTGTGACTCATGCAGTGGCAAAGATTTAATGTATTTACCTTGAAAAGGGTCGAAAGACAGAATCACTTCCTGCGGTTTATGCCCATTTGGGCTGATTATTCCAAAACAATATTTATAATGGTCGTTAATGTTAAAATCATTTGGGAACTGGAATTTCCTTTTTGTAATCTCTAAATCAGTTAATCGGTCAAGGGCAAAACTTTTTACTTGATTACCTTTCAGGTCATTTGCTAAAACATACCACCTGTTTTTAAACTCTTTAAGTGCATAAGGTTCTACAATGCGTTCAGTCAATTCATCTTCCCAATATTTTTTATAAGTGAAATTAATCTGAACCTGATTTTTTATTGCATGAAGTAATCCGTACAAGTTTTCAGTTCCTTGAGGTCTCCGTTTTTCAAAATGTATATGGTTTGAAAGCCTGTCGGTTATATTCAAAGCATTAAATGTATCAAATGCTTCTAAAATTCTCTCATTAACTTCGGGTTGTTGCTCAAAGTCAATGAAATAAACTTTTCTTGAAAAATTATATTGAATATCAATATTATAGATTGAACGAATGTCTTCAAGGTCTCTTTGGAAAGTTCGTTTTGATACGTTGAAATCGTAAGATAGCAATTCTGATTCAAGCGAAAGATAATCAGCAATCTCACTAAAAGATGCAGAACACTTTCTCAGCTTTTTAATAATCAAGTTATAACGTGAAATTGCTTCTCTTTTTGACATGGTGTTTTATTTCTTTTTTATCAAAACTACTTTTGAGGCAAGCCAAAACATGTCGCAGTATAAATTAATCTTCAACTCTCCAGAATTTTTTTGCAAATGAAATTATAGAAGATTGTCTTTCTTTTATTTCCAATTCATCCCATTTCCCTCTTGATTTTATCAAATCCCCGATTTCCTTTTGAGAAAGTAATGTAGAGTTTAGAAAGCCTTCTGATTTGTCAATTGGGCTGTTATTGTTCAACTGTGCATTTTTTCCTAAAGTCATTAAAACCAAGTTTCCGATATTGTTTAGAAATTGATTTCTAAAATCATCAGAGTACGCAGTAAATTCAGGATTGACAGGAGTTATATGTTCTAATGTGTTATCAAGATTCCTCGCTTCAAACTTATTTAAAAATTCACTTACTGGCATTGGAGCAACTTTATGAACATTTCGTAAATGATTTTCATATTTCCATAACAAATACCTTGTGGCTTTGCGATAATGATTTGTATCGTTCAGATAACCAATAAAATTATTATTAAACTGCCAATACCATTTAAAACCAGATTTAGATGTGTTTAATAGCTTTTCTTTTAGTTCTTCAAAATTGCCTTTATAATGTTTTGCATAAGAGTGAAACTCGTTAGTTCTGTAGTCGCCATAACTATATTCCATTTTAAACAAAATAATTTCCATTAACCTGATTGTTTTTTCCAAATCTGATATATCGGAAAAACCATGATAATGAAATACTTTTAAAAGTAATGGCCAGCTATTGTATGCGTCAAGAATTAGAACATCACCAATTACACTATTTCCGTTTGATAATTTTTCAATTTTCTCAACATTTATAAATGTGTTTTTCAGACTGGTACAAAAATCCTTAATCCATTGCTCCTTGTCTTTTGAATCATTTAGTTCACGTTTTATATTTTCCAATGGAGATTCCCAACCTTTTAGAAAACCTGTACTATAATGACCCAAAACCTGGTCTTCATTGAGTTTTTCAATCCGTTCAGTTTGTTTATAAATGTCTGAGAACTCGTTTTCAACATACTTAATTGCATCAATTGGATTTGGTTCTTCGGCATTTAAATAAACCTGATACATTAAATATGCTTTGAGCTTTTCAAGATTTGTAAGGTCTTTTCCTCTATCGTTTTGGAAAGCAAATATTTGTGTTGCCTGAACCTTGTCTGAAACCTCGAACGTTGTAATAATTGCCTCTTCAATAGTTTTCTTCCATTTGACAAGTTCCTGAGAATTTTCCTTTGGCATTAATTCGTTAAAATATTGCCACGCATCATTAATCCTGTGTTTTGAATCGGTATCAGCAACTATTTCAGTGTTTGAAAAAACTACAAGATTTTCAAAATAATTGTCGTCATATTCAACAGTTTTGAATTTTCTCCGCTTGCCAATTTGCAGGTATGTTTCTTTAACCCGCCAAAGCTCAATAGGATTATCAAAACTGTCTAATAGCTTTTCGCCTTTATTTTCTCTGTTTTGTAATTCAGTAATCAAACAGCTAAAGAAAATTACAATACTGGTAAGCCTTTGCTGTCCATCAATTACCCAGTATTTGTTTTCATTTGCTTCGTCTTTTTCAAAAAGAAAGTGCCCGAAAAAATATTTTTTCTTGGGATTTTGTTCTCTCAAATCTGAAATAAACTGTTTTATCTGTTTATCCTTTTCCCAAGAATAGGCTCTTTGATAGGGTGGGATGACAAATTGAATATCTGAATTGTCAAATAATCTTTTAATGATTGATTCTCTTTCCATTAAACTTCTGATGAAATATGAATTAAAAACAATTTTGCACAAGCCCTTGCATCACTTAAAGCATCGTGATGATTCAAAGGAATAGAATAATTATGGCACAATGAAGCCAAATTATCCTTAAAAATTCTGTAAGTACAACACTTTTCATAAAATGGAGCTTTCATTCCAAAATATTCAAGGGTCTTTTCCAATACTGGAAAATCAAAAGACAAACCGTTGTGTGCAACAACGGTTTGGTTCTTTATGAATGGTTCTATTTTGTGCCAGATTTTATCGAAAGTCGGAGCGTTAGCTGTATCCTGTGGTGTTATGCCGTGAATATCAATAAACTTATCCCAATAGTAATTATCAGGTGGCTGTACCAATAAATTTATTTCATTGGTTATTACTCCTTGTTCAACTCGAACTAGTCCAACCTGACAAATGCTCCAACGATAACCTTGTGCAGTTTCAAAATCTATTGCCGTAAAATTCTCCATATTTATAAGGCAGGAGCATGTTTTCCTTTGTTTGAACCATTTGGGTGTCTCGAACAACTTGAAGCTGTCATAGAGCTTATTGAACTAAACGATTGTCCACAATACTTACATGTATATTTTGCCTTTTCACTACCTTCATAAAGTTTGTGCTTTCCTTTGTTTGAACCAAGTGGATGACGTGAACAACTTGAAGCTGTTAAACTTGATACACTTGAAAATTTTTGTCCGCAATACTCGCAATAAAAATTAGCCATAATTTTAAAATTTATAGTTTATGCCTACTCTAAAGTTTTCGGCTTTCCTTGTTATGTCAAAAGTATTCTCCAAGTCAGCCAATCCATGTCGTAGTGTCGATTTTTCTCCGGTGCGTTGGCAAAAAAACAACTCTTTTGCAAGCTGAAGCTTCGGCTTGTGTGTCGGAGCTTGCAAATGTGTTGTTTTGTGGGTTGGCTGTTTCATTTTTTCTTTTTCTCACTGCAAAATTACCGCTGTCGTTTTTTTTAGGCTTGTTGGTAACGGTTTTCGGCTTGGCGATGTGGCGGATTTTTAGCACAAAAGTTCAATAGGATTACTGCTGTTGAACCTTGCACAAATGTTTCATAGAAGCACTTCAGCCGCCATATTGCCAAACCGATGTTAGCTGCTGTACTTTTGTCAGAGTTGAATGGTCTGCTCAATTTTTGTCTGTTCTAAAAATGTTTCATCGTGGGATACCACAATTAATGTTCCTTGATATTCGTTGATGGCCGCTGTCAAAATTTCTATGTTTTGAATATCCAAATTGTTTGTTGGTTCGTCTAAAATTATGATGTCTGGTGATTGGTTATTAATGGTTAAACAACAAAGAATTAAACGCATTTTTTCGCCACCACTCAATGCACTACAAGATTTATCCCAATCGTCTTTGGTAAATAAAAAACGATTGAGCCTAATTTTTATTTCGTGTTCTTGCAATGCTGAAACGTTGAATTGTTGGGCTTGTTCATATACTTTTAGTTGGTTGTCAATCAACGAATAATCCTGGTCTATGTAAACCGCTTTGTTATCAGCTCGGTATATTTTTCCTGTTTGTGGTTCTAATTTTTCTAAAATTATTTTGATTAAAGTTGTTTTGCCCGAACCATTTATACCTTTCAAAACAAGACGTTCGCCACTTGTGATTTGGAAAGTCAAATTCTCTTTCCACAATGGATGATTTTTGTAACTATAATTGATTTCGTCTGCTTTGATTAGAGTTTTTCCTTTGTGCAAAGCTGAATTGTCAAAGCCAAATTTCATTTTATCAATGTTGGGCAAAGCCGAACGCAGTTCTTGTAATTCTTCTTTAAGTCCACCAATTTTTTCTGTGTGTACACCTGCTATTTTTGCGGTACTTCGTTCTGCACTATTTTTCCAAGTATTAGAAACAATCTTTGGAAGTCCAGCTTTACCTAAGCCTTTTTGTGCTCTTATGTCTAATTTTTGTTGTCGCTCCAATGTTTCGCGCTCTTTTTCTTTGGCTTTTCGCAATGCTTTTTCTTTGCTTTGTAAATCTTGATTTAAAGCATTGTTTTCTATAAGTTTTTGTTCCATATAAAAGTCATAATTGCCACCATAAATTGTTATTCCACGTTTGTCTAATTCAGCGACTTTACCTAAAAGGTTCAAAAGTTTTCTGTCGTGGCTTACAATTATTAAAGTGTTTTGGGTTGATTGAATAAAATTATATAAAAGCTTTCTGCCCGCAACGTCCAGATGATTGCTGGGTTCGTCAAGCAATATCAATTCTGGTTGATGGATAGAAATTCCTGCAAGGAATACTTTTGTTTTTTGTCCTCCGCTTAATGTTTCCATTTTTTGCATTAAGTCCAAATTGGTTAATTGCCAATATTTCAAAGCGTCATTACAACGTTCCTCAATCGTCCAATCATCGTCAAGTGTTGAATAATTTTCTTCGGTTACATTGCCGTTAAGAATTTCTTGTAATGCTTTGAGTTTGTTTTCAACTTTCAAAGCTTGTCCAATAGTGAGATGATTGTATTGACCAAAAATTTGAGGAACAAAATAAGGTTTAGTATCTACAAATAATTGCCCGTCCAAAGGTTGTAGTTCTTTTGAAATAAGTTTCAATAAAGTAGATTTTCCTGAGCCATTATTGCCGATTAAGGCAATTTTTTCGTGATTGTTTACTGTTAGATTGATATTGTCAAACAACAGATTTTTGTTGGGATGTGTATATGAAATGTTCTGTAAAATAAGCATAACTTCTTTCTTTTAAAGATGAATGAATTGGTCAAACCATATTGTGATTTACCGTCTTTAATTTGTCTGAAAGAAATTGGTTTTTACATTATTGTCACTTACTTTTTAGTTTGCAAATATAGGGATTATTTTTGAGTTCGTAGGGTCTTGTCAGTATAGCAGCTAACGGTCGAGGCTATGTGCAGTAAGGGATTGCGGGCTACTTTCCTGTCCAACCGCACCGAAGTTTGAGCGGTTTAGAATGTTTAAATTACCACTGAAACCCTTATTGCATATAGCCTTTGTTAGCGTTTCGGTGTTTCTTTTCATAGTTTATCAGTCAATTCTTGAAACATTTGTTTTGCTCTATTCTTTTTAATTTCAGGAGATTCTTTTTGCAAATACTCAAGCCCAACAAATGAATTTCCTTGTTTTCTATTTTGTCTTGGTTCGATGCTTTCAATAAGAATTGCCTCTAAAATATCTCCTAAATTTTGAATTGTAAATTCCTTAAACTTAACATCTAAATTTAATTTTGCATCTTCAGTTACTGGATAAAATCCAAACCAACTAAATCTGTCCCATCGCCCAGCAAGTCTGTCTGACGTATGGTCTTTTAATCTCTTTCCTAGAGGTTGTTCGATGGCTTGTCCAACATAAATTGTTTCTCTGCTGTCGTGCAAAAGATATATACCAATTTGGTCTTTAAAGTTTACATCTGTTGCCCCGATTTGTTGTATACCTAATAAGTCTGGTCTTGATGATTTCCAATCAACCAAATTTCTGTTCCAATAAATTCCGAAAGCGTTAATTATTTTATGAGTATCTTTTGATACAATTTTATCATTTATAATTTCTGGTTCGCTATCGTCAATAGAACTGTCGTCGAGCTGATTTAAGTACTTTCGTAGAATGTAATAACCTTTGTCAGTTTTTGCAAAAATTGAATTTTCTTTCTTTGTGTTTATATCAGTCGTCAAGTTTGCACTAACTGTGTCTTGAGGTGTCGCTCCAAGTGCTTTTCTGTAACCTCTTTCAGCAATTAGTTCAGCAATTTCTGTATAATGAAGTTGTTTTTTCTCTTCATCTAATACTTTTTCTATTGCTTCTTTCCATTTTAAATCAGCCATATTTTTTCTATTTGTTTATCTGTGTTATGTCTTTTTTTACACTGAACGCTAACTTGTTTATAGATTCAGTAAATGTGAATCTATCCCCCCAAAATTGAGGAGATAGAATAATGTTTATGGTTGATATAACATCTTATAAGTCAAAATCATCTATAGGGTTCCGAATGGTGCTTAGGGAATGAGTGGACACGTGAGTATAAATCTCGGTAGT
>Ga0116172_10005091_pt1 | contig 10520 bp, 7 predicted proteins | sample AD_UKC083_MetaG_FD_89799 | JGI IMG/M metagenome (GOLD analysis project Ga0116172, IMG submission 89799) | Active sludge microbial communities of municipal wastewater-treating anaerobic digesters from USA - AD_UKC083_MetaG | ecosystem: Engineered > Bioreactor > Anaerobic > Digestate | place: USA...
GCCGCCGGCTCTCATCATGTCGAGGAAGCTTTTGATTATCGCCCCCATCACTCAGAGCAAATTTTGGTGATTTTGGGCAGTGTCAGGGGCATCGCCGGGCAATATAACCGTCAGCTCGCGCGACTCGCTAACGAGACAATCAGCAACGTCAAAAAACCTTACACAAACGTGCTGGCTTTTGGCAGCCGCGTCCAATCCGCCTTAGGACAGGAGAAAGTTGCTTTTGAACCACGTGATACATTGAGCAGCGGTTCGATGCCCGATTACGAAAAAGCCGCCCAACTCATCCGCGCCTGGATCAAAGCCTTTGAATCCGGCTCACTCGCCGCACTCGACATCCTGTCCTTCCGCCGACAGGCGACCAACTCCGATTTCAAGCCTCAGCTTACCCGCCTGCTGCCCGAGGGCTCAGCCACCTCAGATGATAGCTCACCCCAGGATCTGAGCTTTCCTGAACCGATCATCGAGGGAGAACCCTGTGTGCTGCTCGAACGCATCGGCGACCATCTGTTAGCGATCAGATTTTATGAAATCATTCTTGAGGCCATTGCCGCCGAGAACCTCTTCCGCTATCGCCTGCTTGAAGAAGCCAAAGAAAACACCGACATTTTGCTCGAAGAGCTGCGTCAGTCCATCCAGATAGAACACCGCAAAGAAATCACCCAACAGCTTCAGGAACTTCTCGTTGGCTCCGGGATGCTTGCTGATTGGTAATTTTTCAACGGATTTTTGGTCTCTCGCTTAAAGTTAAAGCGTGCTTTCCCGTCGTTTGTTAAATGAGTAAGGCCCGAAGCCTTGAATCATCAGTCAAAGCAGAAAAATAAATTTCCGGGATGACATACAGGATAAACATATCCCCGTCAAACCTATCAATGAGCCTTATAGGGTTTTCATAAACTGAAAAACCAGGTCGTTGAAACCTGATATATTCTCATGGTCATAATCTGGGTACACCAACATTTGTTTGGTGGAGGTGATCGTGTTGTAAGCAGCGAATTGTGAAGACGGCGGACAGATCGTGTCCATTAATCCAATACCCCAAAGCACATCTGCTTTGATGCGTGAGGCCAGGTGTTGGATGTCAATATATCCCAGATTATTGAATACCTGAAACTCCCTTGAATGACGCGGATCGAATAACCTGAAGAATTCTCGCAATTCAAGATAGGCATCTTTGACTTGATCGATCTGCCAAACGCGCTGGTAGTCGCTCAGGAACGTGTAGAGCTGAGCAGCTTTTTTAATGCGCTGTTCCAATGCGGCGCAAGCAACCGTAAGGGCACCCCACCCTTAGTCCTAAAACAGCAAACCTGCACAAATTCCTGCTGAACATCTCAAAAGGCGATACAATTCATCGCTATGGACAGTGAAAACACCCTAACCCAACTGGAGACAACCAGCGAATACACGAAATCGTCAGACACCGAATCCTTGCGAATCGGCAGCGCCGCGCTTGTCTCGATCAGCCACGGCGTCCATGATGGCTTCTCTTCGTTCTTGCCCGCGCTGCTCCCCCTGCTTATCGAAAAATTCGCGCTGAACAACACGATGGCTGGAAGCCTGAACCTTCTTCACCAGCTGCCTGCCCTCACCCAGCCGCTCATCGGGTATTTAGCAGACAGGCACAACCTGCGCAATGCGGTCATCTTCGCGCCAGCCGTCACTGCCATCTGTATGACCTTCCTGGGCAACTCCCCTTCTATCGGCTTCATGCTGCCGTTGCTGTTTCTTTCCGGCCTCAGCTCATCCGCACTGCATGTCATTGGGCCAGTGCTATTAGGCCGCTTCTCGGGCTCTAAACTCGGTCGAGGCATGAGCTTTTGGATGGTTGGGGGTGAGCTCGGCTTCAGCATTGGTCCGCTCTTGCTTGTCAGCATACTTGGAGTTCTCTCTCTGCGCTGGCTGCCAGTGATTTCTTTGTTCGGTATTCTTATCAGCCTCATCCTCTGGCTTAGACTCAATAACGTTACAACCGTCACCAAAAAAACAGGTGTAGTCGTCGATTGGCGCACAAAGATCGGCGAACTGATGCATATTCTCTTGCCGGCCTCTCTGCTCGTGATGCTGCGTTCTTTGTCTCATGTCTCACTCACCACTTTTTTGCCAACCTTCATGACCAGCCAGGGCTCCAGCCTATGGTTCGCCGGAGCCACATTCAGCATTGTGGGCGGCGCTGGTGTAGTTGGTTCGCTGATTGCCGGCACGCTCAGCGATCGCTATGGCCGCAAGCTGTTCCTGGCGATCTCATTTGTGATGACTCCCATTGTGATGCTGCTCTTCCTGCGGACGCAAATCCTCTGGCAGCAGGTTGTTTTGCTCATCCTGATGGGATTCTTTGGCCTGTCGATTATGCCGGTGATGATGGCGCTGGTGCTTGGCTCCTCGCCAGACAACCGCTCATTGATCAGCGGTCTCTATATGGCTGTTTCTTTCCTCTTCCTGGCGCTTGCCTCCGTCGTTATCGGCCGGCTGGCGGACCTTTACAGTCTGCGTTTCACCTTCAGCCTTAGCGCTCTCGTCCTCCTGCTCGGGCTTCCTGTTTTGCTGCTGCTGCCGAAAGAGAAAAAAACAGCTTAGCAAAAGCCCCTTATTTTTCTCATTAATCCCTTATTTTTTCTTATTCGCCATGATAAGTACCAGCAAAGAGTCATCACTAGCCAGCATTTAACAAGAATCAAAAAGACGACTGCTTGAGAAAAAGAACCAGTTATTAGATAACTGGTTCTTTCTTTAGCAATGGAAGCTTCACCACCTGTGATGCTTTCAGCAATTTTCTCTAGTTGAGTGAAGTGAGGTGGGCGCGAGAGGGCTCGAACCTCCGAACCTCACGGATGTGAACCGTGCGCTCTAACCAGCTGAGCTACGCGCCCAATGAGACCGCTATTATAGCAAGTCAACTCGCTTTTGTCTATGTCTCTGGAAACTGTGTCTCTGGAACTGTGAGGAAACTCCAGGGCAATCACATCTGATTTTACAGTAAAACAAGTCATTAATTCATCTCTTTGGAGAGGGTCGAAGCCCCGAGGAGGAACAACAGGGAGAAGTTTGTTTTGACCTTCTCTTAGATAAGTGATAAAGATAAGCAGGGCTAATGCGGATTTCAGCAAACAGATTAAACCACCCTCTTCAGTCTTGCTACGCACGCCAACTTCTCCCTAAGAGAAGCCTAAAACATAACCTCTGATTAAACAGAAAACTTTACTGGAAAAACCTAAAAAATGGCTGCTTTTCAAGTAAAGCCGCTCGTTTAATGCGATTACCCTGTTCTCAACTCTCAGAGACTTGCTTTAACATCCCAACTTTCACCGCATACCTGACAGACAGCTATCTTCCGCGTTTTGGTCTTCAACTTCACTCGCTTCGGGATGAACAACTCATATATCAGCTTCGGCAGGGTCAGAAAGATCCACAAGAGCGGCTCGATGAACCATCCAATTGTCAGCCAATACAGCCATGTCTTGCGCCTGGTTTTCAGGGTAGTTTCGCTTACCACCTGCACATTGACCTGTTCGGAGCCGCACTTTCGACACTTCATGCTTCCGCCTTCGCTGTCAGGCTCGCTTTAACTTCATCGACACTCGGTTTGCCATGCAACAGTTGACTGAAATCGCGGCCTTGTTCCACCGCGTCTTTCACCTCCGCCGACAATGAGGCATCACCCAGCAAGATCGATCCAATCATCTTGTTATTTCTGAATAGAAAACTGGCGTAATTGCCGTCTTTCACCTGATTAACCAGCATATCTCTCTCTTCTGATGGCGCGAACTGCCCAACGCTGAACATGTCGATGCCCAAAACTTTCAGTTTTGTAGAGGGCGGGTCGCCAGGGAAACTCGCCTCCTGTCCGACCGCCACTTTACCAGCAACCGTACCCATCGCCTTTGCCGGCGCCCATAAGCCATACACACGCTTCTGATGTTCCACGATATCACCGGCAGCGAAAATATCCTTCACGGAAGTTTCCATGCGGTCTGAAACCACGACCCCACGGTTCACTTCCAACCCGGCTGATCTGGCCAGTTCAAGATTGGGCGCCACGCCGGTGCTGACGACAACCAGCTTGGCCGGCAAGTCAGTCTGATCATCCAGTCTGATCCCTTCGGCCATTCCTTCACCATAAATTTCACTGGTCCTGCCTGGCACAATCACTTTGATCCCCAGCCTCTCGATATGTCCGGTGAGAATCTTGCTGGCAGTTTTATCCAACTGGCGCGGCAACAGCCAATCCAAAGCTTCCACTACGGTCACTTTCGCTCCGCGCGCGGCAATCGCCCCAGCCATCTCCAACCCTAAAAGACCGCCGCCGATACAGACGATTTCGCCGTCATCTTTGCAAATCTCCAATATTAAATCGGCGTCGTCCAAAGTTCTCACCGTCTGAACACCTCTCTTCTCTTTTCCCGAGAAGGGAGGCACAAACGGATGCGCACCAGCGGTCAATATCAGTTTGTCATAGCCAATTTCATCGCCGGCATCGGTCTTAACCAAGTGCTTTTCGGGATCAATCGACTCAACGCGCGTTCCCAGCTTGAGACTGATTTCATTTTTCTCATACCAGTCGGGTTTATGCAGGAACAGCCTATCTTTTTCCAGCTCGCCAGCCATATAGCGGGTCAGGTTCATCCGAAAATACGGCAGGACTTCTTCCGCGGAGATCAACAGGATCTCTGTGTCCGGTTTTGCTTTATGTGCCGCTTCAGCCGCGCTGACCCCCGCGATGCCAGCGCCAATGATTACCAAGCGTAATTTCTTATTTTGTTCCATCATTTCTGATCTCCTCATTCAAGGTTCTGACTCAGCTGCATTGTAGTACGCAGCCAACTCAAAGGCAATATCCTGTATGAGTTCAATGCAACCTGTCATATCGCTATGCTATAATTTTTCCGGCTTTGTTAACCTAAAACACCGCCGCAATGAGGAAATTTATGTTCAAGAAACTTAAGCAGATCATCACCGGTGATCCGCATGCGCGAAAAATTAAAGAGTACACCGCTATTGTTGACCAGATTAATGCGCTCGAAGCTCAATTCGAAGCCTTAAGCGATGACGCTCTCATCGCTAAAACCGTTGAGTTCCGTTCACGTCTAACCCAAGGCGAAACGCTTAACCAGATTCTTCCCGAAGCTTTTGCCACGGTGCGCGAAGCTTCTAAACGTGTGCTTGGCCAGCGTCATTACGACGTCCAAATCATTTGCGGAATCAACCTCCACAACGGCGCTATTTCGGAGCTGCGCACGGGCGAGGGCAAGACTCTCTCTGCCACTTTGCCGCTTTATCTTAACGCGCTCGAAGGGAAAGGGGCTCATCTTATTACCGTCAACGACTATCTGGCTCGCCGCGACGGCCGCTGGATGGGAGCCATTTATCATAAGCTCGGCCTCTCGGTCGGGGTGCTCCAGGCGGCGACTTCTTCTGGCGCTTCGCCTCAAGCCTACCTCTACGACCCAGAGGAGCGTTCCCTGCGCGAAGAAACTAACCTCCTCCGCCCTGTGCACCGCAAGCACGCCTATCTGGCAGACATCACCTACGGCACTAACAGCGAGTTCGGCTTTGATTATTTGCGCGACAACATCACGATGAGCTGGGACGACCGCGTCCAGCGCGGGCATCACTTTGCGATCATAGACGAAGTCGACAATATTCTCATCGATGAAGCCCGTACCCCATTGATTATCTCTGGGCCAGCCAGTGATGATTCTGAAAACTATAATCGCATGGCGCAGATTGCCCGCGCGCTCAACCCTGAGGATTTTGAGTTAGATGAAAAAGAGCGCGCCATTTCGCTCACCGAGCTTGGCCGCCAACATGTTGAGGATATGCTTGGGCAGCCCCTCTCGGATCCGGAACGCCCTGAGGATATTACCCCCGAACAGGCACGCATCTTTGGCTTTCTCGAACAAGCCCTGCGCGCCCAATACCTCTTCCATCGAAATAAGGAGTACATCGTTCAGGGCGGTGAAGTCATTATCGTGGATGAGTTCACCGGCCGTATGATGCCCGGCCGGCGATGGTCCGACGGTCTTCACCAGGCTGTGGAAGCCAAAGAGGGTGTAAAGGTGCAGGCTGAAAATATCACCCATGCCACCATTACCATCCAGAATTACTTCCGCATGTACAAAAAGCTGGCCGGCATGACCGGCACCGCCCTCACCGAGCAGGAAGAATTCTTCCGTATTTATGGGCTGGAAGTGCTGCCGATCCCTACCAATCTCGATTATCGTTCTTCACGGGCCGGCTCCGGGCTGGTTGAAGCTGCCAATAGAGACGAAGAGGGCTATAAGTACACTTTCTACACCGATCCGGCTGACCCCACGATGACGCCGCTTTTTTATAAGCGTAAAGATTACACCGATGTCATCTACCGCACCGGAGAAGGCAAGCTGCGCGCTATCGTGCTTGAAATCATCCGCACGCATGTCATCGGCCGTCCCCAGCTCGTTGGCACGACTTCTGTTGATGCCTCCGAACGCCTCTCTGAACGTCTGGCCGCTGAGATGGTTCGCCGTGTGCTGCAGACGCTGCTTATTCGCCATGCCTGGCTCAAAGCCAACGGTATTATGGAAGAAGACTATCAGGCTTCACCCGAGCTGGCTTTGCTCAACGAACCCCTCGACAAGCTGCGCATGTCTGAACTGCGCAAGCTGGGCAGCAAATATGGCCTCACCTCCATGGACCTGGCTGACCCTTCAAATCGCCAGTCTGTGCTCGACATTCTGCGGCTCAACGACGCCGACTGGGTGCGCCTCGAACCGCTTTTCGAAAGCGGCATTCCTCATCAGGTGCTCAACGCTCGCAAACACACTGAGGAGTCACTGATCATCGCTGGCGCCGGCGCCTTTGGCGCGGTCACTATCGCGACCAACATGGCCGGCCGCGGTGTCGACATCAAACTCGGTGGTGAGCTCTCGGAAAGCCTGCTCGCACAGGTCAACCAGGCGCTCGCCACCAAGGGCAACCTCGACCCCTACAGCATGAACATGCAGGAGCGCCTCAGCGCGGTTCAAGCCCTCCACGCTGAACTTGATGAAGATCAACAAACCGCTGTCACCGCTTTTCTCGATTACATGGCCAATATGGCGCGCGTGCGTGAGCTGGGCGGTCTGCATGTCATTGGCACCGAACGCCACGAAGCCCGACGCATCGACAACCAGCTGCGCGGTCGCGCCGCTCGCCAGGGCGACCCGGGTTCCTCACGCTTTTACCTCGCTCTCGACGACGAACTCATGCGCATGTTCGGCGGCACCCAGATGGAAAGCCTGCTGCAGCGCTTCAAAATTGATGAGAACCTGCCCATTGAACTCGGACTGATCGCTAAAGTTGTTGAACAATCCCAGACACGTGTTGAAGGCGCTAACTTTGACGTGCGCAAGCATCTTCTTGAATATGATGACGTGCTCAACACTCAACGTAATCGCATCTACACTCAGCGCGACCTGATCTTTAATAAAGCTGATCTCCACGAAGATGTCGCGGAAATGCTGGATACCGAACTGGGGCCGCGTGTCAAGTCTGGCCTCGAAGACCCTGACGGCCCGTGGAAGCTGCTTGCCTGGCTTGAGGACGTCCAGCCCACACTGAACACGCAGTGGGCTGAGTACCCCTCTTTTGTCTTTAAACTCGCCCTCGACGCGCTTGGCCAACCGACTGATGAGGCTGACCTCACCCAAAGATTACTCGACCTGTCCGCGAAGGCAGTTGAGACTGAAAACAGCCACCTGCTCTCCAGCGTGAGCACGATGCTTGACCGCGCCGGCGCAACGCTCAAAGAACAGACTGCCGAACGGCTCGACTCGCTTGACGCGTTTCTGGACACGCTCGATGACAGCCAGCCGCGCGACTTGCAGGCTGAGCTGACTCAATTGCTGCAGGTTCAGGTGCGGTTGACTGGCGCGCAGCAGCGCCAGCTGCTTGATGATCCTCAATCGATGAAAGCGCAGCTGCGCGACGCGCTGAAAGCTGGCCTGACGCTCAATATGGTGCGACGCAGCCTGCTCACGCTTGAACGCCGCTTCAATGAAACCTGGCCATTTAAAGCCAATGAACTCGCCATCCGGCCATGGGAAGAGATCCGCGGTCAGATTCTCTCTCAGGTTGAATCAAGCCTCCAGCGGCGATCTGAGCGCCTTTTGGGTGACGAGGGTGAGATCGCCCGCGACCTGAAAGCCAATGAGCCTGCGCTCACCGCTGGCCTCAGCGAACCTGACGCCCGCCTTGAGCTGCTCCAGCTAACTACCAGGGGCACCATCATAGGTTTCGACCCCAAATCTCACCGCCGTGTTCTCAAATCGGCTAACCGCCTCACCTATATTTTTTCCATGGCCAATGAGCTCGATCGTAAGGCATCTGACGCGCTCACCCAGCGGGTGCTCACCCACCTGCAGGGAGCTGAACAAGCCCTGGTGACCATCTTTGGCAACGCGGAGTGGGAACACATCCAAAACAATAATCTGCTGTTGTCTGCCTTACCCGAACCGACTAAACAGGCTATGCAAGCCAGCTTCGGCAAGGCTGGTTTCGCCGAGATCGCTGAGATGCCTCTCACCGACCTGAGCCTCGAGACACGCGCCCGGGCTGTTCCCATCCTCGGCGACAAAGCGCAGAACCGCATCTACCGCCAGCTCCTGCTCAGTACGATCACCGAAAGCTGGGTGGATTATCTGACCCGTATGGAAGCTTTGCGTGTTTCTATCAGCATGGAGTCGTACGCCCAGCGCGATCCGCTCGTGCAATATAAGAGCGAAGCCTCAAAGATGTTTACTGAGCTGCTTTCTGAGGTGCGTCAGACGGTGATTAACCGCATGTTCCGTTACCTGCCCACCGCCGCCACTGAAAACGCGCGCGCTTTGCGCGGCGCGGGCGTCTCGCCGGTCAACGAAGCTGGCGCTGTTCAACCCGCCCAAAAGCCCGGCAAGAAAAAACGCAAACGCCATTAAGAGGTTTGACATGCACATTTTAGTTACCAATGATGATGGGGTTTTAGCCCCCGGCCTGCTCGCTCTCGCTCAGGCCCTGCGCGCTAACCCCGAGGCTAAAGTCACCGTCCTCGCGCCCGATCGAAACTGGAGCGCCAGCGGCCATGTCAAAACGATGAGCCGGCCGATGCGCATTAACCCAGTAGCTCTCGCTGACGGCAGCAGCGCGCTGGCCTGTGATGGCGCGCCATCTGACTGTGTCGCTTTAGCCCTTCTCGGAGTGGTTGAAGAACCTATCGACCTGGTCGTCTCCGGAATTAACCCAAACGCCAATGTCGGCAACGATGTAACCTATTCGGGCACTGTTACCGCGGCTATGGAAGCCAGCGTCAACAACCGCCCCGGATTCGCAGTTTCACTTGACACGCCTGAACATTTCGAAGGCGTTCTTGACTACACCGCCGCTGCCAGCGCGTCGGCTAAAGTCATATTTAAGCTCTACAGTTTCTATCGCTTTGACTTGCCTGCTCCTATTTGGAATATTAACCTGCCTTATCGGACTTCGGGCGACTACGCGGGCGTCCAGATCACCCGTCAGGGAACGCGGATCTACAGCAACGCGGTAGTGCGGCGCTTAGACCCGCGCGGTCAACCTTATTACTGGATCGGCGGTGACGCGCCGAGCGGGATTGAAGAGCCTGGCACCGACTATGGCGCGATCAAAGCCGGCTTTATTTCTGTTACGCCCCTGCTGCTGGACATGACAGATAACCTCCGCCTTGAACGTGCCTCACAACTTCAGCAGGAGAACAAAAAGTTCTTTGCGATATGATACAATTTGACCATGAATTCACAATCGGGCTCACTGACCTCACCAGCAGTGAGCCTTTTTAATTAAATCATAAGGAGAGTCTATGCAACCCATGAATCTACCTGGCCCTAAGGCAAAGGCACTGATCGAGCGAGATCAAAAAGTTATCTCACCCTCATACCCGCGCGGTTATCCATTCGTCATGGATCATGGCAGGGGTACGGAGGTGTGGGACGTAGACGGCAACCGGTTTCTCGACTTTGCCGCTGGCATCGCAGTAGTCACCACTGGCCACAGCCATCCAAAGATCGTTAAAGCCATTCAAGACCAGGCTGAAAAATTCATCCACATTTCCTCCGACTTCTACCACGAAAACTGGATCCGCTTAGGCGAAAAATTAGCTGAACACGCTCCATGGAAGGAAGACACCTGTTCGTTCATGACCAATTCAGGCACCGAAAGCGTCGAAGGGGCAATCAAACTCGCCCGCTATCACACCCAAGCCAGCCATTTTATCGGCTTCCTCGGCGCCTTCCACGGCCGCACGATTGGCGCAGTGACCTTTACCGCCTCGAAAGCTAATTACAAGAACGGTTTCTTCCCGCTGATGAACGGCGTTTTACATGCGCCGTATCCCAATCCTTATCGTCCGCTGCTTGCCCGCAAACCCGGCATGGCGATGGCGAAACCGTCGTTTCGTACATCGAAGAAGAGCTGATCGGCCGGCTCGTGCCCGGCAAGGATGTTGCCGGCATTCTCATTGAGCCTATTCAGGGCGAGGGCGGCTACCTTGTTCC
>Ga0116172_10005092_pt1 | contig 10519 bp, 8 predicted proteins | sample AD_UKC083_MetaG_FD_89799 | JGI IMG/M metagenome (GOLD analysis project Ga0116172, IMG submission 89799) | Active sludge microbial communities of municipal wastewater-treating anaerobic digesters from USA - AD_UKC083_MetaG | ecosystem: Engineered > Bioreactor > Anaerobic > Digestate | place: USA...
AAAGGAAGAACTTGATGATATTTTACCTCGTGATTTTGCCAGGGCTGATCTCTTGGAAAAGAATTTAAGGGTGACAGTTAAAAACAGTAGTGGTGAAAATGCTTTAGGAGCTTTTGTGGCAGACCGTTTGAATTGGTTGGGATATAACGTGGTAGCGGTGGAAAATGATACCGTCAAAGACGGCTGTGAAGTGGTTAGTCAAGGGAATGATTTAACTAAAGATCATGCGGATTATTTGGCAAAAATGTTTGGTTGTTCCCAAGTAACCAATCAGGCTTTGTTAGCTGAGGAATTAATGCTTAATCCGGGTAAAAACTATGCCTCGATGATAAAATATAATAGTTATGTCAGGGCATTCTAAGTGGGCCAATATTAAAAACCGAAAAGGGGCTCAGGATAAAAAAAGAAGTGAAGCTTTTACCAAAGTTTCCAAGGATATTTTGACAGCGATTCGAGAAGGTGGGGGTAACAGCAACCCGGATTCAAATACAGCTTTGCGGATAGCGATTGAAAAATCCAGGGCAGTAAATATGCCCAAGGAAAATATCGAAAGATTATTAAAAAGGTTTGAAGAGAGAAAAAACAATTTGAGCAGTGGTTTATTGGAAGCCTTCGGTCCTTTTGGAGTACCAATAATGATTGAGTTTGAGACAGATAATAAAAATCGAATTTTAGGAGAAGTGAAGTTAATTTTGCGAAATTTTGACGGAAACTTAGGGGAAAATGGTAGTGTAGCTTTTATGTTTGAGAGGGTAGGGGAGATAGAGGTGGAAAAAGATCTAGACGAGGCGACAGAGTTGTTCTTAATTGATACTGGAGTAATTGATATAGATAATCGAAGCATATTGACTAAAAGTGAGGATTTAAATCGAATTAAATCGACGATGATAGAAAAGGGGATAGCTATAGAAAGTGCAGCTTTAATTTACCGATCATTAAACCCGATTAAGTTAAATTCTGAGGAAGAATTGGATAAAATTTTAGATTTGATTGAAGAACTGGAGGAAAATGAGGACATAGTTAGTGTCTTTGCCGGTTTTGATTATGAACAAAAGACTTAAACATTTTATTGCTTCATTAATCGGTGCCGGGGCTTTTGCGATGTATTTGTCGTTGCCGGTAGAGTCAAGTTATTATGGTTTATTGGTATTGTTGGCGATGGTAGCGTTTTTGTTTTGGTTCGGCTTGGGATTAATTTTTGAAGGTAGTGTGGACACTAAGATTATGGTTATTTTGTTGCCAGGGCTGTGGACCATAGGTTTTGGTTTATTTGCTACACTATTACCGAGTACGCCGGTATATATTACTGGTTCCAGCCTGTTTTTCGGTGTAATTTTATACACAATGTTTTTAGTAAACAATGTGTTTTTGGTGGCGATTGGTTATAAAACTGTACCTTTGTACAGGGCAGCTTATACAGTAAGTTTAATTATCTTACTGTTGGCGGCTTTTTTCCTGTTTGATTCCCTTTTTTCTTTTAAATTACCCTTTTGGGGAAATATGTTGGCGGCTTTAGTGATAGGCTTGATGTTGTTTACTAATAATTATTGGAATATAGCGATAGAATTACCGGATGATGGTAAGGAGAAGGGGAGGTGGCCTTACATAATAGTACCCAGTATCGTGCTGTCTGAACTTATAGGAATACTGTCTTTTTGGCCTGTAGGAATTTTTAGAGGTTCTGTCTATCTGGTGGTGGTTATATATATAATTTCTGCCTTAATACAGGCAGAAATTAGAGATCGACTGTTTAAGGGAGTGGTGAGGACTTTCGCTTATATGGCGATAGGAGCCATACTGGCGATGATTTTAACGACCAAGTGGGGCGGATAAAATAAAAATATAAATAAATAAAAAACAGGCTTGCCTTCGCATAAAAAAAGGCTATGGTATGGCGAAGTAGGGAAGTGGGGGAGGATTTTCACAATATATCCTATAATTTTCACGAATATTATAGGACAGGGTAGTGATATAGTATGATATAGTCTGTGTGGAAAACTTAAATTGAGGGCAATAGATCATCTTGGTCATCGAGAGTGGTCCGGGGAGAGGGCGATGAGCCAGGATTATTAAAAGAAATGAAAAGATATTGGTGTAGATCAGAGGGAAGATAAAAGACGCTTATCCCCCCGTGGAGGGGAAGTAAAAAATACTATGTCGCACAATGTATCTTTTACGACGTTATGTAAAAGAGAAGTGGAGGGGAGTGGCTGGGATCCTGTGTTTTAGATTTTTTATTTTTTTATATTTATTATTGATGATTTTATTGAGAACTTGTTAAATAAAGGTACTTTTACTCTCCTATTAACTGCCTGTTGCCTGAGAAAAACTTAGGCTTAAAAGCTCCTCTTGACTCCCCCAACCTTTTTTTTCAGGTAATGTTAAAGATGTGATAAAATTTTGCTTATAAATAGGTAAAATTTATATGTGACTTCACCAGAGGCCCGTAAACGAACGTTTATCACTTTTCTGTGCTAGGATTAACTATGGATTTGGATTTGAACACAGCTATCAGGCGTTTTTTGGAACATTTGGAAATAGAAAAGAACTGCTCGAAGCTGACAGTGAGAAACTACCAGCATTACCTGTCAGTTTTAGAAAGGTATTTTCAAAGTAAAGGCATTGAAAAGCCAAATGTTTCCGATATAAATCCTGAGACGGTGCGAGATTTCAGATTGTATTTATCAAGATTGCCGGGAACTCACGGTGAAATGAAGATAGTAACTCAGGGTTATTATGTAATCGCGTTGAGGTCTTTTTTGAAGTGGTTGATTAAAAATGATTATGAAGTCATGCAACCGGAAAAGATTGATGTGCCTAGAAATAAGGATCATTCTTTGAAGTTTTTGACCGCTGAGCAATTGGAAAGACTGTTAAATCAACCCTTACTTTCCACTAAAACTGGTTTAAGAGACAGGGCAATTTTGGAAATGCTGTTTTCCACCGGATTGCGGGTGTCGGAGTTGGTAAGATTGAATCGTGAACAAATTAACCTAAAGACACGTGAATTTGGTATTATCGGCAAGGGTGGTAAGGCTCGAGTGGTGTTTATATCCCAAAGAGCGGCGGAATATATTGACAGATATTTAAAAAGTCGGACTGATCACGACGAGGCGATGTTTATTCGTTATGGTGGAAAAAAGGAATTGACTGGTAGCTTAAGATTATCGGCTCGATCAATTGAGAGGATGGTAAAACATTATGTTAGGTTGGCTAAATTGCCAGTGGATGCGACTCCCCATACTCTGCGTCATTCTATGGCGACGGACTTATTAAGGGCTGGAGCTGACTTGCGCTCGGTACAAGAAATTTTGGGACATAAAAATATTGCCACCACTCAAATCTATACTCACGTGACTGATGCTAGATTACGTGAAGTTCATGAAAAATATCATTTGGGTAATATGGCCGATTCAAAGAAAAAAGATCAATAGCCTATAGTCAGACTCTTTTAGCGAATCTATGGGCAAAATTAGTTAAAATGACTCCCCTAGCCTGAATAATGGTCGATTTTTCCCTATTTTAGGTCTTTTTTGAATTTTCGAAGCTGTTTAGCAGTTACTCCCCTACTCTGCTAATAACTAAAAATATTATACGAATATCCTATAATTTTGATATAGAAATGTCCTATATTTTTTTAGGCTTGGGGTCTGATTCAGGATTGGCGGGTAAGACGGTTAAAGTGCTGACTTTATCATCGCTTTTAAGTCTCATGAGAATTACCCCTTTAGTGTTTCTGGACAAAGTAGGAATATTCTTGAGAGGTAATTTAATAGTAGCGGCCTTGCGACTGACAAAAAGGACCTGATCGTCGTTTTCGGTAACGATAGCGGCGCCGGAGATATTACCAGTTTTTTCGGTAAGATGGGAAACTTTAACACCAACTCCACCGCGTTTTTGGAGAGGATAAAGATAGGCATCAGAGCGTTTACCAATACCGTTTTCGGTAATGGTTAGAAGATGACGGAAAAACTTTTTACTGGTTTTTTCGGCTTTGGCGGCGGTGACACTTTGAGGCAGAATGTCTAAACCAACTAAATAATCATTTTCTTTGAGATTGATACCGCGGACACCGCGAGTATGTCGGCCCATAGGACGAGCATCAGTTTCATTGAAGCGAATACATTTACCTTGGTAAGTAACCATAAAGACTTGGTCATTGCCGGAGCTGAGTTTGGCCCAAATCAATTCATCATGAGGATCGAGTTTGATAGCGGCAAGACCGGATTGGCGGACATTTTTAAATTTATCAATAGCCGTTTTCTTGATGACACCTTTTTTGGTGGCCAGAATAATATAATTGGCGGAATGTCCCTTACTGATGGGTAAAACAGCTTGAACAGTTTCTCCTTGGATAATGTTAATCAGGTTAATAACGGCTTGACCTTTGGATTGACGACTGGATTCATTGATGTCCCAAACTTTGATTTTGAAGCAACGACCCTTGTTAGTAAAGATTAATAAATCATCATGGGTATCGACAAAGAGCATATTTTCAACTTCATCTTCGGCTTTGGTAGTCATACCACTGACACCGATACCGCCACGACGCTGAGTTCGATAAGTACCCATAGCGACCCGTTTGATATAACCACCGCGGGTAAGAGTGACCAGTGTGGCTTCATTGGGAATGAGATCTTCGTCAGTAAAGTCTTCAAGAGACTTGGCGTAAATTTTTGTTTTACGGTCGTCACCATATTTGTCGATAATTTCCTGATTTTCGGCTTTCAAAACGGTAACCATTTTTTCAGGCACGGTAATAATGGCAGTTAGATTGGCAATACTTTGTTGGATGTTTTGATATTCTTCGTCAATTTTTTGGCGTTCCAAGCCGGAGAGTTTGCGCAATTGCATATCCAAAATAGCTTGGGCTTGAAGATCGGTAAAACCGAATTTTTCCATTAATTTTAGCTTAGGATCTTCATCGGCTTTAGTAGCTCTGATAGTTTTAATAACTTCATCGATAATGTCCAAGGCTTTTTTAAAGCCTTCCAGAATATGATTACGAAGATAGGCGCTTTTAAGTTCAAAAATAGAGCGACGACGGATAATACTTTCACGATGTCTGAGGAATAAAAGGAGAATTTGCCTGAGATTGAGAGTTTGAGGCACACCATCGACCAAGGCTAAAATGTTGGCTGAATAGGAAGACTGGAGGGGGGTGTATTTGTAAAGTTTGTTTAGAACAGCCTTGGGTTTACCATGCTTCTTAATTTCGGCAACAACTCGGATACCGTGTCGATCGGATTCGTCTCGGAGATCGGAAATACCGATAATTTTTTTATCAGTGACCAGCTGAGCGATTTTCCGAATCATTTCGGATTTATTAACTTGATATGGGATTTCGGTAATAACGATTCTGATTTTGCCGGATTTAGTTTCTTCAATAGTGGCTTTACCACGGAGAACAAACTTACCTCGACCAGTGTTGTACATCTCTAAAATACCGGTTTTTCCATAAATTTCTCCAGCGGTGGGGAAATCGGGACCGGTGACAAATTGGGCTAAATCTTCACTGGTGACACTGGTTTCAACATTAAAGGAAAGTCTTTCTAGATCTTTGACCGGTTTTAAGACTATTTCTTGAGTACTCAGATTTTTTTCTAAAATGGGGTTAATTTCCAAGGGTGCTTCTTCCTTCTCTAAAGTGCAATTATTGAGGATATGATCAATACCGGTACAAAGTTCTTTGAGATTGTGAGGAGGAATTCTAGTGGCCATCCCGACAGCAATGCCATCGGCTCCGTTTAAGAGCAGGTTAGGAATACGAGCCGGGAGCACTTCCGGTTCTTGGAGAGTGGCATCAAAATTGTCTTTCATGGGGATAGTGTCTTTATCTAGATCGGTAATCATTTCTGGAGCAATTTTGCTCATTTTGACCTCGGTGTACCGCATGGCAGCCGGAGGATCGCCGTCAACAGAACCAAAATTTCCTTGACCATTAATCAGTGGATAACGCAAAGAAAAGCTTTGAGCTAAGCGGACTAGAGAGCCGTAAACAGCGGCGTCACCGTGAGGATGGTATTTACCTAAAACCTCACCGACCACTTTAGCCGATTTGGTAAAACGACCACCTGGTCCCAAATTCATTTGTTCCATGGCATAAAGAATACGACGATGAACTGGTTTAAGACCGTCTCGGATATCAGGTAAAGCTCTTTCGACAATGACGGACATGGCATAATCTAAATAGGATTTTTCCATTTCTGGGATAATATCTACCGGAATGATTTTACCGATATTTCCAGTTGAATTGATTTTATTAGGAGTATTGTCGGTCATATTGTTTAAACATCAATATTAGCTAAATGAGCATGGGTAACGATAAATTTTTTACGAGGAGGAACTTCATCTCCCATTAAAACTCTAAAGACTTCATCAGCTTTGACAGCATCTTCAATATTCACTTGTTTTAGCTGACGAGTTTCCGGATTCATGGTGGTTTCCCAAAGTTGTTGGGGATTCATTTCTCCCAGACCCTTATAGCGTTGAATATCATAATTTTTATTGGTGTCAATGCTTTGAAGATATTCTTCTTTTTCTTCGTCAGTATACACATAGTGGATGTTTTTACCTTGTTTAATTCGGTAGAGTGGTGGCATGGCAATATAAATATGACCATTTTCAATTAAACCGGGCAGATGGCGAAAAATGAAGGTCAGAAGTAGAGTGGCGATATGAGAACCGTCGACATCAGCGTCGGACATGAGAATTACTCGATGATAACGTAACTTTTCTAAATTAAAGGTATCCCCTATCCCGGTACCTAAAGCAATAATAAAGTCTTTAAGTTTATCAGAATTAACGACCTTATCCAGTCGAGCCCCTTCGGTATTTAAGGCTTTACCCCAGAGAGGTAAGATAGCTTGAAATTTACGGTCACGACCTTGTTTGGCGGAGCCGCCAGCAGAGTCTCCTTCGACAATATAAATTTCACAATCGGCGGGGTTTTTGCTTTGACAATCAGCTAATTTTCCAGGAAGACCCATGGAATCAAAAGCACCCTTGCGCATAATAGCGTCTTTAGCAGCTTTGGCGGCTTTACGTATTTGGATAGTGAGGAGAGCTTTACCGACAATAGTTTTGGCGGTATCAGGATGTTCTTCAAAATAAGTATCGAGTTGTTCCCTGACGATTTTAGCGACAATAGGTTGGACTTCAGAATTACCCAATTTTCCTTTAGTTTGACCTTCAAATTGGAGATCTTTACTTCCCATCTTAATGGAAATCACAGCAGTTAGACCTTCACGGACATCATCACCGCTGATAGTATCATTCTTGTTTTTAATTAATTCCTTTCTGTCGGCATAATCTTTAATAGATTTAGTGAGAGCGGTTTTAAAACCGGTAAGATGGGTACCGCCTTCGTGAGTATTGATAATATTAACAAAAGAAGGAATATTTTCTTGGAAAGAATCGTTATATTGGATAGCAATTTCTACATCGACACCATCACTCTCACCATGAAGATAAATAGGTTCATGAAGGACGACTTTATTTTTATTAACTTCTCGCAGTAGTGATAAAATACCACCTTCAAAGTAATAGTGGTGCTCGCTGTCATGGCGCTCATCGTAATAATGAAAATAAATTTTACTGGTTAAATAAGCCCTATCTTTAAGGGATTTAATAATAGTTTTACTGTCAAAATCCAGGGTTTCTTTAAAAATTTGAGGGTCGGGGTAAAAGGTAGTGGTAGTACCATTAATGGTCTTAGGAATAAGTTCATTGATTTTGTCGATATGAGACTGATCAATAGTTTTTAGGGGGGATTTAACCTTTCCTCTGGAAAATTCTATTGATTGAATTTGACCTTCACGACGAATTTCGACTCGGAAAGTGGAAGAAAGGGCATTAACACAAGCGGCACCGACACCGTGAAGACCCCCGGAGACTTTGTACGCAGCACCCTCAAACTTACCGCCAGAGTGGAGAGTAGTCATAATCACTTCAACAGCGGGTTTATTATATTTAGGCATGATATCGACAGGGATTCCTCGACCATCATCTGCAATAGTGACCGAATTGTTTTTGTGGACAATAACCCATACATTTTTAGCAAAACCAGCTAGAGCTTCATCGATAGAGTTGTCAATGATTTCTGTTAAACAATGATGAAGTCCGCGGGTATCAGTGGAGCCAATGTACATCGCCGGTCGTTTTCTGACCGGTTCTAGACCTTCAAGAACGATGATTTGATCAGAAGTATATTTTTGAGTATCAGCCATAAAAAAGCCTCATTATTAGAGGTAATTTCATTCTAACAGATTAAATTAGCTTTACAAGTAGCAAATTAAGCGTAAAGATAGGCAAAATTTTTATGAAAAACTATATCAAATTGTATCAAAAGTGTTTGAAAATTTTGCCTAAGCTTAGGTTATTTTTTTACATTTTCCAAAGACTTAAAAGCGATAATGGCAGTGGCCAGAAGAACGTTGAGGGAAATATTGACGCCATACATCGGGATTTCGATAATTTGGTCGCAAAGTTTAAGATTATTAGCAGAGATACCCGAGACTTCACTACCAGCAACTATAGCTAAAGGAAAGGGATAGTGATAATGACGATAGTCAACTGTGTTTGGACCTTGCTCGCAAGCAATAATATGAAAACCATCTTTTTTAAGTTGTTTGAGACAGTCGGTGGTGGAATTGAAGTGTTGCCAAGGTACCCATTTCCAGGTGCCGACAGAAGCGCGATGGATTTTAAGATTGGGAGGGGTGACAGTGGGACCACAGAGGTATATTTTTTGGGCACCTAAAGCATCGGCTAAACGAAAAAAAGAACCGATGTTATAGGTATCTAAAACATTATCCAAAACTAAGACTAAAGGTTGGCGCGGGATTAGACGTTGTTGTTTTTGCGACTTCCCTACCCTACTCTGACGTAATTGGTGGGAATTGAGTTTCATTAACAACCGCCGGCTGTGGCGGCACCTTGAACTTGATCGGTAGTGGGAGTGTCTATGGTAGTTTTACACTCCTTAGGAGATCGGTTGAAAGAAGCGCAGACAGCCTCTTTAATGACATTAGGATCTCTAAATTTATCTTGAGTAACATATTTTTTACCGATCTTTAGACTGCCTTTACCATCTTGGGCATAAGCGCTTTCCGGCGGAAAAAAGACATCGTTGATAAGGACGGTGGGTGAACTGGAAACATTGTTTTTAGTGGTCAAGGCAATTTCTTTTTCGATTAAATTGATTCCTTCTTTGTTGAAACATTCAGTAATTTTTTGAGTATCTAGACCGGCGATTTTCGCTTGAGATTCCCAACAGGCGTCAGCATTTTCATAGTTACAGTTTCGATTGACATTATCAACAAAGGTCCACCATTGGTCTTTATTTTCCAACATATTCCAAGCGCAAATTTCTCGGATATTTTGATTGGCTTCCTGGCGACCATGGAGAGCAGAGTACATGGTGCCGTTTTCAGCTTTGACGTAATTATTGGTATCCATACATTTGTTATAGGCATCAGTAATTATTTTTTTACAATCAGCTTCGCTTTGGAAATAGCCATTTTGGACATAGAGAGGACATTGTTTAACATCACCAGTACTTTGGCAGTAGACTGGGAGATTACTGATCTTGTTAAAGATATAGCGAGGCACAAAATCAACATCATCTTTAAGTAAATCATAAACCGGACGAAGAGCATCTTCGATTTGGTTGCCGTAGGGACAAAAACTCATAACGTAAAAATCCAGTTGAGGTCGACTGGTTTTTTTAGCCTCAAAAACAATACTCTTACTTTTGTCAATAGTATTGGTAGCTGGGTCACTGTTTCTTTTCCAAGAATAACCGGAATAGAAGGAGGTGGCTAGCAACAATAAAGATAAAATAACTGCTATGGGAGTAGGAATAAAAATTCCGGATTGATTTTTAGAAGGAGTATTTTTTGCCATGTAGACATTAAAACACAGTTACTTGGTCTCTTCAATAATGGAAATGGCACCTACTGGACAAGAACTTAGGGCTGATTGAACATTTTCAGTGATATTATCGGGTTGTTTTTTAACTTTGGCTTTATAAAGAGTGGTATCCATCTCAAAGGTATCCGGGTCGATTAGAGGACAGGTGTTACAACCGATACAAAGATCTTGATTGAGAAGTATTTTTTGAGCCATAGAGGTCATTATAACAGAGTGCCATTAATGTATTCTTGATAGAATTTACCCGAATCGTTAATGGCAGAGAGGAGCATGGTAATTCGGTCAAGAGCATCTTGACGGGAGAGAAATTTCAGTTTATTGGGGAAAAAATGAAAAATTTCGTTGCGACCATATTTCCAAGCAGTCCACAGTTTTTCAGCCATTTCTTCCCCGGTTCGGCTGAGGTCGGCCAACTTTTGATAAATAGAAAAACGTTTGTAGCGCAAAGAAGGATTGAGAGTTTTGCCGACTCGAAAACGGTCACTTTGATAATTATAGTTATCAATGATGCCTATTTTCAGAAAGAAGTCTTTCAAATAGCCTTCGTAGGCTTTGGAAACGGGAGCAACTAAAAAAGAATAGTCGT
>Ga0116172_10005093_pt1 | contig 10516 bp, 10 predicted proteins | sample AD_UKC083_MetaG_FD_89799 | JGI IMG/M metagenome (GOLD analysis project Ga0116172, IMG submission 89799) | Active sludge microbial communities of municipal wastewater-treating anaerobic digesters from USA - AD_UKC083_MetaG | ecosystem: Engineered > Bioreactor > Anaerobic > Digestate | place: USA...
CGGAGGGGCCCAGGATCAAGGCCAATGCCATCAACGCCCTCTCCCGGCTCGTGAACGGCATCGACCGGGATGACCCGCAGGCCTTCGGCAGGTTCGTCTCGAAGGTGGTGGAGAAAGTCGATTCCGAAGAACTGGGGAGGGCCGCAACCGTCATGGCAGGCGCCCTCCTCGACCAGAAATGGCATCTCGCATCATGGACGTGGAACCTGGTGAAGAGAAGGGTGAAAAAGAGACTCGGCACGTGAGGAGAATGGAGGAATGCCATGAAGGTACTCCTTGAGAAGAAGAAACAGCTCACCCGGGACGCAATCATGGAGACCGCCGAAGAGCTGTTCAGCAGGCTCGGCTATCACAACACCCAGGTCATGGACATCGTCAAGGCCGTGGGAATGTCGGCAGGTACGTTCTACAACTACTTCAAGGACAAGCGCGACCTCTTCGGCCAGATCACCAGCCGGAATCTGGAGGAGCTGCGCTACCGCATCAGGAAACTCAGGGAGCCGGTGAACATCTGGGACCACGGCGACAGGGTGGACAAGCTATACCAGAGCTTCGGCGCATACTTCGATTACATCGACTCCAACCGCCAGCAGTTCCTCATGGTGCTCCGCGGCAGCTTCGGCGTGGACGAGGAGATGGACGAAACCATCTGGAGGCACTACAGCGACATCGCCCAGGACCTGGCCGAGGATATCCAGAACTGGATCAACATCGGCATCATCGAGGGCGTACACCCCATCACCATGGCGTATGCCGTGGTTGGCATGACCATGCACCTGGGCCACAGCTATCTCATGGAGGAGAAGTTCACCCGCGAGGAGGCCATAGAGACACTGACGACCATGAGCCACCTCATGTTCGAGACGCACATGACTCAGGCCGGCAGGAAGGTCCTGGAAGCCTTGCAGAAAGAAAAGACGGAGGTGCCTCAATGAATGCCATTGACCATCAGGCGTCCTGCAACCAGGCCCTGGCCCGCATCATCGGCAGGAACATGCGGTCTCCGGGCTCCAGGGCCCTTGTCTCCGAGATCATAAAGGAGGCCGTCGGCAGCTGGGCCGGGGACAGCAGTCTGAAGAAGAAGCTTGCGGCCCCTGTCATGTGGGCGGCATCGAGGATCGCAAGACCCCAACCGGCGGCACAGGACGGGGGCATGGCAGCCGATGTGGGGACCCTCCTGACCCTGCTGGCCCGGAAGGTCAATGCAGAGCGTGCATCGGGAAGGCCGGGCGGTGTCGGAAAACAGGGAGAGGCCGTCGACGCTTTTCTCAGGAACCTGGATTTCGGAGAGATCCTGGAGGTGGTCGAAGGTGCGGACCCGCATGTGATGGAATCCATCCGGTCCGTCAACGAGCAGCTCTGGAAGTACCCGGCAAAGGTCGGCGCGCTCACCGTCATGGCCATTGCGCTCATGAACACCTCCATAAAGGCTGCCCGGGAGGTCATGCATCCCATAGAGGAGCAGTTCAGCCCCGATCTCCTGGCGGACCTCATCCTCTCCGTGATACGGGACATCAACGGTACGAATGCGGCCAGGCTCGTCAATACCTTCTACGAGCTCATCCGGAGGGTCCACACCGGCAGCCTCCGGCTCGGCGAGGGCGGCAGGCCGCTGTTCCAGACTTATCTCACCGGCCTCCTCAAGGATTGCTTCGCTGCCATGGACCCCGAACTGGTGAAAAAGGTCCGGATCTGCCTTGCAGAAGATGCAGTGGCAGTCGCGAACGCCACCTCAGAAGCGCTCGACGCCAATCCTCACTTGGCACTCTCCTCCCTTTCCTCCCTGGGAGAAAGAAAGAGCTCACAGGCAAGGGGGCAGGCCCGCAGGCTGAAAGTCCTGGAGGATATCGGCGAGTCGGGCTTCAACGGCGCCGTATCGGAAAGCGTGTCGAACCTCGACACCTACGAGGTTGCAGGGCTCATCAACACGGCCTGCCGTGTCATCGACCGTGCCCATGACGCCAAGCCCGATATCGTGAACAGCCTGGTGGGAGGGATCGTGGATTCAGTGGATGCCGGGCAGCTCGGGAGGATCGCCCGATGGCTCATCCCGGATCTGGTGGAGGCGCTCAGGCCCCTTGCTCCTGTCATCGTGCCCGAGCTCATCAAGGGGATCCATGAGCTGGCGAACGGCGAAGAGGGCCTCATCATATCCGCGTCCACGGCATCAGGGGGTGAGCAATGATCAGCGTGATGAAGGAGGCGGCACAGGACCTGCAGAACATCTTCGTCCGGGAAAGAAAGCAAGCCGGGGGAAGGGTCGTGGGATATTCGTGCACCTTCATACCGGAAGAGATCATCCATGCGGCAGGGCTGCTGCCGTTCAGGCTGCGGGGCATCGGAACCACGTCCATGTCCATAGGAGACTCCTACTTCGGGGCGGTGAACTGCAGCCTGCCCAAGTGCATCCTGCAGCTTGCGGGACAGGGGGCGTACACGTTCCTCGACGGCGCGGTCATCACGAACGGCTGCGACTCCATGCGCAGGCTCGAGGAGTGCTGGAGAAAGGCGAGCGAGGATCATGGGGGCACCCTCCCGGGATACTACGAGTATTTCGTTGTACCCCATAAGTCCGTGGATTACAGCGTGGACTTCTACACCGAAGAGCTGAGGAACATGATCGGGACACTGGAAAACCATTTCAGGGTCAAGGTCTCGGACACGTCCCTGAAGAAATCCATCAGGCTGTACAACGAAGGAAGGCAGGTGCTTCAGAAGCTCGACGGGCTGAGGTTCCGCAAGGACGTCCCCATCAGCGGAGAAGACGCCATGGCCGTTCTCATCGCTGCCCATGCGATGCCCCAGGAGCAGTTCATCGGAATGCTCAGGGACACAATCGATACACTTGAAGCTGCGCCGGCGGTGTCCGTCGGGAAGAAACGGCTCATGCTCATGGGAAGCGCCAGCGACGACATGGACTTCATCCGCGTGATCGAGGGGGCGGGCGCCATCGTGGTGGCGGATACCGTGTGCTACGGATCGCGCACCTACAGCGCCCTGGTCGATGAGAAATCCGACCCGGTCCACGCACTGTCCTCCCATTACCTGACGCAGAGCATCTGCCCCCGCATGCTCGGCTACTACAAGACCAGGCTCGCCTATGTCATGGACGTGATAAGAAAGGCTCAGGTGGACGGGGTGATCCTCCAGAACGTACGATTCTGCGACCTCCATGGGTCGGAGAACGGCATCTTCGAGCGGGACCTCGAGGCCGCGGGCATCCCCTGCATGCGGCTCGAGCGCGAGTACGGTCCCCTGACGGAGACAGGCCGGATCAGCATGCGGATCGATGCGTTCATGGAGAGGATCTCCTCTCGCGCCTTCCCGATCGAAAAGGTTCCATCCCCGGATTCCGGGGGGAAACAGAAGACCGTATAAGGAAAACAGCCGGCCGGGGCTGAGTGGCCGGCAAGGAGGTTGCCATGTGCGAGGTGAACAAGGTCGAAGTCGCCATGGAAGTCCTGTGCGACATCGCAATGGATGACAGAAGGATGCTTGCCGAGAGGCAGAGAGCGATCGATGCGCTCACCCTCTTCAGGGAATCCCTGAAGACTCTGGAATACATATCCCGCAAGACGGACCTGGACATCCTGAGGCAGCGTGCCGGGCTTTATATACAGCGCTTGAAATCCGGGGCGCATATCAGCATGTCCGCGGTGTGAGAAAGGGGCCCGCATGAAGAGAGAGACGAGAGAATACAACCTCGACTGGATGCTCTGGTCGAGCGTCGTTTCAGGAAGCAAGGTGATGGACGGAACGAAGAAGGAGTACCAGGCCCTCCTCCGGCTCATACCCAACTTCAGGGGCATGATCGATACCATCCTGAGACAGGGCGAGCCGGGCAGGCTCTTCATGAAGATGGGCGCGGAATACCTCGACGACATCAGGACCGTGCACGAGAAGGGCAGAAAGCTCTGCTTCGGCACGTTCGTCGCGGCAAAGGATCTTTTCTATGCCTTTGACAACGTCGTTCCCGCGTGGGCCGAAGTCCTGACGGTGTTCGCGACGATGATGATGAGAAAGGGCACGGCTGAATACATGGATTACTGCTGCGAGGCCGGATTCACCGAGACCTCGTGCTCCGCCCAGCGCGGATCGGTGGGCGCATACCTGGCAGGCCTGGCTGAAAGACCCGATTTCCTCATCTGCGGGGCACCGGGCATCTGCGACACCAATGCCAATGCCATGCAGTTCATGTCCGAGTACCTCGACATCCCGCTCTTCCAGCTCACCTTCCCCTCGGATCTGACGGGCAGGAGAATCACCGACTACCAGCGCAGGGACTACAAGGCCCTGATCTCATTCGTCGAAGAGCATGCCGGATCCCGCCTCGACGAGGACCGCCTGAGATCCGTCCTCGAGGAGCACCGGCGCCAGGACGAGATCATCAACGAGATCTTCGACCTCACGAGGCTGAAGCCCTGCCCCATGCCGCCCATCTTCAACCTGTTCCTGTATGCGGGCAAGCTCCAGTCCTCGGGCAGAACATCCTTCACTACAGTGCTCGAAGCCATGCTCCGCGTCGTGCGCGAAAACGCGGAGGCAGGCAGGGCCGGGACGACCTCGGGCAGGGAGCGGGCCCGGCTCCTCATGTGCTACATCGACCACTACACAACGGACGGCCGGTTCTGGCAATGGGTCGACTCCGAGGACATCAGCCTCCTGCCCACGCTCATATTCACCTTCTTCAACAAGGGCGTCAATTACGCGGAAGGCAGGGAAGACCAGGCTTATGAGATCGACACCTCCACCATGGACGCCATGATCGACTCCCTTGCCGACATCAACTCGCGCATGCCCATGGTCAAACAGCTCAGGGGTCCGTACGATGCCGCCGGCATGTGGCGTGACGACCTCTTCTTCATGTCCAAGATCATGCAGCCCGACCTGGCGGTCTACATCGGCAGCATGGGGTGCCGGAACAGCTACGGCGCCAACAAGCTGATCCAGCGAGACGCCGAACGCTTCGGCCTGCCCACCATGCTGCTGTTCGCCGACGCCTTCGACGACCGGGTCGCCTCCTGGGAGTTCTGCGTGGACAAGATCAGCGAGTTTATGCACGTGAGGGGGATCGCATCATGATCGCGGCCGGATGCGATGTCGGGTCGCTCACCACCAAGGCGGTCATCCTGAACAACGCTCGTCTGCTCGGCCATGCCCTCGTGCGGTCGTCGTTCAACCCCGAGAAATCCGCGTCCGAGGTGATGGAGAAGGCCCTTGCATCCGCACGGCTCACGTTTGCCGACATCGGTTTCTGCGTGGGCACAGGCTATGGCAGGGAGCGGATCGGTTTCGTGAAGAAGACCGTCTCCGAGATCTCCTGTCATGCAAAGGGCGCGCACTTCCTCCAGCCGTCCATCCGCACGATCATCGACATCGGCGGCCAGGACTGCAAGGCGATGCGCCTGGATGCACGGGGGGAGATCGTCAAGTTCATCACCAACGACAAATGCGCCTCCGGCACCGGAAGGTTCCTCGAGGTCATGGCGAAGCTCCTGGGCCTGGAGCTCGACGAGCTGGGAAGCATCTCGGGCCGGGCCGCACACCCCATCAACCTTGCCTCCACCTGCACGGTATGGGCCCAGGCCGAAGTCATCATGCACCTCAACGAGGGCATGCCGAAGGCGGACCTTGCCGCAGGCATCAACGAGGCCATGGCCGCGCGGGTGGCCATCCTGGCCCGCTCCGTGGGGATTGAGAAGGACGTGTGCATGACGGGCGGCGTGGCAAAGAACTCGGGGGTTGTAGCCGCCATGGAGAAGCAGCTGGGCGTGCCCATGCGGAGGCTCAGGGTGGACCCGCAGCTGATGGGCGCCCTGGGGGCCGCAGTGTTCGCCAGGGAAAGGATAGGGGTGAACTGATGTTCGTTGCAGGGTGCGACGTCGGATCCTTGAGCGCCAAGGCGGTCATCATGAAGGACGGGAGCATTGTCGCCTCTCACGTCATGTTCGCACGGCCCGAACCCGGGGAGTCTGCCCGTGCAGTCATGGACGAGGCCCTGAAGAAGGCCGGGCTGTCCATGGGAGAGATCGCCTGCTGCGTGGGCACCGGCTACGGCAGGAACTCCATCCCCTTTGCCCAGTCCGTGGAATCGGAGATCGCCTGCCATGGGAAGGCCGCCCAGTGGCTGAATCCCGAGGTCCGCATGGTGATCGACATCGGGGGCCAGGACGCCAAGGCCATCAGGATCGACGGGGCGGGCAAGGTTGTACGCTACGCCTACAACGACCGGTGCGCCTCCGGCACTGGCAGGTTCCTGGAGATCATGGCCGGTGCCATGGGCATCGACATCGAGGCCATGGGCGATATTTCTTCACGGGCGAAGAACCCGGTCTCCCTGTCCAACCAGTGCGTTGTCTTTGCCGAGACCGAGATCATCTCGCTCATCAATGCCGGCAGGGAGCTTCCGGACATCGTGGGGGGCCTGCACAGGGCCCTGTCGCACCGGGTGGCATCTCTTGCCAGGAGCATCGAGCTCGAGATCGGGATCACCATGACCGGGGGCGTGGCAAAGAACCGGGGCATGTTCGAAGCGCTCCAGGAGGCCCTCGGGGTGAACCTGATCCGGATCGACACCGACCCCCAGATCATCGGTGCTGTCGGGGCCGCCCTCATGGCCCGGCAGGCGGCAGCCGCCGGTGAGTGACAGTCGCCGTGGAGCTCTTCACCGAGATCATATCCGCCGTACGCGGCCTTGTCGCAGGGACATCAGGCCGAAGGTCCTGGACCGCCGGGAAAGATCTCTCCTGGCCCAGGGGCGGCAAGAGAAACATCGTCTTGAAGGAGGATATGGGCCTGGAGCTGGGCAGCCCGCTGAAGGAATCCGTGTCCTGCCTCCTGTGGACCCACGACATCAACTCCATCGAAGACGGGATCATAACCCTCGTGGGGCCCGACTTCCCTGAATGCATGGGACAGAGCCTCCCCTTCGGCAAGGTGGTGCTGGTCGGCGTTGAGGGCTTCACACAGGACAATGCCTATGACCGGCACAGGGAGCTGGATTTTCTCCGGTACAGCATCGACCTCAAGGGATTCATGATGCGGTCAGTCTCCCAGTACATGCGGGAGTGGTGCAGGATCAGCGTTGAGGCGGTCCGTCAGGGCTTCTCCGTCCGGATCCTGGGATCGGCGCTCATCAACCTTTTTCACGAAACGCCTTTTGTGAAGAGGGTGGAGGTGATCTGCCTCACCTCCAGCCCCGGTGACGTGGTCAGACTCAGGGAGATCACCTCTCCCGCGGAGAGGATCATCGCGGCCATGAACAAGATGGCCGGCGAGTTCGACTATGACTGTACTTCCTGCGATTACCGGGATGTATGCGACGAGTCGGACGCCCTGAGAGGCATGAGGGACAGGCTCGTGGAGAGACAGAAAGGGGTGGATATTGGCTGACACGAAGATCGTGGCCGTGTGCGGAAAGGGCGGCGTGGGGAAGACCTCGATCTCCGCGCTCATGGTGAGGAAGCTCTCGGAATCGCACCTCCTGAAAATCCTCGCCATCGATGCGGACCCTGCCGTGGGGCTTGCACTGTCCTTGGGCGTTCCGGTGAGGAAAACCGTGGACGACATCAGGAAACGCCTCATCGCGAAGATCCAGAAGGGCGACGCCGCGGGGAACCGGGAGACCCTCGAACTCCTGGATTACGAGGTGTTCGACGCCCTGGAGGAACGCGACGGGTATGCCCTGCTGGCCATTGGAAGGCCCGAGGACGAGGGCTGCTTCTGCAGGGTGAACAACCTGCTCAAGGACATCATAGCCGACCTGGCCCACAAGTTCGACATCGTGCTCATCGACGGCGAGGCGGGCATCGAGCAGATCAACAGGCGCGTCATGAAGACCGTGGACCACCTGGTCCTTGTCTCGGACACCTCGGCCAAGGGCATCGGCGTGGCCAACGCCATTGCCATGGTGGCCAAGGACAAGAAGGCCGTGGATTACAAGAGCGTCGGCCTCGTGCTGAACAGGGTGAGGAGCGAAACGGAAGCGCGCGACATCGGAGCGAGGACGAACCTCGAGATCTACGGATGGCTCTCCGACGACGAGGCCGTCAGGGATCTGGATTTCAGGGGAGTCCCCCTGTCGTCCATCCCCGGCACCTCGCCGAACATGGTCACCATTTCGGACATCCTGAAGAAGATGAGCCTCGTCGCATGAACGCTCTTTTGTCAGGGAGGTGTCCACTGTGAACGATGAGAAGCAAAGGGTCATGAAGGTGTTTCGAGAGCTCCTGGAAGACCCCCAGAACCGTCTGGTGGACCAGGCGGCGGGGAGCGGGCGCATACCCGTCGGGTACTCCTGCTCCTTCGTGCCCGAGCCTCTTCTCATGGCGGACAGGCTCTTCCCGGTGCGCCTCCATGCCACCGGAGTGGCCGGTACGGAGATCGCCGACAACTACCTTTCCAGCCTGGTCTGCTCGTACACCCGGAGCCTTCTCGAGTTTGCCATGGACGAGCGGTATGACCGGATCAGGGGATTCGTCTTCGTCCCGTCCTGCGCGCACATGCAGCGCCTCATCGACAACCTGGACTATCTGAAAAAGCCCGGCTTCCGCCATGTCATCGACGTGCCCCGCAAGAGGTGCGATTTTACGCTGAAATGGCAGGAGGAAGAGCTCCATATGCTCGCGGATAAACTCTCCTCGCATTTCGGCGTCGACACGAGCGATGCCGCACTCATGAAGGCCATCGACGAGTGGAATCATTTCTCCGGTGCGGTCCGGGCCATCGGCGAGCTGAGGAAGAGGCGGAGCCCTCCCATTACGGGGGCGGAGTTCCATCACGTGATCATGGCGTCCCTCGCTTCGCCCAAGGACCTGATCCTCCCCTACGTGGAGGAGTTGCACCGGAAGATACGGCATGAAGAGGGCGCCGGGAATTTCCGCGCCAGGCTCATGCTGGTGGGCGGCCACCTCCATGACCCGGACTTCATCCGCATCATCGAGTCCCAGGGCGGGCTCGTGGTGGCGGACCGGTTCTGCACCGGCTCCATCTTGGGCCTCATGCCCGTTCAGGTCGACGGCGACCCCTTCAGGGCACTGGCCGAGCACACCTTCGAGAAGACGCTGTGTCCCCGCATGATGGAGGACTTCGACCGCAGGCTCAAGGCCATCATGGACACGGTGAAGGAATACAAGGTGGACGGCGTTGTCCTCGAGATCATCAAGTTCTGCGACCTCTGGGGGGTCGATTCCATGCCCCTGGTGAATGAGCTGCGCAAGGAGGGAATCCCCGTCCTGAAGCTGGAGCGTGAATACCGCCTCGGAGGAGAAGGACAGCTGAGGACAAGGGTGCAGGCTTTCATCGAGAGCATGGGGAGATAGCGTCTTGAAAACGGAGGACTCCTTGTTATGAAGAACATGCGTTCATACCTCAAGTCCCTGTCCGTGAAGCTGCCCGATGCAGCGAAGAGGCTGTGGCACGGCTCCCTGCCGGAGTATCTCATCAGCTCGGCGGACCTCGGAGCCGCCTTGATTTATATGAAGTACTGGGCGCTCAATTGTCTCACCATCGGGAAGTACATGATCGAGATGAATCTCAGGCTCGGCCCCGCCGGTTCCATCAGGACGCTCATCAGGAATCCCTGGCTCTTCACCCTGCTCAAGGTGAACGGCCTTATGAGGAGGTACGGCCGGGGCAGGACCGGCCTCTACCTCGAGTCTGTCTGCATGGCGGTGAACTCCGTCGTCACCGGGAACATAGACATGCTGAGACAGATGTTCCACCACCCAGAGCGCATGGTCATCAACGAGGACCTGGTGCCCGTGGACATCATCCATGCCATGGGCCTGGACGCCTATCTCCTCGAGGGCATGGGAATCATGCTGCCCATCGTTGATCCCGAATCCGCCACGAAATACATCGACGTGGCAGAGAACGAGGGCATGAACCCCGATGCCTGCAGCCTGCCCAAGACCACGGTGGGCATGGTCATCAAGGGCCACCTGCCGAAGGGCATCGCCATGGTGAGCTCCAACCTGCCCTGCGACGCAGGAGCGGCCTCGTACACTTTCATCGAGCGCGCCTACGGCATCCCCACATACCGGCTCGACGTGCCGTACGATTTTACCAACGAGAGGGCCGAGAACCTCTTCATGGAGGACGTCAGTGCCATGATCGCCTGGCTGGAAGAGCGCACCCCGGGCCGCATGGACTGGGACCGCTTCAGGGAGATCTGCGAGAACCGCAACCGCATCCTGGGGCTTGAGCTGGAGCTGTGGGACATGATCCGGCTGAGGCCCGCACCCCTGGCATCGGAGGCCGTGTGGCTGAGCCACCTCTGGAACGTCAACGTCACCCCCGACTACAAGGAGTCGGTCCGCCACTTCGAGAAGATCGTGACGCTGGCCAGGAGGAACATCGAGACCGGCACCCCGGCCACCGTGAACGAGCGGTACCGGACCGTCGTGTGGAATCCGCCCTTCCTCAACTTTTCCGACATCTTCAACTGGGCCGAACGGACCTACGGCCTCACCGTCATCAACGACAGCATGACCTACCACCACCACACGCCCATAAA
>Ga0116172_10005097_pt1 | contig 10511 bp, 8 predicted proteins | sample AD_UKC083_MetaG_FD_89799 | JGI IMG/M metagenome (GOLD analysis project Ga0116172, IMG submission 89799) | Active sludge microbial communities of municipal wastewater-treating anaerobic digesters from USA - AD_UKC083_MetaG | ecosystem: Engineered > Bioreactor > Anaerobic > Digestate | place: USA...
AAGATAATAGCACCTATTGCAGTTGAAATACTTACGTTAGGATATTCAGCAATCCAATAACCTTTAGGGTTCTGGTTTTCCAATAAGAAATTAATCGACTCTTTGATTGATTTAACAATATTGTCCAATTGGTATCACCGTCCAATTGTGCCTACTATAAGCGACATAAATAGCAGCATATGGCCCATATATCTTAAAAGAATAGTAGGGAGCGTGCCTGATCCTTCTGGATCTCTTAATACTGAGAACGCTAACCATATCAAAGATAAATTGGCAATAAATGCAATTGGAAGGTACTGTATATTGAGTTCCAAGGTCCATAGAGACATTGTGATCACAGCGGCTGCTATCGTCATAATTAAGGAAATACTTGCTGCTTGTTTAACCCCAATTTGTAGAGGAAGCGTGCTAATATTCATCTGTTTATCAAGTTGGACATCAGGTATTCTTCCAATAATATTATCACTTGTATATATTAAAGCTACAGCTACCATGACAACGATTGTTAGCAGTGAGATTTTTCCGCCAACAGTAGCACCAATTAATATGCACATAGCAACCGCTATTCCAAAACAAAAATTTCTGTTGAGCCCTTTTTGCTTTAATTTGCCAGCATATCCGTAAAGAGAAGCAAAGAATATTGCTAATACGCTAGCTGCAAGGCAATAGAAACCTGCATAAGCGGATAACACCAAACAGGAAATATAAAAAGTCAATCCATACATAAATGCTCCACGTTTGGAAATGATACCTGATGGTATTGGAAAATCAGGATATTTAACTGTGTCTATTTCCACGTCGAAATAATCGTTAAACACCTGTCCACCAGCCCATGCCAAAACAGGTATAAAGGTTGCCAGTGCTGAGGCCATTATGCCAGGATTTTGCTCTGAAAGAAACAATCCACAAATACCTGCAGCCGCTGGGACTACAAATAAATAGGGCCTAGGCAGTTCGACTATTTTCATCCATCGTTCGCTCATTTATTCACCGCCATTTCCTCCGCTAACTTGCATGATGGATCGCTTGCAAAAGCATCTCCAAGGGAATATGCTTTGCTTCTGCAACCGCCGCATCGCTCCAGATATTTACATACAGCGCATCCACCGGTTCGTCTCATACGAAGGTCATTCATAAAACTGCAATTCCATAAATCTGCGAAGTTATCTTCTAATATATTGCCAATTTTAATAGGCAGGTTCGTGCATGGAAAAACATCTCCATTCGAACGCACCCCGAAGAAGTTTTTCCCGACCTCACAACCCTCCGCACTGCTATCCCATCTGGTCCATTGAGGATAGAACATTATTATTTTAATTTGAAATTTTGTATTTCGTATCGTATTATACATATTATTTAAAAATGAATCGGTTTGTACAGATGATAGTGCCAGATTCGTGCATTCTGCGCCCCTTCCAACTGGACTTAAGCCCTGGAACGTAATTGATGCTGCACCAAGGTCTTCAGCCAGATGGATTATATCTGTGATGGCAAGAACATTTATTGCTGTAACACATGTGCTGATATCCACATTTAATCCTGCATTTATGCAACATTTTATGCCGTTTAAGGCTGACATGTAGGACCCATCCCGAAGTTCGTTATGTATGTCGGGCGTAGCGGAATCCAAACTGATGCTCAATCCATCTAATCCACAACGCGTTAGCTTTCCTGCAGTCTCCTCGTTTATAAGGGTCCCATTTGTTAGAAGATGCGTAGGCATTATTGCCGAGCTTCTCTCTATGATGTCGAATACATCATTTCTCAACAGAGGTTCTCCGCCGCCGATAATTAATTTTTTGATCCCTATGTCGCCAAGTAGGTCCACTATACGCAAAAGATGCGAGGTTGAAGGGGATGGAGCGTCCACTCCCTCTGTCTTTGCGTCAACATAACAATATTTGCACCGCAGGTTGCAGGATTCAGTGATAGACAAAACGCACTTCATCACCCATTCCTCCAGCAATGTGGATCCTTCGCCAAATAGGATCCACGAGAATATGCTGCACCTCTGCAGCCACCACATATATATTTGGAATCGCATGACGAACAACCTGCGAAAAGGTCCCTGTCTCGCAATTCTAGAAAAACCTTCGAAGTAAGCCATATATCCTCCAAAGATTCCTCATTCAAGCTGCCTGCCTTGACGGGCAGCCTTGGGCAGGGAATGACGGTAAGATCTGGAGTAATGGTCACTGAGGCAACTCCGGCGGTGCATCCGCCGCGTATGTGATCGTTTCCTGTGATTTTTTCGCATAAATTGTTTCGATAGATCAACCATAAGGGATCGTTCGAGCCCATCTTTATCCCTTCAATATTTGCATATTTAGATAGAATCTCAAAGGATTTGATCAGATCCTCGCTTGAAGGCTCCAGTTCAAATGATTCAGGATTATCCAAAATGCCCGTGACCCGTTCAATTATGCATCTATTGACTTTTTGCCGTTTTGCTAAATCAATATAATTGTGAACATCACTAACATTATCTTTTACCAGAGTCATTCTCATGGATGTAGTTACACCGCAATGGACGAGGTTATTAATACTACTAATCGCAGAATCAAATGTGCCACCTCCACGCAAAGGATCGTTTATCTCCGAACAAGAGCCATCAAGGCTAATGGTTACGATCGCATCTAACGATTTAAGTTCCTTCGCATTATTCTCGTCGATCAGCGTGCCGTTGGAGGTTAAATGGACCTTTATCCCGAGGTTTTTCGCATATTCTGATATTGTATAGAAATCAGGATGAAGTAAAGCTTCGCCACCGCTCAAAATTACATGCCTGGTGCCCAGTTTCGCAGCCTGAGACAGTATATTCTGGGCGGTCTCAATCTCTAAATCCTTTTTATCGTATGAGCTTGCATAGCAATATGCACATTTTAAATTGCATCTTCCTGTGATGTGAAGTACTAATAGATAAGGAATATACTCCATTTACCCTCCATATTAAAAATAGGGATAGGTGTGATACGACACCCCTCCCTTCTGAAATCCATTCTCGCGTTTATTCGCGTTCTTCTTTCTAATGATTGTTCAGGCAGCCAGCCTCTACAAACTCTTCGTAGGTCATTTCTTGCACCTCCTTTTATATTTATAAATAGCCTGGAGGATATGTGACGTGCCAGACTATTACCATAATATTTGGTTTTACAATTTTCACATCTCGTCATATGGACTCCAACTGCATTTCGCAGGTTGCTAGATTTGACCTGGTGAGCCATCGTGATTCGATTGCTAACCTCCGCCTATTTTTCAGCATTATCTTCTTTATTAATAAATCTTTCCATTAAAGTATTACTTAGTAATATGATAAATAAAAAAGGTAATAAAATCACATTTAAAATATGGATGTCAATAAACAAATGAAAAAAATTGAGCTTACTTAGAGCAAATATTATTTAAGCCTGATGAGTAGTGTGAATCATATATGCGATCTGCTTGAGCCTCATACTGCCTGCGATCTTCGATCGTCCATCCCTGTGTGGAGGTATGGGCTTCCCACATTCTGCTATAAAGTCCTCCTGCACCCATCAAATCGTCATGATTTCCTCTCTCAGCTATCCTTCCGTCTTTCAGAACGAGGATCTGGTCAGCATGAACCACTGTTGAGAGTCTATGGGCAATGATCAGCACCGTCTTGTCCTTCACGAGGTTATTTATTGCCTTCTGGATGAGCGCCTCATTCTCAGGGTCCACATAGGCGGTTGCCTCATCCAGGATGATTATTGGTGCATCCTTGAGCAATGCTCTGGCGATGGAGATCCTCTGCCTCTCGCCGCCACTCAGCTTGCATCCCTTCTCGCCAATTACTGTATCATATCCATTTGAAAGCCGCTCTACGAACTCGTGGCACTGCGCCAGTCTGGCAGCCTTAATCACCTCTTCTCTGGATGCATCCTCTCTTCCCAGTCTAATGTTCTTCTCGATGGTGTCATCGAAGAGCACAACCTCTTGAGAGACAATAGACAGATAGGATAAAAGCCTATCCAGCTTCAGATCCTTGACGTTCCTTCCGCCTATCTTCACCTCGCCAGAATCTACATCCCAGAACCTGGCAATGAGGTTAACGATTGTGGTCTTTCCCGAGCCTGATGGCCCCACCAGAGCACATATGGTGCCCTGAGTAACTTGAAAACTCAGTGCCTTGAGGATTGGATGCACATCATAGGCGAAGAAGACATCGGCGAACTCTATATCAAAAGTCTCTAGGTTGATATCCTGTAGGGGCTCATGAAGAGGCTTCTCGTCTAGCACTCTGCAAATGCTCTCCATGGCCCGGCCAGCAGAGTTCTTATTATGCATGTACCAGTATAGAAACTGCGAAAGTGAATCCGAGAAGGATGGTGCAGCGATGGTGAAGAACGCTAACGTGCTCAGACTCAGGCTTCCCTGGAGATAAAGATATAAGCCGATAGGCAGGACAAATATAATACTGAGGCTTGACGATGTGAGAATAAGGATGGCAGGAAATATCATGGAGGAGACCGCTTTGATGTTGCTGTCTCTGAAATCCTTTACAGCTTCTTGAAATTTGCTGAACCTGGATGCCACCTGGTTGAAGATCTTGATGACTGGCATTCCCTGGATGAATTCCACGATGATAGAATTCATTCTGATTAAAGTCTCTTCTCGTATGCCAATTACACTCTTGGAAATCCTATCTGCATAAAGAAATGTGCTCATGGAAAGGAGCACTGTAGAACCTGCTGCGAGAGCCATCCTCCAGTCCAAGATCAAGAAGAATACCATTAATCCCAGGGCTGACAGAAGAGAAGATATGAGATAAGGGGCCGATATAAGCACGAAGGTTTCGCTCCTCGATACATACTCGCTGATGAGTGTGTTCAACTCACCAGTCGGCACCTTCGTAAAGAATCCCAGAGGCAACATCCTTAACTTGTTGCCCAACTCCATGCGGATGTCGTAGCAGAGATCGCATCCAATCCGCATGGCATAAATTCCCATGTAATGATCCCAGATATTGACGCCGAGGTAGACGATTCCGAGAACTGCAGCAAGCAACACAATATGTCCTAAATCTGTATCCGTGCCTAGTAGATCTAGTACCATCAGATAGAGGATCAGAATAGGTAGAACTCTGAACACCGCCCTCAAGGCCATGAGGATAAATAGGGCTTTCAGCTTGCTGCTGTTCCTTCCTGCTAAGATGAAAAGTTCTTTGAACACTCACAGCCCCTCCTAATTCCCCATCCCAGAGCAGATGTATGAGCTTCCCACATCCTGCTGTACAGCCCTCCAGCCCTCAGAAGTTCCTCGTGATATCCCCTCTCCACAATCTCTCCGTCTTTCATGACAAGAATCTGGTCGACATGAATCACTGTGGAGAGTCTATGGGCAATGACCAGAACCGTCTTGTTTCTCACAAGGTTATTTATCGCCTTCTGGATGAGCGCCTCGTTCTCAGGGTCCACATAGGCTGTCGCTTCATCCAGGATAACTATTGGTGCATCCTTGAGCAATGCTCTGGCGATGGAAATTCTCTGCCTCTCGCCGCTGCTCAGGTTCGCTCCTCGGTCGTCCACTGTAGTATGATAACCGTCCGGAAGCCTTTCTATGAATTCATGGCACTGCGCTAATCTTGCAGCTTCAATTATCTCTTCCTGGGTGGCATCTTCTCGCCCGAGCTTGATATTCTCCAAGATGGTCCCGTGGAACAGGAAAACCTCCTGGAAGACCAGAGATATGCAAGAGAATAGATCCTCGCCAGAAAGGAATTTTACATTTAGTCCGCCTATGAGCACATCTCCCTTCTGTACATCCCAGAACCGGGAAATCAACCTGGCGATGGTGGTCTTCCCCGAGCCCGATGGTCCCACCAGAGCGCAGATGGTGCCCTGTGGAATGTTCAGGCTGACCCTCTTTAAAACCTGTTCTCCGCCAGGCTCATAGGAGAAGCTTACATCATCGAATGTGACATCGTAGCAGGGCGGGCTCATAACAATAGCATCGCTGCCCTCATTGATGAGAGGTGCATTCCGTAAGGTATTCACTCTGTTTACGCACTCAGTCTCCTCCATCCAGTATCTCAGGAAGGGGTACAGCTTGGTGAAAAGCCCTCCGAATGCTGGTCCCACGAGCAAAAACAGGAGGAACTTCTCTATCCCCATGTCTCCCCGACTGTAAAGCCAAATGCCAACGGGAATAATCGTAACCAGAGTTGAGGTTACAAGTGCCTGATAAAGAGAAAACTCCAGGGCAGTCTCTTCATACCATCTCACCAGGAGGTCTCTTAGATTGGCTACGTTTCGGCTGTATTTTTGGAAGGACTCGGCAGTGCGGTTGAATGCTTTGATGGTGGCAATTCCCTGAGTATACTCTACAATTGCAGAGTTGACCTTGGACTGAGCGGTCATGAACTTCTCTACCATTTCAGGCCATTTATTCCAGCGAAGGAGCATGATGAGAAGGGCCATGAGGACAGGAAAAATAGAGGCTATTGCCATGCGCCAGTCCAGAAGGATCAGAAGGGCAGCCAGGAAAAGCGGTGTAAAGATCACGCTAACAAGCTCAGGAAGGTGATGCGCTAAAAACAGCTCCAGGCACTCCACATTTTCATTCATGATCGTCTCCATCTCCCCGGTGTTTTTCTCGTTGAAGTAGCCAAGGGGCAGCCTGGTCATTTTCTCCCCTAGCTCCAGCCTGATCTCGTAGAGAATTTCATAGGCGGCGCGGTGTGATAGGTCGTAAGCATAAATGAGCAGAATGTAGGAGAGAAGATAGATGATGGGTAGTAATATCACCGGCCTCCATAAGTCCTCTGGATGGTGAGAGGGATGAAATAGCCCGAGAAGAAGCCAGTAGACCAGCAGAAAGGGAAGCAATGACAGGCTTGATGCGATGATGGAGAGAGCAGAAGAGGCAGCCAGCCTGTACTTCTGCTTTTCTGCGAGGGCGATGAGATCTCCAAGCATCAGATCTATCTCCTCTCTACCGCTAAAGCACTCTCTCATGCCCGCCGATATAGTTGCGGACCATCTCCGCCGCCTGCTTACCGCTTATTGTAACTCCCAATACCCCACCGTGGGGTTCGGTCCAAGCTCCGGCCAGGTAAAGGCCGTCGATGGGCGTCCTTTGGGGAAGCCTTCTGTGTCTCAGATCGAAGCCCACATAGCATCCATTCCTGTTCAGCGTATACCTCTGGGCGGTCAGCGGAGTCGCTGCCTCCCACACCAGGATGTGCTCTCTGAGCCCTGGATAGACCTTCTCTGCGAGGGCGATGAGATGATCTGTCATAGCATTCTTCTTTTTGTAGTAGGCCTCGTTTCTATCCAGATAGCTGTATACTCCCCACTCGTCCAGCAGGTTCTCCACCCGGATGGGCGTTCCAATTGTCACAATTTGCTTGCCGCCTTCTGCAAGAGATGGATCGAGGAGTGTGTAGTTAGTCATTCCTGCAAATGAGGGGTTCCATTTCTGCCCATTATCTGGCTGCTCCGGGAGGATGCCTATCTCAAAGCAGGAGCGAAGCTCTCCTGGGACCTGGAAAGTCTCATCCAGCCCCAGGTAGACCTGGAAGTAGGACCAGCTGGCCGACATCTGTTTGAAGCTGTCCAGAAACTCCTTGGGTAATTTCTCCTCACCCACCAGCTCGAGGAACGTCAGGGTTGCATCGGCATTGGAGACCACGCACCTGGATTTGACCTGACTTCCATCCACCAGCTCAACTCCCTGGGCTTGGCCATCCTCCACAAGTATCCTTTTCACCCGGGATCGCAGCTGCACTTCTCCGCCTCTATTTGCTATCGACCGTGCAAAGGCCTGAGAGAGGCTCTGAGAACCACCCCTTATCCAGTAGCTCTTCTCCAAGAAGACCTCCCGGATGGCAGCAGCATACTTGAGAAGATCGATCTGCGAGAGGTCCAGGCCGCAGTAGGCGATTGGAGCATAGAGGCAGAGGAAGATCCTCTGGTCAATGAAATAGGACTGGAAGACCGAGAGGATGGATCTTTGGGAGAGGCTGGAGAGCTCTGAGGAAAGCCTGTCCGGGAAGAGCGGTTTGGTCTTGGTATCGGGCAGGAGGTCCCAGATCCTGTTAAGGTAGCTAAAGAAATCCATCACGTTCTCCTTCTCTTCCGGGAACTGGCGGATTAGGATCTTCATGAAGCGGTCCTGATCCATACAGAAGTCCACTGTCCGATCAGGGAGTACAAGCTTCATGACGCTGCCAGATATATCCACGAAATCAACATCCTTCTCGGCTCCAACTTCCCTAAGTATTTGCGTTATGACTCCATTCTCGCCGCATCCGGCTATGGAATGAATGGATGCCTCGAACTCGAAAAGATCTCCGTCCGGAGCCCGGCGCCGGAATGAGCTGGCATAGCCGCCAACGCAGCCATGCTGCTCGAACAGGATCACGCTGAGGCCTTGATTGGCCAGGAGGGCGGCGCAGCTGAGACCGCCCAGGCCACCTCCTATGACGATTACGTCGAGTTCATTCATTGCGGATCATGCCTCTATGTACACATCATTCATCGTTACTCCCCAGGCGGTCAGCGGATGGATCTCAAAGCCCTTTACACTCTTTTTTGCGGCCACCACATCATATTCATAGACCAGAGGCACAACTGCGGCCTCTTGCATCACAATCCTCTGCACCTCGCCGAAGTCCTTATCTGCGACCTTGGGATCGCTGGAGGCCAGCGCCTCATCCAGCAGGGCGTCTACCTTCTTCTGGTGCTCTTCGGTCAAGTTGAGTCCGGGACTAAAGCCTCCCGATGAGCCAAATCCGTCGCTCAGGAGGTGACTGGCATCGCAGTCCCAGGGAGAGTTGAAGTCCATCATCAGCTCATACTGTCCGCCCAGATACGTGGACCAGTAGTTGGCATACTCGATCGGCCTCAGCTCCACCTTGAGGCCCACCTTCTTGAGCTGCTCTTGCAGCGCCTCGGCCATTGTGATATAGTGCGGTTGAAATCCCAGGCCGGATGGCACATAGGTCAGATTGATGCTGACGGTTTTACCGTTTCTATCCAGATAGCCATCGCCGTCCGTATCCTTTAGCCCTGCCTCAGACAGCATTTGCCTGGCCCTGTCTGTGTCATAGGAGTAGCCGGCCGACTCATCGCACCAGGCGATGGCAGGAGAGATGAAGCTCCTGGCGGGCCTGGCCAGGCCGTCGCATACATGCTCTGCCAGGTCGTCCTTGTTGATGGCATAGCTTATGGCCTGTCTGACTCTGATATCGTTCAAGGGATCTACATTGGCGTTGACCTTCAGATCTGCCACCCTGGAGGAGATCTTCACCAAGACATGAAGATCGGGATTGGCCTGCAGAGATGACACCTCGGAAAGAGGGACGGCGTAGATCAGGTCGATATCTCCGCTCTCCAGGGCCATGACCTTGGTGCTGGGATCGAGAATGGTCTTGATGCTGAGCTTATCCAGCCTGGGAGCCTCTCCCCAGTACTGGTCGTTTCTCTCCAGCTCCAGGCTCTGCATGGGAACCATACTCACGAACCTGAAGGGTCCGGTCCCATCTGGCTTGCCATACTCCTCTATCTCGGGCGATACGATCGCCAACCCAGGATTGGAGAGTCTGCCTGGCAAAACGCCCAGCGGCTTTGTTGTGGCTATGTCCACCGTGTAGTCGTCCACCATCTTGATCTGGTCTAGGCTGGATATGCTTAAACGGCTGGAGAGGACATTGGAGAACAGAGGGTCTTTGAGCCATTTCTCAAATGCATTTAGCACAGCTTCGGCCTTAAAGGAACTGCCGTCGTGGAATTTTACACCCTCGCGCAGATGGAAGCGCCAGGTTCTATCGTCTATCCGTTCCCAGGACCGGGCCAGGCCGGGCTGGATTTCCATATTATTGTCTACAAAAACAAGAGGTTCATAAATATTGGTTCCGTAGGGGGAGACCCCTCCGCCATAATCTGCACCGCTGCTGGTACTGGGGTCCCATTGAGTGGAGATGACCAATGAACTTGGACCCTTATTTTCTGGTTGATCTGCACAGGATGCTATTGTCGGATAAATTATGCACAACGAGAGGATCGTTGCCATGATCAAAAGATGCTGTTTTTCCAATGCATACATTCCTCCTATTAGCTCGTTTTATACCAAAATGATCTCTTACTAAGTAATAAATTTTTCCACTATAATAGTAAATTTGTCCCTTCAATAGTGCCGGGCAGAGTTAAATACTCGAATCTTAGGAGAATTGAATCTTGATAGGATCCAGGTAGGAGGGCGAAGAGAATATGATAGGTCAGAGATTGCTCATTTTTTTGCTGTTTATTGCTGCACTTTTTCCGGCGGCAGCAGGTGAAGACACGAGTCCACCGGAAGTGTCATCTCCGGGAGGCTGGATGGAAGACATAAATCCCGCAGACTATGCGCTGCTGGCAGCGGACTTAAAGGATCCCTTCAAGTTTGAAGGAGAGATCAACGCCCAGGCCAGCAGCACTGGCTTTGCGATCACCACCAGCAAAGGGCTGGAGAGACAGAACGTCTCCTTTCTGGAGCTGACGCAAGAGGTTAGC
>Ga0116172_10005099_pt1 | contig 10510 bp, 4 predicted proteins | sample AD_UKC083_MetaG_FD_89799 | JGI IMG/M metagenome (GOLD analysis project Ga0116172, IMG submission 89799) | Active sludge microbial communities of municipal wastewater-treating anaerobic digesters from USA - AD_UKC083_MetaG | ecosystem: Engineered > Bioreactor > Anaerobic > Digestate | place: USA...
CCCGGCTATACCAAGAGAAAGTGTCAGAACGCTAATTGCGAAAAATTTCTTTATTGGCAAATGAGCCAGAAAAAAAGATCCCGTTAAACATCCGATGGTCCTGAAAAAAAAGTACACACTGGTAGCGATCATGGCCTGATCGAGGGGAATTGCCAAACGTTCCATAATAATTTTTGGAGCAGCTGTATTGGTACCAACATCTATTCCTACATGGCAAACAATCCCCAAAAAGAATAAAAGAACTACTTTGTTTTTAAGCAATGATAAACAGCCCCAGAAAGAGGTTGATTTGTTTGTTATGTCATCTTCCTTTATCTTGGTTATTCCCATAAAAAAAGAAGCAATAATTGTAACAGCAATAAAAATGGGAAACAGTAACATCCAGTCATTAAATTTTACTGCAGCCCAACTGGCGAGAATCGGAGCTATAAATGATGCGATTGCCTTGACAAATTGTCCAAAAGTAAGTGTACTTGCCAGTCTGTCGTTTGTAACAATACAGCTAATAAGTGGATTAAGAGAAACCTGCATCAATGTGTTCCCAATGCCTAATAAGCTGAATGACACAAGCATAATAGAATAGGAATAAAAAAACATTGGTAGTGTCAAAGCCAAAAGGGTTACCAGTAAACTTAACAGGACCGTTTTTCTCTTTCCAATTCTGTTTTGAAGCAGGCTTGTAGGTACGGAAAACAATAAAAACCAAAAAAATACCATAGAAGGCAAAAAATTTGCCATGGTGTCAGACAAATTAAAGTCGGCCTTAACATAATTAGTAGCCGTACCGACCATGTCTACAAAACCCATAACAAAAAATGCCAACATTATTGGGATTAAAAACTTAATCTTTTTTTCTGAATGTGCCATATAAGGTAACTGTTTTAATGTATAAATTTCTTACTAAATTTCCCTGTCTCCACCGGGATCTGATGCCATTTTTCCTATGAGCTCTTAGCTCTGTTGCCCATCTCAATCTGGTCAAGTAAAATGAACCCTTTTCTCTGCTCGTTAAAATCGGCTACTATACGAATATTGGCTCTTTGGCCTTTATATTTACTCACATTCCACGATATCCAGTTTAACACATTCTCGTCATTCCCTGCCGGCCGGGCTGTGATAATATTTTTACCATTAATAAGCAGTTCAACGTATGCTGAGGGAGAAGACGTCCCTCCCAAAAGGAAATTTATATAGTCTTTTTTTATTACAAAAGCAGAGGAGGTCATCTGTCCGTGAATTGTTGTTCCATGATTCTTGCTGGTAACAAAGAACGCTCCTTTATATCCGAATATATCGGGGCAGGTCGCTTTTGTTGCAGGGGTGTGGGCAAAGGCACTTCCCTCTACGATCCATTTTCCAAGTGATCCGTCTTCAAAGTCGTCTACAAGCGCAGACCTTTTACATGCACTCAGAAGGGTTATACAAAGCATTAATAATCCAAGATATCTTGTTTGCATAGTTTTTTTCCAGTACTTATGTTATAATTGCGCCAAATTAAACTTAGGTTTCATACCGGGCTATACAAATCTACGAGTACATGAGACTAAAAAATAGCAATCAAAATCCAAAATTTTGTACTATTATTTCACCGTATCGGCTTTTTTGCTTTCTTATTCATATGAAATAATTCAATATATCTATTTTCTATCAAGAGAATACAACATGTTCTACTTGTTTTCTTGAAGAAATTTTAGTACAAAAGAGACCTGAATAAATCATTTGTTTTATTTGCTTATGTTATGAGAAAAGATGAAATTTGCTTTAACTCAAAATCAACATTTTACCCGGTGAAGAAAATTGTTATAGTATTTGCAACTTTTGTTTCATTGTTTATTATATCTTCCTGCGCCCGGAAAGAAGAAGCTTTTATAATTGGGGTCTCTCAATGCAGTGAAGATCTTTGGAGAGAAACAGTAAACAAAGAAATCCTGCGCGAAGCTTCTTTTCGCAGTAATATTGAGGTCCGCATTAAATCGGTTAAGGACGACTCTGAACAACAGATAAAAGATATTGAACAATTCTTATCTGAAGGTATAGATCTTCTGGTTGTGGCTCCAAACGAAGCAACAGCTCTGACGCCGGCGGTGTCAAAAGTTTTTAAGTCCGGGATTCCGGTAATACTCCTGGATCGTCGTATCCTGAATGATGATTACACTGCATATGTAGGTGCAGATAATTATTATTTAGCTTATCAACTTGGTTTGTATGCAGCTGCGAATTTGAATTACAAAGGAAATGTTATTGAAATCAGAGGGTTAAGAGGATCTACCGCGGATATTGAGCGGCATCTTGGTTTTACAAAAGCCCTTGAGCAATACAGTGATATTAAAATCATCGATGAAGCATATTGTAATTTTTTACGCACTAATGCCCGTGATGCGATGCATACAATAATTAATAATTATCGGGACAAGAAAGTTGATTTGGTTTTTGCAATGAATGATCAGATGGCAATGGGCGTAAATGATGCCTACAAGAACTACAATCCTTTTTATCGTCCTTATATAATTGGCGTAGATGCACTGCTTGGTGAAGGAGGCGGGGTTGAAGCAATAAATAACGGGGCGATTGACGCATCGTTTATTTATCCGACAGGAGGAGATATGGTAATAGAGGTTGCCTATAAGATACTTAACGGAATTGATTTTGAACGGGAAAACATATTGAATACAGGAGTAATTGATAAAAGTAATGTACGTGTCATCTCTCTTCAGAATCAACAAATTATTACACAACAAAACAATGTAGATGTTTTAAATTCCAGACTGAAGAGCAGTCTGCGCCTGTATTCCCAACAAAAGCAATTCTTCTATTTAACATTAACACTTGCCATATTCGCTACCATTGTTCTTTCGATCCTGATCAAAACAAACAGATCGAAAAACAGGCTCAATATAAAATTAAACAAACAGAATGAGGATATAAAAAAACAGGTTGAAAAACTGCAACAGCAGAAAATGCAACTGGTAAATCTTTCGCAGGAACTTGAAACAGCTACACAGGCAAAATTGGTGTTCTTTACGGATATTTCCCATGATTTTAAAACACCTCTTACGCTTATTATGGGTCCGGTGGAAGAATTATTAACGTCAAAAAATCTCACCCCCGATCAGTACGATTCTTTAAAAATTGTTCAGCGGAATGGCTATAAATTAATGGGCCTGATTACCCAGATTCTCGAGTTTCGAACCTATGAAAACGGCAAAATGAAACTCAATTGTTCAGTGGGGGCATTGGATGTTTTCCTTGAAAGCATTAATCAGCTTTTCAGCAAATTTATTGTTCAGAAACAGATCGGCTTTACGTTTGAAACAGATAATAATAATTATACGATACCTTTCGATGCCGAGAAAATTGAAAAAATTTACTTTAACATTTTATCGAATGCTTTCAAATTTGTACTTCCGGGCGGAACCATTAAGGTAAATCTTTCTCAAATCACAGCAGGAAAAAGACAGTTCTGCAAATTATCGGTATTTAACAGTGATTCTTATATTCCCAAAGACAAGGTGAAGAATATCTTTGAACGCTTTTATCATATGGGAGGCAAGCATGGCAGTTCAGGAATAGGCCTTGCGCTTGCCAAATCGCTCATTCAACTGCATGGAGGAACCATTAAAGTAGAAAGTAACGAAAATGAAGGTACTACTTTTATTGTTACAATCCCCAAGCTTGAGGTTATCTCTTCCTGTATTAAGCCCATAGAGAAAGATGCACAATCTGAGTATAGCAAACAACAAATTGCTTCGATGGATGTGCCTCTTATAGGGGAAGATGTTTTGGATGAGCAGTCCGACCACAATAAGCCAACTGTCTTGCTTATTGAGGATAATGCCGATATGTGTAATTATGTCAAAAGTATTTTGTCCAATGAATATAATGTGGTGTTCGCAAATAACGGAAATGAGGGCATAAATAAAGCCGTAAAATGCATCCCGGATATAGTAATATGTGATATCATGATGCCCGGGATAAGCGGTTTTGAGGTGTGCCGCATGTTAAAAACCAACGAAATAACAAAGGAAATCCCCATTATTATTTTGACGGCTTGGAGCATGGATGAACAAAGGATTAAAGGATACGAAAGCGGTGCGGATGCCTATTTGTCCAAGCCATTTAATTCAGATGTAATTAAGATCAGAATAAAAAAATTAATAGAAAGACAAAAAAACATTAATAAACTACTTGAAACCGACGGAATACTTGGTGAACCAAAAAAGACGATCGCCGATGGTTATAAGGAATTTATACATGGATTTCGTAAATATGTTGAAGAAAATCTTCACGAAGAGATTAATGTAGACGATATTGCTACGCATATGAACATGTCCCGCTCAAAATTCTACAGACAGCTGAAAGAAATTACCGATTATTCCCCAACAGATCTCATTAATATTGTAAAATTAAGAAAGGCTACACATATTATGATTAACGAGCATAAAACTATATCAGAAGCAGCCTTTGCATCCGGATTTGCATCACCTTCCTATTTTACAAAGACTTTTATAAAATTTTATAAACAACGCCCCAGCGATTATATAAAAAGCCGATTGAACGTTTCGCATTAATCGGCTGAGTTAGTCTTACGGTTCCAGCAGTTTGTTGCCGGTATCTTTGACAACGGCTTCTTTCCAGCGTTGATTGTATCCTTCCTGTACCGGTCCAACCGGAATGGAATCTGAATATGCATTGTGCATAAAACTGCCGTCTGGATTCTGTTGCTTGGTGTTCCCGTCTATATATTTGACCAGTAAATAGATATCAAGTTGCTGCCATCGTTTAAAAAGATCATCAGCCGCTTGCAGTGAATAACCGGTCAGGAAACGGCAGGCTTCCTGCGGATCCTTTTCCCATAATTCTTTGGCTTTTCGGTCCACCGAAGGGATTTCCGTAAGACAGGCGTTTTCGTGCCGGTCAATGATTTCGCGTACTTCGGCTCCGATGCGGTTATAACGCAGGTATGCAAACTGTGCAATGCGATTGCACAGCCAAAACATAGATTCGGGAGAATATTGGAGCATAGAGGCACCCTGCCCCAGAGCATAATGAGGCGAAACTTCAAGTGACGAGGTATAGATCGGAGTGAGCGGCGAGGTCCCCGCATCGTCTACGCCAAACCAGAAAATACCGCCTACCTGGTCGGGCAGCCAGGAACGGCATTGGCCCACGAACCAGAATCCAGTCTGCTGGGTGGCGATAGCCCTCTCGTTGATATATTTTTTACCGTCCACTTCGAATCCCATGGGACGCCAACGGTACGGAAGGTCATTTCCTCCGGCGCCGATATCGAGTGTCATGTCCATGGGGGTTCCTTCGTAATGATCGCGCATCATATCGGCCACCATTTTCACCGTCAGCCGTTCTTTGGCCTTTACGTACAAAGGAAGCGGCCGGCTCAGGTCTTTTCCCAGGGCATAAGGCAGGTAGGGCGTCATGTCCTCGGCGCCGTATTTGTTGAAAAAGGCCCATACCCTTGCGTCACATCCTCTTACGGTTGCCCCGTCTGCCGGACCGTACGTATCGGCAAAACTGAAGGTGCTGTCGGGCCCCTGGTACAGGCCCGTTTCGCGGGCGTGAGAAATTACATCGGGAGCATACAGGCAATTCTCCGGATCGTCCAGAGGGAACCGGCGGATCCTCGCCTGATTGGCATGTGCCGAGATGGTTCCTTCGGGCAGTTTCACTGCTACCCAGACAACGCCTTTATTAACGTTTACTCCGTTTACAATTTTGGGCGCCTTGCCAATGACATCCATGAACCAGACTTCGCGCGGATCGGCAAATGAAATGGATTCACCACTCGAAGCATAGCCGTATGTGTTTGCCAGCGAGGTGAATACTTCTATGGCCTCTCTTGCCGTGCGTGCCCTTTGGAGGCAGATATACATGAGCGATCCGTAATCGACCATCCCGTCGGGGTCACGTTGGGAAGCGAGGCCTCCCCAGGTGCTCTCGCCAATAACAACCTGGCGTTCGTTCATGTTGCCTACTACCGAGTAAGTATAGGGAACCTGGGCAATTTCTCCCAGGTATTTATTGGTGCCCCATTCCCGGACAGTCAGCAGTGAGCCGGCCGGATGAACCGAAGCCGGATAAAAGGCGATACATCCGTAGCGGGTATGAGAATCAGCCGCATAGGTGACCATACAGGAACCGTCTGCCGTAGCGCCCCGGGTGATGAGTAAATTAGTGCAGGCACATGCCTGTTGTACCATAAAAGCGAAAAGCGAGGTAAAAAGGAGTAATCGGATATTCATAATTTCAAAGATAAAAAAATCCGCCCTTTTGAAGCGGATTTTCCTGTTTGATGTTTTTTCTTTTTAATTTGCGTAATAGGGCAGACTTATAAAATCATAAGCACTGTCCCAGCCTGGATTTTGTTCCAGAACGCCCTCGGACAGGGTAACCTGTGAATCGGGAATTTTCAGGAACCCGCCGCCGGTCGCGTTGTACCGTTCCATGAAATCAAACTGGCCGAATGTATATTTTCCCGCTACGCCCCGGTTGGTGATGGCAACTCCTTCCTGGTTATCAACAATCTGGCGGACGTCTCCCCAACGGCGCAGATCATTCCAGCGAACGGCCTCAAAACAGAGTTCATAGCGGCGTTCTTTCTTCAGGTTCTGAAGCGAATAGGCGGCATAGGGGGCCAGTTTGGCACGTGCACGGACTTTGTTCATATACGTTACCGTCTCGGAGAGTTCGGAATGCATCAGGTATACATCGGCCAGCCGGATAAGGATAATATCCGATGTAAGCCCCAGCTGACGGTTGTTCAGCCCACCGTAGAAATAAGCGAACGAGATGATGAGGTTACTGCCTTCATAAGCCCCGACACCCAGGTATTTTTTCGCCCACAGACGGGTTTTTTCCACTTCTTTTGTTTTGTCTCCTGCGTATTTGGGAATTTCATCCTGCTCCCTGCAGATAGACCCTCTTAATCGATAATCATTGGCGTAATCCGGGTCGGAAGACCAGTCATCCCAAAGCTTCAAATTGACCGGTCCGTTGGAGTAACCCTGCGGAATAAACGGGAAACAGGGTGCATCGGATTTTCGCATCCCAAAGTATTCCACAATACGGTTAAAGTATCCCTGGGCTCCGGTGTTGGAGAATTTGATGGCAAAAAGCGTTTCCTTACAACCGTCTCCTTCCCACATAAGACCATTCTCAATGTCGTATTGGTAATCGGCTCCGGTATAAGGATTGGTATAGGGCCATATATTCCGCTGGTCGCTAACCAGGGAATGACCGCTGTTATTTATACAATCTTCCAGATAGGCCACAACGTTTTGTTTGGTAACAGATCCGCCGTCTGCTGTAGGAAGGGATGTCTTGTTATAAAAACCGGTATAGAACAGGTAAACACGTGCCATAAGTGCTTCTGCAGCCCATTTGGAGGCATGCCCGTTCCCATAGGTGGGGAAAGGTAATGCAGGAGACAGTTCAATGGCCTGTTTCAGGTCCGAGGCAATTTGGGCATAGATCTCGTCTGCCGGGGTTTTCGGAAGATTTTGCGGGGCAGTTTCCAGAACGAGGGGAACCTGACCGAACACCTGTACCAGGTCAAAATAGAACAGGGCACGCAGGAAATACGCCTCGCCCAGTAATTGTTCACGTTTTCCTTCGGAGACCCATCCTTTCACATTGTCCATGGTCTCGATAGCGTTGTTCGCACGGAAGATCCCCGAGTAACGAACCTTCCAAAGTTGTTCCAGGAAGCTTACTCCTGCGTTCATAAGACGGTCCATGGACTGGGAACCCCTGTTACTGGTACTCCCGCCGCCAAAACGGTCGTCACCTGCCATTTCGTAAATAAAGAACGGATGTGACTCGGGATTGGCAATCAGATCGTTCATTGTGGCGTAAATGCCCGTGATCATTTGTTCTGCATCGGCCTGAGTGGCAGGGAAATTGGACGTGTTTTTCTTGGTATAGCTTTCGGTATCCAGGAAGTTTTCACAACCGGCAAAAAGGAAGATGCTTGCTGCTATAATATAAATTAGTTTTTTCATATCTGTCAGTTTCTTTCAAATTAGAATTTCAGGTTGATACCCACCATAAATGTTCTGGAACTGGGATAGTATCCACTGTCAATACCGGATGTCCAGGAGTAACCGGCTCCGTCACCCACCTCGGGGTCCATACCCGAATAACCGGAAATAGTAAACAGGTTCTGTGCCGCTACATAGATCCTCAATTGCGAGGCGGGCAGATTTTTCCACGCATTCTTAAAATTATACCCGATGGTTACGTTGGATATTTTTACGTAATCTGCATTTTCTACGTAAATGTCGGATATGTCTTTGAAGTTCTCATGTTTGCCGTAGGAGAAAGACGGATAACGGTTGGTTGAGCCTTCTCCTGTCCAGTATTTGGTATACACATCAGTCGTGTAGTTGTCGTTGGGGGTGTCCGAGAAAGAACGGTAAGATTTCATCACCTGCTGACCGAATGCACCGTAGGCGGTAACAGAGAAATCAAGTCCTTTATAGGCAAGGTTCAGAGAGAAACTGCCCGTGAAATCGGGGTGGGGGTTTCCAATAAAAGTTTTGTCCTTTTCGTCTATCACTCCGTTGCCGTCGGTATCCTGAAAGATCAGGTCGCCGGGTTTTGGGGAACCCTGTTTGGTCACGCCGCCATTGGCCAGGAACGTGTCAATTTCCGACTGATTCTGGAATACGCCCAGGGTCTTGTAACCCCAGAAATAACCCATAGGATAGCCAACCTGCACGCGGAATGCTTCCGTTGTGTTTTCTGCAATGATTGAGCTCGGACCGTGGATGATCCCTTCTTCGTTGGCCAGGCGGAGCACTTCGTTCTTATTATGGGCAAAATTCAGGTTGATGTCGTATTGGAATTCTTTTCCAACCTGATCGTTCCACGAAAGGGCCAGTTCAACGCCCTTATTCTGTACGTCCCCTCCGTTGATATATGGGGCCCCCGTACCGTAGGAAGCCAGAGTGGGCGCGACTACCAGCCAGTCTTTGGTGGTTTTGATATACCAATCGAAATTCAGGCCCAGACGGGAGTCAAAGAAGCGTGCATCAAACCCCAGGTCAAGCTGTTCCGATGTTTCCCAGGTAACGTCTGCATTGGGCAGGATGTCGGGATAGGCTCCGGTGGCGGGAGTGTTCTTATCTTCGTAGTAGTAAGCATCTGTGTTGAAAGCAATAGTAGCCAGGTACTGGAAGTTGTCAATGTTGCAGTTCCCGTTCTGACCCCAGCTTCCGCGCAGTTTAAAGAAGTTCATGACGTCTGTGACGGATTCCATAAACGATTCGTTGGTGATAATCCACCCGGCAGATACCGAGGGGAAATATCCCCAGCGTTTACCCCTGGCGAAGTTGGAAGAACCGTCTGCGCGCATAACAACCGAAGCAAGGTATTTTTCTTTGTAGTTATAGTTGATACGGCCAAAGAAAGAAACCAGGCTTCCGGCATCGGAAGGTTCACCCGAAATGTCGGTGTTGGTAGTATCAAGCCCCTGTGTGTTGCTAATATAAGCATGATCATATGATCCGGGGAAAAGTGAATTAGAGTTTTTGATAGAGATGCTTTCTCCGTTACCCCATTTTTCCAGAGACTGACCCGCCAGTATGTCGAATGAATGATCTCCGAATGTTTTAGTGTAGTTCAGGGTGTTTTCCCATGTCCAGTTGGTACTCCAGGATTGCCCCTGTGTTACGTCATCTGTATCGTTTGTGGTTTTTGAAGAAAGAATATAGGTGGGAACGTAATAACGGTAGGAATTCTGATAATAATCATAACCCACGCTGCTCTTTAATTTCAGTTCTTTAACGGGCATGATTTCCAAAAATGCGTTGGCTTGTAATCTTCTTGTAATAGAATTCCTGTTTTTCCGGGTATAATCCAAATGGGCCAGCGGGTTGTTTACCGCCTGGTCAAATTCCCATCCGTCTTCTACCATGTCTTTATAAATGTAATAATCCCCCGAATCGTTATATGCCGGCAACAGCGGGGTCATTTTCAAAAGATTACGCACATTGTTACTATACATGTTACCAATACTGACGCCTGATTTGCTATAGTTCGAGAACACAATGTTTTCCCCAAAACGGATGATATCGCGTCCGTTCTTTTTCCAGACAGAATGGTCTGAGTTCATACGTGCGGTATAGCGGTCGAAATGAGGCGTTGCCGGGTATCCGATAGTGCCTTCCTGCATAAGGTAGGAAAAGCCGAGGGAGAAACGGGATTGTTCCGTACCTCCGATAACGTTCAGTGCGTGACTGGTAATGGGCGCATTCTTTTGGGTACCTTCTTCAAGCCAGTTTGTTCCTTTCCAGGATCCGTTCTTTATGGAAGCCAGCAATGAGGCGGGCAGTTCGGCATCCCAGTCGTAGAGCAGGCTGCCCGAGCTGTCCTGGGTAAGTAACGCCTTGTTGATGATCTCCATATATTGTTCTGCATTCAGCGGGGTTACACCGTTTGTAATGGCGTTTTGCACTCCGTAGTAGCCGTCGTAAGTGATACGCAGCTGACCGGC
>Ga0116172_10005101_pt1 | contig 10507 bp, 9 predicted proteins | sample AD_UKC083_MetaG_FD_89799 | JGI IMG/M metagenome (GOLD analysis project Ga0116172, IMG submission 89799) | Active sludge microbial communities of municipal wastewater-treating anaerobic digesters from USA - AD_UKC083_MetaG | ecosystem: Engineered > Bioreactor > Anaerobic > Digestate | place: USA...
AAATGTTGCAGACTGGCACGTTTCCGGCAGAATACCGGCGCGTAATGTACGGGAAATCAGGGAAAAAGTATCATTATCAGATAAAGCTAACCAAAGATGAAGACATCAGGAAGCTCGTAAATAGCAATGCGAATAAGCCTTGTGGTTTCCTTCAGTCTGTTTGTCCTGTTGCATCGGTTGGCCATGGATACCATGTTGTGCGTATAGGTTTGAATATCATAGAGCGCATACACGTCACCCTGTTTCAAGAGGCGCGCTTCCAGCTGACTTTGCCGCAGATAATCACGCACATTTCCATCCCAGGCTTCCCATACTTCCGCTTCGATGCTGCCTCCGCATGCAAAATTTGCGTCTACCGCCACTGCGGGTTCATTTATGAGAATCAGCGAAACAAATGCCATGGCGCAATACAGGGATAGAATATGGAGAGCGTTCTTCATTCTTAGGATCTGATAATATTTTTAGTATAGTCCATAACGTCTTTTACCATCAACAAGCACAATTGATAGATCACAATAATGGTTTGCTCGCTAGACACATTCCTTCAAAAATGTGCGTTTTCTTAGCGAAATGGACGGATGTGAGATGAACGATTTTATCGTATACCGACATTATAAATCTTCTCCCATTTTGCAATATTAAACAACTTCCATTTTTGTCTGTTATCTAGTTTCTTTAAATTAATTTTCTTCATGTTAATTATTTCAGACAAAATTATCGAATTATATAAGACTTCAGATAAATGATCATTTAATGAATCAATCCATGTTGACTCAGGTGCATCGAAACCAAGTTTATTTTTTCGCCATATGATTGAATTTGGCAAGATGTTATCTTTCTCCACAGCTTTTCTTAAAATATATTTTGTCCAACCATCTTTTATTTTATATTGATCATTAATGGAAAGAGCTGTCTCTAATGTTTGAAAATCCAGAAAAGGCAATCTCCCCTCAATTGAATGCCGCATTGAATTTTTATCAGCATATCTTAAAAGACTGGGCAAAGGTATACAAAATAATTCATTTATTTGCATGGTCAAAATATCCAGATAACTCTTCGAATGAGACGTTAATAATAATTTACTTACAAAATAGAAATATTTTTTTTTAATAAATGAATTTTTACTTTTAAGTCTAAAAAATCGGATTCTCGCGTTCGTAAAATATATATAATACTGTAATAAATCTCCAATCGATAATTTTGAATTTTTAGATGCAGCAAGTAATACATGAATCTTTTTTAACAGCTTCTGTCCTTTTAAAAAAGCTGGATAGAATCTTTCGTATCCCAATAGGGTTTCATCACCACCTTGACCATCCAGCAATACCTTACAATTGAGTTCTCGCGCTTTCTTCATCACAAAATATTGCATAAAAATTGATGGGCTACCAAATGGTTCTTCTTGGGTACGTATTACGTCATCAATATTATTAAGAAAATCGTCCTTTGTCGGTTTAATTATATTTAAATCTAGATTAGAATAATTTGAAACAGCAATGGCAAACGTGCTTTCATCACTTTTTAACTCGCTTGATTGTGCATGAATAGCCAAAAATTTATCATCGCCTTCATAAAAGCGTGACGCTATTGATGCAACTGATGAGCTATCCAATCCTCCACTAAGGCATGTACCGACTTTTACATCAGATCGTAATCGAAGCTTTATGCCGTCAATCAGTTTGCTACAATACGCGTTTATAGCAGACATTTCATCTGCTTTATTCATTGAATCATCTATGCTTACTTCATAGTAGCGTTGAATACTATATTGATGCGTAGTCAAATCATAAATCAAATTATGCGACGGATCTAATTTGAAGATATTTTCAAAAAAAGTTTCATTTGAATGATCTAGATATCCCAGAACAATGTAATCCATTAAAATCTTTTTATTAACACATGTAGTAGGTAGAAATGTTAACAACTGTTTAATTTCTGATCCAAAGATGAACTTTCCATTGATCTCCGTGTAATAAAAAGGCTTTACACCAAACCTGTCACGACTAAAGAAAATTATTTTTTTTTCTTTATCGTAAATTGCCAAAACCCACATCCCATTAAATCTCTTGACGCAATCTGAACCCCATCTGTCATAAGAAGCCAATATAACTTCTGTATCGCTCTTTGTATGAAAGGAATAGCCTTCTTTAAGCAGTTCTTCCTTGATCTCTATATAGTTATAAACTTCACCATTATATACAATCACATATTTATCGTTATATGTCATAGGTTGATGTGCATCGGACGATAAATCAATGATTGAAAGCCTTCTGTGACCAAAAGCGAAGCTATCACAAAAAAAATATCCTTCATCATCCGGACCTCGATGCACAATGAGATCATTCATTTTTTTTATCTCATTTTCGCCCACCATTTTACAAGTCTTATTGATGATACAACTTATTCCACACATGACAATACTTTCCTGTAAGCTGATAGCAACACTTTCTCCTGCTCTTCCCAATTAAATCGTCTCGCCATTGCCAGAGAGTTAGATGAATACTTCTCCAAATCAGATGATAGCATATTCTCTATCGCTTTCGCTATTCCATCTTGTGTTTCATCATCGACTAATTGACCACAATCATACCCTCTTATCAAACGACCAATCTCTGCCAAGTTGCTCATCAGCATCGGCAAGCCCGCCATAGCATACTCAAATAGCTTGTTTGGCAAACTATAGTAGTAGCTCAAACATGAATTCGGAATTAGACAAAGGCCTATATCAGCAGAGGCAGCATAACTTAATATTTTGTCTGGTGAAACAGCAGGATGGTAATAGATCGTATCAAAACGGAATGCCATCTCCTGGATCTGATCAGTTAAATCACCGTAACCCATAATTACCAGAACAGCATTTTTCCTTTCTTTGGAAGAAAAAATATTTAATAATATCTCAAGTCCTCGACCTTTTGAAAGGCCACCCAGAAATAGAAAGATCTTTTTGTTATCATTGATATTAAACTTTTTACGAAAATAATTACTCTTTGCAACAGACTGATAAGGCGGACAATTCAGAACAAGAGAGGGACGATTAATACCGTATCGTTGCACATATGCGTCAGCAATAGACCCACTCACCGTTATTACAGCATCAGCTTTTTTTATAAAATATTTTTCAAGTTTGATGGATAATAAATGAAATAATCGATTAGGATTTGCTACCTGTTCGGTCTCAAATTCATGTGCATCGTAAATCACTTTTGTTTTCTTTAATAATTTAAACAATGCACCAATGGGCAAGGCTGATAGATCATGGCAATGGACAACTGATATTGGCTCTTTCCTAAATCTTATATAAATTTTTATGATCCATTCAAAATATTTAAATACCTGAAAAAACAAATTCTTTGGCAATCCCCTAGATATTAATCTAATCCGCCAAACTTCTCTCTTGCTATCCAGTAATTCATTTTCATCGACGCCATCTTCCCATAAAGCAGCTATGTAAATTTTATCAAAATACTTGCTGGCGATGCTTTCCGTCTCTTTCAAAACACGACTGTCATTTATGAAATTGTTGAGAACTACGTGAAGATTCACAGACATCATCATCCGCCCTTTTATATGTTATTCAAGAAAAGACTTGGGTCAAACTTTAAACTTTACATTTGGCCTAGCTTGCTTTGAATTTGATTTAATTTTCAATACTTTCTACTTTTACGGATTACCACCGCCGAGCAATGCGTCCCAAGCGCTTTTGCATTGATCCCATGACATCCTACCAGCAAGAATCTCTCTATTCTCTTGACGTTTTATAAAGGGCACGTTTATCGCGTCAGCCAGTACTCCTGGTAAATCCTCAAATTTGGAAAAAGTGCTGTATTTCAGCCCCCAGCTATCATATTCGACATAATGCAACCATGATGCATTCAACAGCAAAGCGCCTGCATACAGGGTTTCAAGAACACTACCAGACAATCCGTCACTTGTTTGGGCATTAATGAAAATATCGGTAGCAAGCCTGAGCTGCGCAATGATTTCGTGCTGCATGTACTCTTTGAAAACAATGAACTTAACGCCGGTCTCTTTGGCAGCAACCTCAACTCGTGTGATATGCTTTTCGGTACTTGCATAAGTCATGGGCAACAGTACTATTATTTTCTTCTTGATGCCCGGAGGCATCATTTTAATTTGTTCTAATACACGCAAATGGTTTTGGTTTTTATTTCCGTTATAGCCAATGCAGATAGTGATCTTTTCTGAGGAGATGCCAAGGTTGATTTTACACTTCTCTATACTTGAGTGTGCAATTTCCCAATCAATATTTGAAAATACCGAGATACCCAAGCGAATAGTTGTTTGCTTGCAACCATCAAGATGTCCAATTTTTTCTATGAAGGCTCTTTGAACGTTTGTACTGGCCATGACAGCATAATTCGTTTTGCTCAAGTATTTTTTTAACAATAAACGAGTAAAGCCATCTGCACGTACAATGTCGCTCCCGCAGAAATATGCCACTACAATAGCACATTGGGACAGTTGTGAAATCAAATAATAGCATGTTCGTGATGCGATAAACGAGACCGATGAATTACGGCCTGGAATAATAAGCCCATACCGAACCACAACGGAGCCCATGTCAGAAAAGTGCCTATCGTAGCAATGCCAAATAGAACGAGAAATATAGAAAAAAAGAATATTTTATCACCATTACTTATGAACCTTGGATAACGGCCGTCTTGATGTATACCATTAGCCAATAATTCCTTTATCGCGCAGAAAACATAGGAAAGGAAGAATAAAAAACCTAAAATACCCGTGTGGGTTAAAAGAGATCCCAGCAAACTGTGTACATAACTCCCATCACCAGTGGTTTCTGCATCAACATTCATGTTCCCAAGCACAGGCGATTCCAAAAAATGAATGTGAAAATTTTGCAATATATCCATTCTGGATGATAGAGGCGATTGGGAATCATCGCCAAAGCTCATGACGCGAGTTGCTTGCAGACTGATATCTAACTGGGTCATTACACCCCAAATCAATAAACCAGAAAATATTAATACCAGAGCAAACACTGACAAAAAGCGCTTGAGCACCAAACCTGCAAATAGATGTTTCGGATACACAATGGTGGAATTAAGAAATTTTTTTAACTTATCGGATCTCATTGCGAACAAAAACGTTAAAGTTACCAACCCAACTGCAGCGACAGCAAGGAATCCCTTATTTGAGCCAATCATCTGAGCCGTCATCATCGATATTATATAAATAGTGACATATGTTATTGTAAAAATGTAGTAAATACAAATTCGAAAGAAAGACGAGCGGCCATCGACAAGCATTTGCATCCTATAAAATACAAGGGACTGTATCAGGAAGGCAATTGACAGGAAATCTCCCGGTCTTTGATATAGACCTTCGGTACCGGGAGCCTGTATTAAAAAAATATCGGAACGCAGCACTGTAGCAAAACCAGAAAAAGCAAAAAGGATCATCCCAACTGCCGAAAGATTATATACAGTAAAACCAGCTAAAGAAAACCTCAACAGCCATCGCGACGAATTTGCATCCAACAATAGACGGTTAATAATAATTGCCATAAAAAAGCCCAGTACATAGAATAGCAGAGTTCCACTGGTTGTACCGAAGACGTATCCCCAAATTGCTGATGGATCAGGAATGTCTATGGCTATATGCAGAATAAAATAGATATAAAAGATGGACAAGAACAAAAGTGATCTGCGAACATAAGTCACTTTAAACAACGTGAGGAAAATTGTAAACATGCCGCCCAAAAGTATAACTGCAAACAGCCACGACAATCCCAGACTGCCTCCCTGAATATTAATGATATTAACCATTAAGTACATGTTCATAAGGATAAGCGTGATGTAAGCCACAATTATGGTTAGGAATTTCATTATTCTAGAAAGCGCCCCATTGATTTAAATTAAGTCTCATTTTCATAAAATGCCTATTATTTAAGGGATTTTCCAACAGAGTGGCTTTATGCTTGTTCTTGGCAACGCGGTAAACAGGTCAAGCTATCAATTCGAGATACATACTCCGCGCTTCTCTAGTTTCTAATCTACTATTATGCCACAGAAGCGTGAAATTACCACCTAATTGGTGTGCCCGCTTTTTAAGAGAACGCATCATGTCCAATGCGGCATCTGTACAACCCATACCAAGATAGCCTATATCAATAACTGTACACTCCATCAGAACGAGCGGATATTGCCGCAGGCGTAGTGGTTTTCGTTCAGCTATATCGTACATGGGGTAAGGCAAGCAAGTACCACATCGGAAACCGGGATGGTCCGCGTAACCAAGGGTTGTGTCATAGTTGATGCCTGCTTTTTCAAGGTTACGTGCAGTTTCGGGTGTGCGCCAGTGTAAATAATGCTGACGGTTCCCGATTTCGGTCTGGTTTATTTCTTCATCCTCCATCGCCTGCCGCAGTTTATGGACTTCCCTTTCACACTGCGCTCCGTCAAGATAGGCACTGTAATTACTGTGCAGTCCAATCTCGTGACCACGTGCATGAATACGCCGCATCAATTCACGAATGCGCGGTTCTTGAATGCTGTAGCACCCACCCATCTCATCTGCAGAATGATCAGCAAAAAAATAAAACGCCACTCGATTACCGGCCTTTTCATTCACATCCATGATCCAATCGAAAGTATTCATGGGATCAAGTTGATAGTATCCCCACGAGGAACAAAGAGTATTCAGCCCCGTACGTACCGCTCCAACTATACTTTTTCGTTTTATCAGATCGCCTGCCATATTTCGTATGGTCATCCCGATGCTCAGATTTAGAACCTATCCGTAAATAGGAGCGACTTTCCTCCAGCAGATGATGGCAGCAGCGAGATGAACGAGCGCTTCGTAGCTTTCGACAAGTTTCTCATACCGGACAAGGAGCTTCCTGAACCGGTTGAACCAGGAGTGTGTTGCCTCAACGACCCACCTGCGGTTCTTCGGCGGGCGTCCTCGTCTACGCTTTTTCCTGATGACTCGGGGTGTATAGCCTCGGGAAGTAATCTGCTCAGAAACAGAATCTCCATCATATCCCTTATCCGCATACAAGAACCTCTGCCCTTTGTTAGGGAGGGCAATGACCACGGCATCAAGCACGGCACTGAGTTGACTGACGTCATGTCGGTTCGCTCCGGTAACGATCAACGACAGCGGGACGCCACTTGCGTCCACCAAGAGATGGCGCTTGGATCCTTTTTTTCCCCCGATCCGTGGGATTCGGGCCAGTCGCCTCTTGTGCCAGAGGTGCCTTGATCATGGCCCCATCGATACTTTGCCACTTCCAGGCAATTCCTTCCATCTCGTCATACTCGGCAAGACCGGCACGCCAGAGGGAGAGGAAGAACCCTGCTTGGAGCCAATGCCTAAAGTACTTGTGCACGGAACTGGCACTCCCGAATCGCTCTTTCGGCAGTGACTTCCACTGGCACCCCGTTCTGAGGACAAAGACGATCGCCTCAAACACCAATCGCTCCGACATGGGTTTGCGACCACCCCCAGGCTTTCTCTGGAACTGCCTTGCTGGTTCCCTCTCTCGTTTGGGAATGAACGGCTCCACGCGCTTCCAAAACTCGTCTGACACTTCCCATGAGTGGAACTGCACCATATCCACCTCCTGGGAACAGCATACTATTTTGAGCAGACAAAAACAAGTTATTTACGGATAGGCTCTTAGGCAGATGGCTTTCAATCTCTTCCGTGCTTCGCAAATCCTGAAAACGGCGCAACAAAGGGAGAGATGTCTCCAATGCTCGGAAAACCCGGAGATCCGGGGATAAAAGATTGAGCATGAAGGTAAAATAGACTCGTCATAACTCTTTCAAATTATTCTATGCCGATTTATCGGCCAAAATCAAAATGCAATCATTAAAAAAACTACTGAAAAAAGCCTTCGCACAGAAATAGGCTTTTTTCAAAGATCTCGAAATATTGATATGTGTATTATCCTTACTGATCTTGATACTTGCTTTTCTATTTCAGAAAAGCAGATATCATTGAACTACATTTACCTCTAAATACCAAGAAATAAGATATGACTGCGAATACGGCTGTCGATAAAATTATAATTGGACTAAATTGGAATGTGTTTTTAACAAGAAAAAGGCAAAGAATAATGGGCAAAGAATAAATGATATATTTTAGAAAATTTAAAAAAATTCTTCTTCCACTTGCTTTGGACAATCTGATATTCCATGCAGCATAAAAAGCATATGCGGCAATGCCGGTTCCAGAAAATAACCCTAATGCAAGGTAGATGTTTTGATAAATCCCACCGATGTATAAAGAGATGACTCTTGTTGTAAAAATAATCAAATTAACGAATAAAGCTGCACCTTGACGCTCATAAACTAAAAAAATGGTGCTCAGCGGTGATGCGATAAACGTAAAAAAAACCCACGGGGCCAAAATTTGGGTGTAGCGTCCTGCCTCAACCCATCTTTCGCCAAATACAACCATGAAGAGTTCCTCACCAACCATTGACAAAATCACTGTCGGCAGAATGCCAATAAACATCAATTTATCCATCAGGTTTTCGACAAGTTCGCCATTGTTGCCCTTAACATTCTTTTCTTTACATGCCTTTTGATAAAACACCTGTGACAAAGCCCCAGATATTAGGCTTAAAGGTTTTTGAATCAGTGTAAGGCCCAATGCATAAAATCCAACAGTGGATACAGAAAAAAAAGACGACAACATCAAGGCTGGCAACTGCCAGGAAATGCTGTTCAATAGCCCGCCCCAAGTATCAATAAGGGGGAATTTTTTATAACGAACGCAGCCCTCTCTTATCTTCTTCCAGTTTAGATTGTTAAGAAATAACTTTTTATCGTCACGCCAGATCTGACCGCCAAGAATCGCGGTGGAAACAACACTACCCAGTACGGACGTCCCGATAAGAACACCGCCACTGACTAATCCCGAAAATCCTGCTGCGAGTTTGGTAGCCTGTGTAGTCAAAGAGGAAACAACTTGGGCAATCGAAAGCCTCCCGAAATGCTTTGTGCGTGAATTCCAAGAATTCAGTGCCAAGAATAGCCCATGAAAAAAGATTGTCACCGGCACCAGCCAAAGATAATTTTTTAATTGTGGTACATGAAGTAATCCGATAATTTTTTCACTGCCCAACCAGACGATCAAAGCTGAAAGGCATGTCACGATGATGACGGATAAAAGACTTACGCCAAGGATATTTGCCGCATCCTCATGGCTGTCAGGTAACATAATGGCAAGTTGATAGCGCAGACAAGCAACAACGCCCACAATAACCGTCATGGATGTAAAAATGGCGAGAATACCGAAAGCTTCCGGCGCAAAAAGCCGTGTGACGACGGGCATCACCAGAATACCGAGCGCCTGCGCCAAAGCCGTACCAGACATAAGCTTTAAGACATTGCCGGAAAAGCTGTTTGATGGTTTTGTGAAGGAAGAAAGTTTCAATGCCACGATATCTAATCAGTTGAAATAAATATTTTATTTACTTTCATGTCGAAGTTTATTCCGACGCGGGAAGATCGGCAAACTTTTTCATACAATTTGGGCATGTCTTACCTGCATCTAGTTTTTCACCACATATACACATCCAACCGATCTGTTTTGCCGGGTTGCCAGCCATGAGCGCGTGATCGGGGACGTTTTTTGTCACGACGGCGCCGGCGCCGATGAAGGCGTATTGGCCGATGGTATGGCCGCAAACTATGGTGCAGTTGGCGCCGAGTGTTGCGCCTCTTTTGACGAGGGTGGGACGCACCTGGTCCATTTTGCCGATTTCCGCCCGGGGATTGTAGATGTTGGTGAAGACCATCGAGGGGCCGCAGAAAACGCCGTCTTCCAAGGTGACACCTTTATAGACGCTGACGTTGTTCTGGATCTTGCATTTGTTGCCAATGGTTGCGTCGGGACCGATGACGACGTTCTGGCCGATGTTGCAGTTGTTGCCGATTTTGGAGCCGGAAAGGATGTGGGAAAAATGCCAAATTCGCGTTCCCTTACCGATTGATACATTCTCATCGACAACTGATGTATCATGGACAAAATAGCTTGTGGTTGGCTTTTGTTCAGGGGAACGCTGTTCAACGTTCAAAGTTCTATGTTCAACGGAAGAAGAACGTTCTATGTTCAAGGTTCTAGGTTCAACGGGAGAAGATTGTTCTACGTTCAAAGTTCTATGTTCAATGGGAGAAGCGTGTTCTACGTTCAAAGTTCTATGTTCAAAGTTGAAGGAATTTTGTTCTTTTTGTTCTATGGATTGCTGGCTGAGTTCTAATACTTTCAGGACTTTGAGGCCTTCTTCGCCGGAGGTGAGGGGTTTGGTGTTGGTTTTGATGGCGGATAGGAAGGCTTTGCATTCGGCTTTTAATGGTTCTTCCCAGATGTCTTTCAAATCAATGGCAATGCTCTCTATTGATATTGATAAGACATTGCTTTTGATGGTTTGGAGTATATGGGGGATGTATTTGCCTGTCAAGGGACATTTCCATCGGAAAATCAGGGTTGGCTATACGGTATGTGGGTCGGC
>Ga0116172_10005103_pt1 | contig 10505 bp, 9 predicted proteins | sample AD_UKC083_MetaG_FD_89799 | JGI IMG/M metagenome (GOLD analysis project Ga0116172, IMG submission 89799) | Active sludge microbial communities of municipal wastewater-treating anaerobic digesters from USA - AD_UKC083_MetaG | ecosystem: Engineered > Bioreactor > Anaerobic > Digestate | place: USA...
GGATGGGGATTCGTATTCGGCGATCAGCGCGACATAAGGCCGTCACTCATTACAAACAATCTTCTCTCGAAAGACTCCCTGTTCAACAACGCATACGCAAAGCGGAAAAACGAAAACCTGAACGGAAGGGTTTCCATTGAACCGGTGAAAAACATGAAGATTGAAATTACCGCCATGCGGAATTACACCGAAAATCACAGCGAGTATTTCAAGTATGATGAAGCCAGTAACGCCTTCAGATCTTACTCCGGAATTGACAACGGAAGTTTCAGCTTGTCCATCATCACCTGGAGTACTGCATTTGTTAAGGATTATGACGATTATTCAAACAAGACCTTTGAATATTTCAAAACCATTCGCCCTGAAATTGCTGCACAGGTGGCTCAGAACAGCCCGATCTGGGATGGAACCTATTTCACCGATTCAATAACCGGTCAGGTTTATCCAAGCGGCTATGGCCCAACGTCGCAGGATGTGCTGATTCCGGCTTTCCTGGCGGCATACACCGGCAACAGTCCTCAGAAATACATCAATTCGAAATTCCCGCGCATTCCACTCCCCAACTGGCGTTTGACCTATAATGGACTGACTGAAATCCCATGGGTGAAGAAAAGATTCAAAAGCGCAACGATTTCTCACGCCTACCGCTGTACCTACAACATAGGCGGATACTCCTCCAACGTGCTTTTCTCCGATGCCGATGCTGACGGATATTCATTGGTGAAAGACGCATTGGGCAATTATCTGCCAAAGTATGAAATTGCACAGGTGAGCATTACTGAACAATTCAGCCCGCTGATGAACATCGATCTGACCTGGAAAAACAGTCTGATCAGCAAAATTGAATACAAGAAATCACGCAATCTTGCGGTTAGTTTTGCCAACAACCAGATGACCGAAATCATTTCAGGTGAAATCACACTTGGGCTTGGCTACAGATTTAAGAATGTTGAATTTGAAGCAGCAGGAAAAACATTCAAGAGCGATCTGAGTCTGAAAGCCGATTTTTCGATCCGAAACAACAAGACCGTTCTTCGCAAGATTGTTGAAGATGTCGACCAGATCAGCGCCGGACAAAAAGTGATTTCCATCAACCTGTCGGCCGAGTACATGCTGAGCCAGAAATTCACCATCCGGGCTTTCTTTGACAAGGTGATCAATAATCCCTACATCTCGTCGCAGTTCCTCAACAGCAACACCAACGCAGGTATCAGCCTCCGCTTCTCGCTGGCACAATAATTTTTCCGTCTGTCATTGCCGGAAATAAAAAATAGTGTAATTTTGGGCATTAAAATCAAAATGGCAATGAATATTCCTGAAAACTTACTCTACACCAAAAGTCACGAATGGATTCGCGTAGAAGGCGAAACCGGAATTATCGGCGTAAGTGATTTCGCTCAATCAGAACTTGGCGATGTCGTTTTTGTTGAAGTTGAAACTGTTGGCGAAACCCTCGATCGCGAAGAAGCTCTTGGAACCATTGAAGCAGTTAAGACCGTTACTGATGTGTACATGCCTGTTGGTGGCGAAGTGCTCGAATTCAATGAAAAAGTGAAGGAAACCCCGGACCTTATCAATAAAGATCCTTACGGCGAAGGCTGGATCGTGAAAATCAAAATCTCGAACCCTGCCGAGCTTAACGATCTCATGAATGCTGAAAGCTACAAAGGTCACACAGGTCACTAATATTTTCAGAATAAAGCAAAATTCCTTTTTCGGGGCCATAAACTTATCTTTAACGGCCTTTTTCTGAAATACTGTTTGTGGAATCTTTGCTTTATTTCATCTTTGCTTAGAATCTTTAAAATTATTTACCATGGATATCAAGAAAAACCCGAAATACGACCTTGAAAGATACAAGGGACTTTTCCTCGAAGCAGGTCTGGTTATCGCGCTGGGTTTAATGCTGATGGCATTCGAATGGAAGAAATACGACAACACTGACGCCGGATTCGATCAGATGCAGGTTGTTGATATTCCCGAAGAAATGGTTGAAATCACCCGTCAGGAAGAACCAGAACCCCCAAAACCGGAACCTCAGACCACCCTCCTCGAAATCGTTGATGACGACGTAGAAGTTCAGGACGACCTCGACATCAACGCCGAAGATGATCAGGATACCGAAGTCGGAGATTTCGTTGCTCCTGTTGACGAAGGCGAAGAAGTGACGGTTGTAGAAGCTGAAATTTTCACCATCGTTGAAGAACAACCCGGTTTCCCCGGCGGAGAATCTGCATTGATGGAATATCTCAAAAACAATATCAAATATCCGCAACTTGCCCGCGAAAGCAACATTCAGGGAACCGTGTTTGTGACGTTCGTTGTAGAGCCAAATGGCAGCATTTCCAATGTTAAGGTTCTCCGTGGTATCGGTGGTGGTTGCGATGAAGAAGCAACACGTGTTGTGAAAAACATGCCTTCATGGACACCTGGAAAACAGCGTGGAAAACCTGTTCGCGTACAGTTTAACCTGCCCATCCGATTCATTCTTGCAGGTTAATTCTTAAATACCTTATTAAAAAAACCGGCCTTTGCCGGTTTTTTTATTGCCTTTTACTTTCCGGAACCGCATCTACACTGAGCCATCATTGCAAAATGCGCATTGCGGCCATAACTTCAATCAATTAATTTTTAAAACTCAAAGTTATGGACACGAAAAAGAAAAAATCGAAAAACATGGAGCATTACAAAAGTCTGTTTTTCGAAACTGGTCTGGTTCTGGCATTATTTGTAGTGCTTGCCGCCTTCGAATGGAAATCCTATCCTTCGCAAAACTCAACACTCAATGAAACACCTTATGTTTATATTGACTCTGACACAGTCATTACATTCAAAACAAAGGACCTCCCGCCTCCTCCAAAAGTGACCACGGAATTCAAGGTGACAACAAATGAGGTTACAACAGACATTGAAATATTCAATTCGGAGTGGGATGAGCAACCTGTTGTACCTGTATTTACCAAGATTGAGAAAACCGATGAGCTGCCTCAGGTCGATGACGATGAAATCATTGCCGTTCCACCGGTCATGCCTCAGTTTCCGGGCGGAGATGAAGCTTTGGTTGAATACATGAGCAAGAATACACATTATCCGGTTCAGGACCGCGAGATTGGATTGCAGGGTAAAGTATATGTCACCTTTGTTGTTGAAAAAAACGGAGACATCAGCCAGGTGAAACTCGAACGTGGCATTGGTGGCCAGTGTGATGGCGAAGCAATGCGTGTTGTTCAGAATATGCCCTCGTGGATACCAGGTAAAAACGGGCTTGGCAGACCGGTCCGGGTTAAGCTTACATTGCCGGTGAATTTCATTCTGGTCGATTAATCACCGGCCGAAACAATACGGAAAACCTTGTCGCCACGACGCACCATGCGCGACACCGCAAAAGCAAACAACTCTCCCTGAGGAGCCATGGCTGCTTTACCTTTGTCAAGATGAATTTCTTCAATCTTTCCTTCATACAGGCCCGTTGTCGGGCCTGTTATGGTTATGAGCTCACCGGGATACACCGGTCCGGTTTCAGCCCTGACTTCGGCAACGCCCAGCTTCGAAAAATAATTGGTCACCTTTCCGATGTATTCGCGCCGTTCAGATGCTGACGAGCCATGGCGGTCGGTCCATTCTCCGATGGTTTTTCCCATGTAATAGCCTTCCCAGAAACCACGGTTGTACACTTTCGAAAGACGTTCCATCCATCCTTCAACTGCAGCAGGGGAATATGTTTTGTTTTCGATGGATTTCAGCGCTTCTGAATACACCCTTACAACAGCTGAAACATATTCCGGCGGGCGGCCACGACCTTCAATTTTCAGAACAGAAATACCTGCGTCGATCAGCTTATCGAGAAATCCGATGGTACACAGATCGCGGGGCGACATAATGTATTTGTTATCAATCAGCAATTCTGTTCCGCTCTCCAGATCCTGCACCAGATAAGCCCTGCGACAGATCTGTGCACACTGACCGCGGTTGGCGCTCCGGTTCATGTTGTCAAGACTCAGGTAACATTTGCCGCTTACAGCCATGCATAAAGCTCCGTGAGCGAAAGCTTCGAGCCGCACCGGATTTCCCGAAGGCCCGCAAATGTTGCGCTGAATAATGTTTTCGTGCAGGGTTCTGACTTTTTCTATCGGAAGCTCGCGCGATAAGACCATTACATCGGCCCAGCGCGAAAAAAATTCAACCGCAGCAGCATTGGTGATATTGGACTGGGTTGACATATGAACATTCAAGCCAAGCTCCCGTGCCCGGTTGAGAACACTGACGTCGGTGGCAATGATGGCGTCGATTCCTGCATCGGATGCGGTTTTCAGAATGCCATCCACCTGTTCGGCTTCATCATCAAAAATGACAGTATTCAAGGCGAGGTACGCTTTGGCGCTACTTTCGCGACACAAACGAACAATATTCGCAAGGTCTTCCTGCTGGAAATTAACCGCAGCAGAAGACCGCATATTCAGATTGCCTATTCCAAAATAAACAGAATCAGCACCGGCATCAAGTGCAGCTCTCAACGACTCGTACGACCCGACCGGTGCAGTAATTTCCACTTTCATAGAGCAAAGATAGGCAAAGAATGCTTTAAAATTTTTGCGAAATATTTATCGGGTAAATATATTTTAATACCTTTGGAAAAACTAAACTTTGAAATAACCAAAACCTACCCTATGAAAAAGATTTTTCTACTGATCGGAATTGCTTTTGCAGCCACCATGATTTCATGCGGACCAACCACAGAGGATGCAATCAAGCACAATGACAACATCGTTGCTGACCAGAAAGAAATGCTCGACCTTGAAAGCGATTTCGTAAATGCAATCGTTGATGGTCAGGATGAGTCAGCCATTAAAAAAACTTTCAAAAAGTACACTGATTTTCTTGATGAAATGGAAAAGAAGTATAACGACATGGATGAGTTTGACGAAAAGGATACTTTCAGAAAAGCCATGATCAATCTCGTAACAGAATTTAAAAAAGTGGCTAAAAACGAATACGACGAAATGGTGCAAATCTATACAAAAGATCCGGATGCATTGACTGATACTGATTTTGAAAAATGGGAAGAGCTCACCAATGTAGTTGATGAAAAAGAAAGCAAAGCAAATGATGAATTTCTGGATGCGCAGAAAGAATTTGCAAAAGAATACAACTTCGATCTGAAAGACTAGTTGATACAAAACTCAGATCTGAAAAGGCTGCCATATTCTGGTGGCCTTTTCTTTTTATACGGGATTTTGAACCGCCATTCCAACCGGTGATTAAATTATCTACCTTTGCCGTGTAATCGCAACCTGTTTTTCAATGAGGAATCTGATAATCATCGGTGCTTTATTAATGGCTGGCTTTTCCGCCTGCGGACCCTCCGAACAAAAGCGGCAGGACGCCAATGAAGTGTATTCATCAACACTGGAGATAATAGGCAGTGTAAATCTGCATGACAGCGAATATGTTCATTGCATGCAATATCTGATGCGCGAAATTCAATCACCTGATCTCAGAAAAAACAAAAAGAAATCCGGAATTCTGTCCGATAGCATTTCATTGCTTGATCAATTCTGCGACTCACTGATTATTGCGGTTTCTGAATCACAGAAAAAAATGGAAAACCTGCGTGCCGGAAAATCAGATTTTGACCTGATGGATGCTGCCGACAGCCTGCTGAGCACATACAACACCATCGCCAAAGATGTTTATCAGGACATCAACGCCAAAATGAAAAACATATCCCTGCCTGTGAAGGATTCCGAATACACAACACTGCTACGGCTTTCATACAGGGCCGATTCGGTTCTGAATGCAGCTGTCACCACCTTCAATAACGAGAGTGCAGCGTTCTATGAGCAATACGGATTAAAAGATTTCAGGAAATAAAATTCCCAATCCTATCACAACAGAATTATTCAGGTTTTACAAGACGAATATTGAGTTCGTCAAGCTGCTTCTGATCAACAAATGAAGGCGAATCGGCCATCAGGTCGCGGCCTGAATTGTTTTTCGGGAAGGCAATGAAGTCGCGGATATTGTTCTGCCCTGCCAGTATGGCCGCAAAACGATCGAAGCCAAAGGCAATTCCGCCATGGGGAGGAGCGCCATATTCAAAAGCGCCCAGCAGAAAACCAAACTGTGCTGCTGCCTCTTCTTCAGTAAAACCAAGCGCTCTGAACATACGCATCTGCAAATTGCGGTCATGAATACGGATGCTGCCTCCGCCGATTTCAACACCATTGATAACAAGGTCGTATGCATTGGCGCGCACCGAACCCGGCTCCGATTCAAGTTTTGATGCATCTTCGGCAACCGGCGAAGTGAACGGGTGGTGCATGGCAAAATATCTTTGTGCATCCTCATCCCACTCCAGCAGCGGAAAATCGACAACCCAGAGCGCAGCATATTTGGATGAATCACGCAATCCGAGCCGGTTTCCGAGCTCAAGCCGCAATTCTCCGGCAATGCCGAAAATATTCTTTTTATTACCGGCAACAATCAGCATCAGATCACCGTCGGCTGCGCCGCAACTGCTTTTCCATGCATTCAGGTCATCGGCCGTGAAGAATTTATCGACTGAGGATTTTGCAGTTCCGTCGGCGGAAAATTTCGCCCAGATCAGACCTGTAGCGCCAATCTGGGGTCTCTTCACCCAATCGGTCAATTCATCAAGTTGTTTGCGCGTATATTCGGCTGCGCCCGAAACAACAAGTGCCAGTACATAGTCGGCCGAATCAAAAACGCCAAATCCTTTTCCTTTGCCAAGCTCAGTAATATCCTGGATTTCCATTCCAAAGCGAAGATCGGGCTTATCGCTTCCATAAAGCCGCATGGCTTCGCTGTAAGGCATTCTGGTGAATTCAGGCAACTCAATGTTTTTAATATTCCTGAACAATTGTTTGGTCAATCCTTCGAAAACATTGAGCACATCTTCGCGTTCAACAAACGACATTTCGCAGTCGATCTGAGTGAATTCCGGCTGACGGTCGGCTCGCAGGTCTTCGTCGCGGAAACAACGGACTATCTGGAAATAGCGATCGAAGCCAGACACCATGAGCAATTGCTTGAAGGTCTGCGGTGATTGCGGAAGTGCGTAAAACTGATTTGCATTCATGCGTGAAGGCACAATGAAATCGCGCGCGCCTTCAGGTGTTGAGCGGATCAGATATGGCGTTTCAATTTCCATGAAATTGTTTGCACTCAGATAATTCCTGACTTCAAGCGCCATGCGGTGACGCAGCTGAATATTGAACTGCAGCGGGGCCCGGCGCAGATCGAGATAACGGTATTTCATGCGGATTTCCTCGCCGCCATCGGTTTCGGTTTCGATGGTAAATGGCGGAACCTGTGATTTATTGAGCACTTCGAGCTTCTGAACCTCGATTTCAACATCGCCGGTTGGAATATTTTTATTTTTATTGCTTCTTTCGCGAACGATGCCCGAGACTCTGATGACATATTCACGGCCCAGACTACGTGCAGATTCGCACAACTCCCTGTTTGCATCAAGGTCAAAAATCAATTGCGTTATTCCGTATCTGTCACGCAGATCGATAAAAGTCATACCGCCCAGATCACGGATTCGCTGCACCCATCCACTGAGTACAACATTCTGTTCAATGTTTTCGGGGCGCAATTCGCCGCAAGTGTGAGTCCTGTACATAGAGAAAATTTTTTGCGAAATTACAATAATCAATCGTTTTAATAGTTTAATTTTACATCCGTTAGTAAACTATGGCTTCCAGAATTCTGTCATTTTCCTTTTTGCTGCTGTCGTTTGTAATGGCAAACAGTCAGGAAAACCTGATTTATAACGGGGGCTTTGAGACGTACAGAAATTGTCCCGAAGACTATACCCACTATCTTGAAGGAGTCACCGAACTGACTTCGGGCTGGTTCATCAGCAACACGTCAACTCCCGACTACTTTAACCGGTGCAGTATAAAAAGCAAAGTCGGAGTTCCCAATAATTTTGCAGGCAATATGGAACCGCACTCAGGCAATGCCTATGCAGGCATGATTCTGCGCGCCGATTCGAATCGTTATCCCTATTCACGCGGCTACAACGAACACCTGCAAACAGTAGTCATCATGCCCCTGGAGCGAAACAGGTTGTATTGCCTCGAGTTCTATTATGTCCTGTCAGCCAACAGCGGAATAGCATCCAACGGGCTTTCGGTTTATCTGAGCAATGCTCGTCCGTTGTTTGATGAAGCTGCTGAAAAATTCCCTTTCATTCCCCAGCTTGAAATCAGGCATGACAGTCTGCTCAGCGAACGCGGGAAGTGGAATCTGTTTTCCGGCGTTTTCAGGGCCAGCGGAGAAGAAAAATACATTACGATCGGAAACTTCACCGATTACCTCGAAACCAGATATACTCCCATTGTGGAGCAGGCCACAGCCGAAATTCATTCCTTTGCGTACTATCTTTTTGATGACTTCAGATTATATCTTGTAGATGATGAAAAGGAGTGTCAATGCAACGTCATTCAGAATCAGACCGACTCATTTCCGCCGGTACAGTTTGCCAAAGAAGATTCCATTTTCATGGAGGATATTGAAATCGGCGAAACAATCATTCTGCGCAATGTGTATTTCGAATTCGACAAAACCGAACTGCTGCCCTACTCTTTTGCAGAGCTGAACAAGATTTACAACATTCTGGTGATGTATCCGAAAATGACCATCGAAATTTCAGGTCACACCGACAATATTGGTACAGAACGCTACAATCAGGCTTTGAGCGAAGCCCGGGCGAAATCTGTGCTGGAATACCTCTACAGCAAAGGCATCGCGCTGACCCGCATGAAATATGCCGGCAATGGAAGCCGGATTCCCATAGCCGACAACAATCTGCCGGAGGGGCGAAGACTGAACCGGCGTGTGGAAATAAAAATTCTCAGCAAATAATGGAAAATCAGGACGAAAAATTCATGGCGGAAGCGCTGAAAGAAGCACAGAAGGCCTTTCTCAACGATGAAATTCCCATAGGGGCAGTGCTGGTGCATAATAACCGGATTGTTGCCAGAGCACATAATCAGACCGAGTTGCTGAAGGATGTGACAGCCCATGCCGAGATACTTCTTATCACCTCATATACGGCTGATTCCGGAATGAAGTATCTGGAGGATTTCACTTTATACGTTACGCTTGAGCCCTGTGCCATGTGTGCGGGAGCGATGAAATGGGCCCGAATCGGCCGGCTTGTTTATGCTGCTGACGATTTAAAATTCGGATATACAACACTTTCCGAGAACATTCTTCATCCAAAAACCAATATTACCAAAGGCGTCTTTCAAAAAGAATCGGCTCAACTGATGAAAGACTTCTTCGCCAAAAAACGTCTTTAATATCAAATTTCTTAGCTTTTTGAAACAAATACGTCTATTTGTTCCTGAATATCTGAGATTAATTATTACTTTTGCACATTAAATAAAAAATAATTAACTCATGAGCAGGAATATCTTTCTGACCTTTCTGTTGGTTTTTACAGCTGTATCGTTGATGTCGCAACCCATCGATGATATTGCAAAAATGCAGAATGACAAGAAATACAGAGATGCATATGATAAGGCAGAAGCTGCATTACTGGATTTTAATTACGAAGAAGCCCTGGAAATTTATCTGAAATGGGATTCCGTTTACCCCAACAATGCCAATCTCAATTTCAAAATCGGTTATTGCTATGCCAATATGAGCAGCGATAAACCCCGCGCCATTCCTTATCTTGAGAAAGCGGCATCCTCTGTGGTACGTGAATATGTGGGCGATTATATTGAGAGCAATGCTCCGGTCGATTTATTCATGCTTCTTGGAATTGTTTATCACATCGACTATAAATTCAACAAAGCTGTTGAGAATTTTGACAAATTCATCAAATACGCTGAGTTCGACGATCCTGAGCTGGTTGATTCAGTTAAAGTCCTGAAGGAAAAATCATATACGGCCATCCGTGTTATCAATAACCCACTGAGCATTAAAATTGAAAATCTGGGAGAACTTGTAAACACAAATTATCCGGAATACAGTCCGGTCATTACATCGGACATGAAAACGCTGTATTTTACCAGCCGAAGGGAAGGAAGCACCGGAGACAAAAAAGATGCAAAAGGACTTTTTTTCGAAGACGTATATTATTCTTCGCTGGGCTCTGATAACCGCTGGTCAACGGCAAAACACATCGGAGGGAAAATCAATACCGTTGGTCACGAAGCAACCATCAGCATTTCGCCCGATGGCAAAACCATCCTTCTGTATCGCGACGACAAGGGCGACGGCAACATTTATTTCTCCGAATTGCTTGAAAACAATGAATGGAGCAAGCCGGAAAAACTTCCGGAACCCATCAATTCCAAATCATGGGAAACACATGCCTGTTTTTCACCGGACATGAATTTCATTTATTTCGTTTCCAACCGCCCCGGTGGTTATGGCGGTCGTGACATCTGGGTTTCCGAAAAAATCGGAGGGCACTGGACAGAGGCGGAAAACCTCGGACCCACGATCAACACTCCTTATGA
>Ga0116172_10005111_pt1 | contig 10492 bp, 8 predicted proteins | sample AD_UKC083_MetaG_FD_89799 | JGI IMG/M metagenome (GOLD analysis project Ga0116172, IMG submission 89799) | Active sludge microbial communities of municipal wastewater-treating anaerobic digesters from USA - AD_UKC083_MetaG | ecosystem: Engineered > Bioreactor > Anaerobic > Digestate | place: USA...
ACAAACAAATACCGCTTAAAGCCGGCGAATTGCGCGATGCCATTGAATTTTTCGCTAAAACAAACGGCTTTAATCTGAAAAATATTTACGTCATCAACGGCAGCAAGCGCTCTACAAAATCGAATGCCTATTTCACGGGCATCGGCCCGAAGAAACGCATTGTGCTGTATGACACGCTGATTGAAAAACACACGACCGAAGAAATTGTTGCTGTCCTGGCACATGAAATAGGACACTTCAAAATGAAGCACGTAACAACCGGGTTTTTCATGAGCACCGCGCTGAATCTCGGAATCATGTATCTGCTCAATCTGTTTCTTTCCAAACCAGAGTTTGCCGGCGCGCTTGGAATGGAGCCGTCGCTGCACGCATCACTGCTGGTATTTGCATTGCTCTTCAGTCCGGTTTCGACCATCATGGGAATTGTTTCCAATGTAATTTCGCGCAGGCATGAATATGCGGCTGATCGCTTTGCATGGGAACATACGCACACACCTGCGCTGGCCGATGCATTGATTAAACTCTCGGTTGATAACCTGAGCAATCCGACTCCGCATCCGTATTATGTGTTTATGAATTACAGCCACCCGCCTGTGCTGGCGCGGCTGAAGGCGTTGGATGGTTTTAATAAACCCTCGTAGGGTTTGAAACCCTACGAGGGTTAGTGAGCGAGGGTTGCTGACTAAAGCTGTGAATAAATATTTTTGCGCAACAACTTTGCGCCTGATGTTTTTTACTATTTTTGTTCAAAACAAATTATAATGGAATTATCAGGAAAAATCATTCAGGTGCTCGAGGTAGTGAGCGGACAGGGACAGAATGGCACATGGAAGCGTCAGGATTTCATTCTTGAAGTACCGGGGCAATACCCTAAAAAAATATGCATTACCATTTTCGGTGACAAAGTGGAACAGTTCAATGTGAAACAGGGCGAAGAAGTTCGCGTGGAGGCCGACATCGAAAGCCGTGAGTACAATGGCCGCTGGTACACCAGCGTAAAAGCATGGAAAGTTGAAAAAGCCGGCGGTGACATGCAGGACCGCATGCCCGATTACGACGTGGCTCAGAATATGCCAGCTTCAGGCGGCATCGACCTTTCAGTTAACGAAGGCGACGATCTGCCGTTTTAATAATTTTCGTGAATGTATTTTTAGTTAAATAACTGCTTATATTTGCATTGTTCAATTATAAGTAGTTATGCGTTTTCTATTATTTATTTCATTTTTACTACTGACAGTTTTTATGTCGGCTCAGGAACAACGACCTCTTAAAATCAGGGTTGTTGATTGCTCAACACACAGGGTGCTGACCAATATCCGTAAAATAAATCTGGTCAGGATTATAACGAATGACGGGTCCGTCTATAAAGGTCGTGTTAAGGTCAGTTCCGATTCAAACCTTGTGATTAAAGGCAATGTAATCCAGCCTGAGATGATTAAAAGTGTGTATAATTTCGCACCGATAATTGGTGCTGCCTCTACCATTGTACTTTATCCATTCAGTTTTATTTTTACGCCGCCTTTGTTGATTTGGGCGATTAGTGAAATGCCTGCCAAATCCAGATCATATTATGTGATTGTAAGCAGCAAGTCAAAAGACGAAATTGAAAATGCCGGAATAGAAGAGCATAAGAAAAAGGACAGCCTGATTCAGGTCAGCAATCCTGATACCAGCTTTCAGAGTACGCTGCAGGTTAATCCGCAAAGGCTAAAGCGAAAAGCAAACCTTATTGGAAATCCGTATGATTTAATGTTTATCGGAACGGATCTCGAAAAAGTGGTGGTGCCGAATTTCAGCATAAATGCGGAGTATTTTTTCAGGCCGCGCTTTGGCGTATTTGCTCAAATGGGCTATAAGCCGCTCAATCCGGACGGTGCTGTTTTTTATATGACCAATCAGACACAGCCTTATTATTTCTGCGAGCATTACATGTTTCGTTTCAGCCCAATGGTCACTTTCGGTAATGATCCGAAAAGGCACAGTTTCTTTTTCATAGGTCCCACGCTGTATTACAAAACAATGAATGCTGATAATGTCAATTTCTGTCTTTACAACAATGGCAACGGAGATGACAGATACGTTGATTACTGGTACGATGAAACCATAAAAGGCATTGGTCTCAGAACGGGCGTTATTCCCAAAAACTGGCTTGGAGTGGGATTGTCATTGGAGGTGAGCTATCGTTTTTCCAAAAATCATGGCTACTACCGCGATTACTGGTACGACCCCGAATATGATTCACATCCGGTGATTAACCATCACTCTTATTCTGCAGGTTGGTATCCATGTATTGATGCATCTGTTACCTGGCGGGTTAAAATTCCGAAACGTCATTAGGTGTGGCATGTTAGAGAAGCAGAATCCGGCAGAAGGGGGTACTGTTTTTCGGAAATGAATGTCTGTTCCGACTGGCAGTTACAATGTAGAATTGTTTTGGGTACAATGTTTTTACAAATCACTTTTAGTTAATTTATTACTTATATTTGCGCTGATAAAACAAAGACAATTTTGCGTTTTCTTGCGATAATTCTCTTTTTATTGTCAGCTGCTATGCTGAATGCTCAGGAGCAAAAACCGTTGAGAATGCATCTTGTTGACGGCACATCCCACAAAATCGGCTGGTCAGTCCGTAACGGACACTGGGTGAGAGTGGTGACCACCGATGGCAAGCGGTCTTTCGGTGCCATTAAACTTCATTCGGAAAATTTGTTTTCGGTTGGGAATGACAGCATCAATCCTGAAGACGTTTTCACTTTGAAATACTGCACTCCGGCTTTCATTGCCCTGTTCACGTCACCTCTGATAATCATTGATCCGCAACTGGGGTACATCACACTGGGAGCATTTATATATGAAGAATTCACAACCAGGTCCAAAGGAAATGATTTTGTTGTCATCAACCGGCTGAAGAAAAAAGAAACGACGGCTTTGTTGCAAAATGATTCGATAAATCAGTTGTCAGGGAAAGATACATTGAAAACGCCAGTAAAAAAAGAAAATGCCAAGAAACTGGCAAACGACAGCATCCGGTTAGAAAAACGGTTGCTTCGGAGTGAGGATCCATCAGAGTTTTGCTTTATCGGGACAGATCTTGAAAAATTGCCGGTTCCAAATTTCACGCTCAACTTCGACAACTATTTCAGACCCAATTGGGGAATTGCGCTGCAGGCCGGCTACAAGCCGCTGTCGCCGAACGGCTACGTGTATTCAGTCCGCCGTGTGAATGAACCAGACTGCATCAGCAGCCACATCATGTTCCGGCTGAATCCGGTTTTCACTTTCACCGACCGGAGCGATTCAAGTTGCTTTTATTTCATCGGACCATCGCTCTATTTCAAGCAGATTGTGGGCGACAGCATTAAAGTCTACCAGTCCAATTATATTTCGACTCACAGCAGACCTTCAACTTATTGGCATGACAAAACGGTGAATGGGATAGGAGTAAGGATGGGTTATTCCTCAAAGCGCAAAGTGGGTTTGTCTTTTTCGTGCGAACTGAGCCTGCGTCAATTCTCACAGTACGATGATATTATCCGTTATGATGGTTCAACGCTTCAAACCGATGACGATGGAATGTATTTCAATATCGATTTCTCCGTAGCACTGCGACTGAAGTTGCGCAAACATCACTGATATATCATTCGTTTTATCCGGTATTAAAGTTTTATCAGTATTTTTGCTCTGATGAAACTATCCGTTGTCATAGTCAATTACAATGTCGAGCATTTCCTGGAGCAGTGTCTGGCCTCGGTGCGGCAGGCGCTGAAAGGCATCGAAGGCGAAGTGTTTGTTGTTGACAACAACAGCGTTGATGGATCGGTGCTGATGGTGAAACAGAAATTCCCGGAGGTCATCCTGGTCGACAACAAGGAAAACCTTGGCTTTGCAAAGGCCAACAATCAGGCAATACGGCAGAGCAGGGGAGAATATGTTTTGCTGCTGAATCCCGACACGGTGGTGGAGGAGACTACATTCAGCAAGGTGATTGAATTCATGGACCGCACACCCGATGCCGGCGGGCTGGGGGTGATGATGGTTGACGGCAAAGGGAATTTTCTTCCGGAATCGAAGCGGGGACTGCCCACACCTGAAGTGTCGTTTTATAAAATTTTCGGATTGTCTTCGCTGTTTCCGCGCTCAAGGCGGTTTGGCAAATATCATCTGTCCTATCTTGACAAACAGAAAATCCACCAGGTTGATGTACTAAGCGGTGCATTCATGCTGCTGCGGCGCGAAACGCTGGATAAAACCGGCTTGCTGGATGAAACCTTTTTCATGTATGGCGAAGACATTGACCTGTCGTACCGCATTCTGAAAGCCGGATATAAAAACTATTATTTCCCTGAAACCCGCATCATTCATTACAAAGGCGAGAGTACCAAAAAGAGCAGCGCCAATTATGTCTTTGTATTTTACAATGCCATGATCATTTTTGCGCGCAAGCACTATGCCCGCGAAAAGTTGCGCTTATTTATTGCATTGATAAATATGGCCATCTGGTTCAGAGCCGGATTGGCACTCGTGGCGCGGTTTATAAGAAAAATATTTCTTCCGGTCATCGATGCCGCCTTTATTGGTGCCGGTTTATATTTTATTTGTGAAGTGTGGCAGAAAAATGTGATTTTTCCCAATGGTGGTGCTTTCCCGGTTGCACTGCTGACTGTTGGAATTGCAGCATATACTTTTCTGTGGATGATTTCAGTCTTTCTGAATGGTGGATACGATAAGCCGATCAAGCTTGGCAAAATGGCCCTGGGCGCGATTATCGGAACAGGTGTCATTTTAATAGGATATTCATTATTGCCTGAAGAATACCGGTTTTCACGGGCGATCATATTGCTGGGTGCTGCCTGGACATTGGCTTATTATCTAATGAGCCGCTTGTTCCTGCATCGGCTCAGAATAGAGAATTTTACATTATCCGGCAGCCAGTCGAAGCGCATTGTCATTGTCGGCGATGATGACGAAGCCAGACGTGTGAATTCGATTCTTGAAAAATCAGGTGTTGACATTGCATATATTCATTTTGTTGCGCCTGCTGCCGTGGAAGTTGATTTTGCCGACAGCAGCCGCATATCACCCTTGAATGAAATGGTGCATATTTACCATATCAATGAAATCATTTTCTGCGCTAAGAACATTTCATCTCAGGATATCATCAGCCTTATGTCGGGCTTTTCCCAAAAGTCCATTGAGTTCAAGATTGCGCCACCGGAAAGTCTTTATATCATTGGCAGCAACAACATCAATCATCCGGGTGATTTTTACGTGTACAACATCAACAACATTTCGAGGCCTGAAAACCTGCGCCGCAAGCGGCTTGTAGATCTGGGCGTTTCAATTGTCCTGTTGTTGTTTTTTCCGTTGGTCTTGTTTTTCATCAGGTCTCCTTTTGGTTTTATTGCCAATTTGCTTTCCGTTTTTCTTGGATTCAAAAGCTGGGTGGGATACAATCTGTCAATTCCTTTGAGTCATCGTTTCCCTTCCATTAAAAAGGGTGTACTCAACCCGGCTGACTATGCCCGCAAGCCAATTGACAACCCGGCCACCATCGACAATCTGAACATTGTTTATGCCCGTGATTACAAGGTCTGGAACGACCTGCAGATTATTGGTAAAGGATTCAGAATGCTGGGCCGCAGGTAATTAAGGCTTTTAAGAATCAAATGCAGCTATTTGTTATATGTTTGGGTATATAAGACTCCGAATTCAGATAATTAAACAGATATTTATTGTTAAAAATGGCGATATTTCTGACCAAAACGATTAATTAACAGAAATATAGTTGACAATCCTTATAAAAACTCTGTACCTTTGTTAAGATTATTAATTTTTAAAACTATGAAAAAGGTTACAGGATTATTTTTGACATGTCTTTTCTTTCTTCAGTTAGTCACGGCACAAACTGTTGAAAACAAATGGTCGGTTGGTTTTTATGGGGGTAAAAACGAATACACCGGCGATTTTGGAAATGCCATCGGCGATTTCAGTAAAGCTTATTACGGATTTGGGGCATTGCAATTCAACCGTTACCTCAGCCCTTCATTCGACCTAGGATTAAATACCAGTTTTGGCGATTATGGCTACTACAATTCTCCGACAGAGCGCTTTCTTGGAAAGAAACTTGACCCCGCTTTGTTGTTTTCCCTCAAATTGAACAATGACATCCTGTTCCCCGCCAAATGGAAATTTTCCCCATCTCTGATTGCGGGAGCCGGACTTGCTTATTATGCAGGTGAAAGGATCAGTACAACTGGTGTAGATTTTATTGTACCTCTCGGATTGGGCCTCAAATACCAGATCAGTCCCAAGGTGGCTGTTCAGTACATTGGAACTTATCAGCTTACTTTTAATGACGACAGGGATTTTGCGGTTGCAGACATGAAGGATAGTTATGTAAAACATGCAATCGGCATTGTAATCAGCTTTGGTGCTCCATGTGACGGCGATAAAGACGGCGTGAAAGACAAGTTTGACAAATGCCTCAATTCACCGGCCGGTTCGGTTGTCAATGCTGAAGGTTGTCCTGCCGACAGCGATGGTGATGGTGTTATGGACAATGTTGATGAATGTCCTACAGTGGCAGGATTGAGCGATCTGGCCGGATGCCCCGACAGAGACAAGGATGGCATTGCCGATAAAAATGACAAGTGTCCGGATGTGGCTGGCATTGCAAAGTTTGAAGGTTGTCCGGATTCTGATAAAGATGGAATTCAGGACAGCGAAGACAAATGCCCGACCGTTGCCGGTATTGAAAAATTCCAGGGTTGTCCGGATACGGACAATGATGGCATTGTGGATAGCGAAGACAAATGTCCCAATGTTGCCGGCCCGGCTGAATTGAAAGGATGTCCTGACCGTGACGGTGATAAAGTTGCCGACATCGATGACAAATGTCCTGATATTCCTGGTATTGCAGCCAACAAAGGATGCCCGGAAGTGAAAGAGGAAGTGAAGAAAATATTCACACAGGCATTGACCGGAATTCAGTTTGAAACCGGAAAGGACATTATCAGACCAACATCATTCACCATTCTGAATAATGTGGTGAAAGTGATGCAGGACAATCCGCAATACCTGCTCGAAATCAACGGCCACACAGATAATGTGGGCGACGATGCAGCCAACCTCGATCTTTCGCAGCGCAGAGCCAATGCGGTGAAGAAGTATCTCTCCGATAAAGGAATTGATGCTGCCCGCATGACTGCAAAAGGTTATGGTGAAACAATGCCCGTCGAAGACAACGCAACTGCTGCAGGTCGTGCCAAAAACCGCAGGGTTGAATTCAAAGTGAACTTCTAATTCATACTTGTAAAAAACGGCTATCTTTGAAATTCAGAAGTAGCCGTTTTCAATTCAAAACCCAATTCTATGAAACAGATTTTGATTTTGTTTTTACTGTTCCTCTCAGCAGCATCATTTGCTCAGGTGACAGACAAAGAAACCGATTTGCGAAAGTTGAATTCCGATACAACCGACGGTTGGAAAAAAGGCGGATTGTTTACCGTAGCTTTCAGCCAGGTATCGCTCAGCAACTGGGCTGCAGGGGGAGAGAACTCTTTCAGCGGTAATTCACTCATCAATACTTTTGCGAATTACAAGAAAGGAAAAATATCGTGGGACAACACGCTGGATCTTGGCTATGGCATTATGAAACAGGGCGAGCAGGAAGTAAGAAAAACGGATGATAAAATCGACTTTTCTTCAAAGTTTGGCCGGAAGTTATCCACCAATAGTTTTGCTGCAGCTCTGCTGAATTTCAAAACACAGTTCATGCCCGGATATAATTATCCGAATGACTCGGTTGCAATCTCTCGCATCATGGCGCCCGGATACCTGTTGTTTGCAGCAGGATATGACTTCAAAAAGGGCGATTGGCTCAGTTTGTTCTTTGCGCCTGTTACTGGGAAAATGACCTTTGTGCTCGATGATACACTTGCCAATGCAGGTGCTTTTGGCGTTGAACCTGCTGTGCTGAATCCGCTCGACAGCACCATTGCAACGCCCGGAAAAAAAATGCGCTCTGAGTTCGGAGGTTATTTCAAAGGAGCTTTTTCAAAAGAAGTGATGAAAAACATCAAGCTTTCAACCAAACTTGAGTTGTTTACAAACTACCTCAAGAACCCGCAGAATGTCGATGTTTACTGGGAAACGAATATCGCAATGAAAGTGAATAAATTTGTCACGGTCACCATTGGAACCACGCTCATTTACGATGATGATATTGACATTGTTGTTCTGAACGACGCAGGTGATGTGATTGGGAAAGGCCCGCGCACTCAGTTTAAGGAAGTTTTCGGTTTAGGGTTCTCATATAAATTCTAAAAATAAAGCCTATGAAAATGTTGAAAGAATTCCGCGATTTCATCAGCAAAGGCAATGTTCTTGACCTGGCTGTAGCAGTAATTATTGGTGCTGCTTTTGGAAAAATTGTCACATCGTTTGTCAATGACATTCTGATGCCACCAATTGGAATACTCATGGGCGGCGTCGATTTCAAAGACCTCACCGTTGTGCTTAAAAATGCTGTCGGAGAAGTTCCGGCTGTCACTTTGAATTATGGCATGTTTATTCAAAATGTAATTGACTTTTTAATCATTGCACTTTGTGTATTCCTTGTTGTGAAGGTTGCCAACAATCTTTCGAAGAAAATGGAAGAGGCCCCTGCTGCTCCGCCTGCGCCAACAAAAGACCAGGAGCTGCTGACAGAAATCAGAGACCTGCTGAAAGAAAGAAAATAAAATGCTTAAGACCGGATGAGAGTCCGGTTTTTTTGTATTCATCAACGAATTTCAGCAGATGCTAACCATTTGATAACTGCAGGAATCTGTTTGGTGTTTTGCATGATTCTATTTTTGCAAAAAAGTTTTCACATGCGCAAGTTGATTATTCTTCTGTTTTTTCAGGCTTTTATTGTTGGGTCAGTTGCAAATAATGTTCAGCTCGGCACTCCTGTTCTCAATGCGTCCAATGAATTGGTTTTTACCATAAGCTGGGATAATTCGTGGTATACTGCCTCAGCGCCTCATAACTGGGATGGAGTTTATTTGTTTGTGAAATACAGAAACTGTGCATCGACCAATGCATGGAGTCATGCTCAGTTAAACACCTCTGCTTCAGCGCACTCGGTGCAGGCTCCGTTGCTGATTGATCCATACAAACTGAGCGATGGCAAAGGTCTAATTGTTCGTCGTTCATCTCCCGGGAGTGGTTCGATCAGCAATGATACAGTAAAACTTAAACTTGTTTCGCCGGCACTTGGATCAAGCTACGATTTTCAGGTGTTTGCCATTGAAATGGTTATGATTCCGCAGGGAGCTTTTTACCTGGGTGATGGTTTTTCAACTTATACAATAACCAATGGCAACAGCAGCAGTCCGTATTATGTTTCTTCTGATGCAGCCATATCAAAAAGTATAACGTCAGGAAATATTTATTGCACCACCAGTACTTCATCAATTTACAGCAACATTCCGCTTGCATTTCCAGTAGGCTATGACAGTATGTATGTCATGAAGTACGAGATTTCACAGGGGCAATACGCTGCTTTTCTCAACACACTTTCATCAGATCAGGCTGCGAACAGAGCATATATTGTCAATGCGAACCGAATTAACCTTGCTGGAACATGGCCTAATTACTCAACAACGTTTCCCCACAGGGCTATGGGATATTTAAGCTGGCAGGATTTGTCGGCTTATTTGGACTGGGCTGCATTACGGCCAATGACTGAAACTGAATTTGAGAAGATTTGCCGGGGGCCTAATTATCCGGTTGCCGGTGAATATGCATGGGGATCCAATACAATCAATGATTGCAACACAATCAGCAGCGATGGTACAGCTACAGAAAAGAACACAGCTTTACCGGCTGCCGGATTCGGAATTGCAAATTACAACAGTGATTTCATTGCCGGCCCGATGCGTTGTGGATTTGCAGCCGGACTTGCCACCGACAGGCTTCAGGCAGGCTCGTCCTATTATGGTGTTATGGAAATGTCTGGCAATATTGGTGAACTATGTATTGGTCTTTATGATAATACGGGTCTTGCATTTACACCAACCAACGGTGATGGTAATCTTACCGGATCACCGACTCCAGGCTTTGCCAACACTTCCAGCTGGCCAAACCTTAATAGCGGAACAACGGGCATTGCACTCAGAGGAGGTGGTTATTCCGAAACATATGGTTATCTGAGGGTTTCAGACAGGTACATTTATCATGATACTTCTTCCTCCGGTCGCAATGCAAACAGAGGAGGCCGAGGTATTCGTTGATGCGATCATTCTTCGGCATATTATTTTTTATTGGATTCCCGCTTTTTATTGCTGCCCAGGATTGTTATTCCGGTGGCGAAGGAAGCGGATCAGATATATCGGGCGTTGGTTACTGTCTGAGCTGTACTGCATATACATCATCTGAATCTGGCGATGGCTTTCATTCGGAAGGAGTATATTATTGCGCAGACGGGGCCCGCTATACTTCGAGCGGT
>Ga0116172_10005118_pt1 | contig 10487 bp, 13 predicted proteins | sample AD_UKC083_MetaG_FD_89799 | JGI IMG/M metagenome (GOLD analysis project Ga0116172, IMG submission 89799) | Active sludge microbial communities of municipal wastewater-treating anaerobic digesters from USA - AD_UKC083_MetaG | ecosystem: Engineered > Bioreactor > Anaerobic > Digestate | place: USA...
GGAAAAATTACAGAAGAGCATGAGTCGGAAAAGAGAAACCGCAATGAACCAGTAGAGAATGACATTGCAGGATACATTTCCTATGATTATGAGTACAGGTCAATATATATTGCCGGATTGAAAATTTTTGAAGAATTCGGCACTGTAGAATTTGGATATGCCAATGAAGGCAGTGCGAGAATAATAAATGATGAAAATGCTATGGAATTTTTTATAACTGTAAGTACAGGACTTGTTCCCGGTGCCGGTACTGTTACAGGTCCGGGTGTTTATTTTAAAATGGCTCTTGACACATATGAAATTGTTGAAAAAGAGCTTTCACCTGCACCGAATTACGCTGAAATAGCAAAGCTTAGTTCTGAACATATCAACCCTGATTCCGTTCAGTACAGTGAAAAAACAATTGAACTTAGCGATGAACGCATAGTCGAAATTGGAGTTTATATCACGGAGTTTATTTTGGAAATTGAATCAAAATTAGATTAAGGGGTGAGGTTTACAAAAACCAATTCTATAGCTGACTTGATCGAGAGTTCATTTCAGCTATTTCTTTTTTATGACAGTAAATAAAAAATAATTAGATTACCTTACATATGAGGATTAACCATCTTTGGCTTAAAAGCATAAGATTTTAACAAAGATTCTTATTTAACGGAGTTATTGACTTTTAGAATGATGCTTTTTCTGTTATAATAAAATTTGGCAGCAATAATCTAATTGGTCAGCAAACGAATCTATATAGGGGTAAGCATGCTAATTTATTTAAATTTAATAGAAACAGAAGAAGAAAAAAACAAATTTGAGCAAATATATAATAGTTACAAGCATACTATGTTTTATGTGGCGAAAAGTATTTTGAAAGATGATTATCTTTCAGAAGATGCTGTACATAATGCGTTTATTAACATTGCAAAAAGTATGGACAACATTAATGAGGTAGACAGCTATCGCACAAAGGGATATGTTGTTGTAATAGTTCGAAATATTTCTCTTAATATGCTTAAAATACAAAACAAGACTGTTGATGTAGATGAGCTTGAAGAAAGGATAACAGATGATTTGAATCTTGAGGACGAGGTTTTATTAAAATTATCTTTTGATTCCATAATAGAAGAAATCACAAGTTTACCAGTGATTTATAAGGATGTATTATATTTATCTTATGTAGAGGATTTGAATACTCAAGAGATATCAAGGCTGATAAACATTTCAAATGAAGCAGTTAAGAAAAGACTTCAAAGAGGAAGGAAAATCCTGGTTAAAAAGTTAGAAATTTAGTTGTGCCACTTCTATATACTTATGCGTCTGTTCGAAATGTGCAAAATTTCAAGTAATGCAGTGTCCCACTAGGATAAAATCAATTAATAGGTTAAATACATGGGGGAATTTCAAATAATGTGTAGATAATTGTCATAATTTCACTATAACTTAATGCATTACTTCAAATTTTGCACATTTTCATCTTTGTCCCCAAAACTGCTTTTGAATTGTTTATATAGTAGAGGACAAAATTTCTTCTATACTTTTAATGATTAGGCAGGAGAACAATGAATATGGAATTATATTTTAAGAAAGTATATACAGTTGCATACAGGCTGATTGGTGAAGAAGGGGCAGCTTCTGAAATGGCCGCATCAGCAATAACTCATACTATCAAGGAACCAAGCAGTGATCATAAGGTCACGGCAAATACATTTCAGTCAACAATTATAGAATTGGTGAAAATATTTCTTGCCCAACCCTGTACCGGCTGTAATGAAAATCTTATAGGAATCCAAAGTGCTTTATTAAAGCTTAAACCTATCAACAGAGCTATAGTAATCTGGAAAGATGTGTTGGGATATAAAGTTTCGGATAATATGCCTGTAGCGGACTATTCACGTGAGGACCTGCTTGGGGCACTTAACTGCGGAAGAAAAGAACTGAAGGAGCATATTATTCATGGTAATACCGCCGGGATTACGGAACTTAGTATTCATGGCAATGCCGTCGAAATGTAAAAAATATTATGGTTAATGAGAAAAGGTGAGTCTATATGGCTAATGAAATTCTTAAAGAAGCACTGACAGCTGCAATGGATAGAGAGCTTGAAACCATTCCATCAAACTTAACTGATTATCACAGCTTTTCTGTTGGTTTCGAAAAGAAGATGAAGGGTTTATTAAAAAAGGCGAATATTAAATATATAAATATTAACAGATTCAGAATTAGAAGAAGCATTGCGGCTGCTTCATTGGTAATGATTATTTTAACAGCATCCATGAGTGTTGAAGCAGTAAGGATGCCTGTAATAAAGCTGACTGAAAAAATCTATACTGAATTTTCGGAAATTTTGTTTGAAAATGAGGATAATATCGAATATCCGCAGAAAATAGAGGAAGTTTACGTGCCTTCATATATACCTGAGGGGTACACCCTTACAGAAGTAGTTGACGATATGAGATCCATGCACTTTTTATTTTACACTAACGAAGAAGGGCAGGAAATTGCTGTTGAACAAATGACATTTAACGTGAGCATGGCAGTTGATACAGAGGGTATTACTACAGAAGAAATTATAATAAACGGTATGAACGGAATAATCTATACTAAGAGAGGATTAACTTCAATAATTGTTAATGACAACAGATACGTACATTATATAAGTGGGTATGAGAGCAGGGATGAACTGATAAAAGTGGTAGAATCACTGAGTATAAGTGAATAATCAGTTATACCGTATAATAGTGTAAATTTAGAAAATAAAGAGACCATGTCTCATCCATTGGTTATAATGTAGTTGGTACAAACAAAAAACCGGAGAATTCTGCTGCTCCCAGTAAGTCGTATGTAATTTATCAATAGTCCAAAGAACTTCGAAAGGAGTTCTTTTTTTTAAATTTTCACTCAGAGTTTTAAATAAATCTTAAACTTGACATAATAATAATATATATGTTAAAATTTTAGAGAGCAAAAATGGTGTCCAACTAATATCAACAGGACACTATGTTTTTATCGAGGAGGATCCTATCTTTGGACAACCACAATAATGATAAACCACCAAAGAAATACAGTGACATGTTCGCTGCCTTAGCTGCCTTTTCGCAGGTAGGAGTGACTATAGGAGCATCGGTACTGGTGGGTGTATTACTGGGACAGTATTTAGACGACAAGTTTGGTACGGAGCCATGGTTCCTTTTGGCTTTTTCTATTTTGGGTGTTGGGGCTGGAATAAGGTCCTTATTTAATATTGCCAAAGATAAAGATGGAAGACGCTGAGATTACAGAAGAGGAGAAGTATGAAATTATCTTATTTAGCAAAGAGAATGATTATTACAATACTTATTATAGCATTTGCAGCTGTTCTGATTTCAGTGCTCTACTATCGGTCACTGGAATTTCTGCCTTTTTTGTTAGGAGTTTTATTAGGCTCAGCTGTCAGTATCTTTAAAGTATTTCTATTGGAAAATGCCGTGGACAAAGCATTAACAATGGAAAAAAGACATGCAGGGAATTATGTCAGTATCCAGCATTTGTTGAGGCTTTTTCTGACAGGTATTATACTGTATTTGGGAGCCGTTGTTCCGCAGATTAGTTTGTGGGGCGTAGCAGCCGGTATACTATCTTTCCAGTTAGCAGTATATAACATTAAATTTACGTCGAAAAGTTGAGATTAAATCAGATGTACATAGGCGGTGATTAGTTAAATGATTTTAAATGTAGACAATCTTTGGGTTTTGAATGTGGCAGGTATTGAAATCTGGATAACAGAAACAATTTTCAACACTTGGCTCATTATGTTGTTTCTTATTGCATTAGCAGTTATAGCACGTATCAAACTAAAAAGTTTCAAAGTAGTACCCTCAGGAATACAGAACGTAATAGAATCGGTTGTGGAAATATTTGATAATTTTGCAGGTGATGTCTTAGACGAAAAACTCTCATATATATCCCCATGGTATTTTATGGTTTTTGTATATTTACTGTCATGCTGTTTGTTCAGTATTTTTGGGCTAAGAGCACCTTCAGCGGACTGGGCAACTACTTTTGCTTTAGCCTTTGCCAGCTTTTCACTGATGCTTATAATGGGATTCAAACATCGCAAAGGTCAATACTTAAAGAGTTTCTTTGTGCCGCACTTCATATTTTTCCCGTTGAATTTAATCGGGGAGTTAGCTAAACCGGTATCTTTGAGTTTTCGACTCTTCGGCAATATGCTTTCCGGTACAATTATTCTGACGCTCTATTATGGGTTAACGCCGTTATTCGTCCAGTTTGGCATCCCGATATTTCTGCATGCGTTTTTTGACGTAGTTTTCGGTGCTATACAAACCTATATATTTGTTATCATAAGCCTTATGTATGTTAAAGGTGCAGCAGCAGATTAAGGCACTAATAACTAATTGATACACTAAGTTTAAAATATAAAATTATTGGAGGAAATTATTATGGAATCATTAGCATTGGTAATCGGTATAATACACATCGCAGCTGCAATAGCATTGCTTGATGGAATATTCACTACATTCGGACAGGCAAAAGTTGCTTGTCAGGCAATAGAATCCATCGCCAGACAGCCAGAAGCTGCCAATGATATTCGAAGCGCTATGTTTGTCGGCTTGGCTATGTGTGAGACATCCGGTATTTACGGTCTCTTGATCGCTATCATCATGCTGTTTGCTAATCCATTAGTAGATATTTTAGTCAAATTAATAGGCTAAAGAGCGGATGGATGGTTTAGATGAAAGTAAAGGAAAGGAGGTCCATTGAATATGCAGGATAAGGTAGTGTTCTTGTCTCAAGCTGTGCCGGAAGGCCGTGTTTTTGGTCTTGATACGCAAACATTGATAAGTATAGGCATCCAATTGTTTAATGCTATTATTTTAGCTGTTGCTTTGGGCTTTATTCTTTATAATCCTGTTAAAGATTTTTTGCGTAAACGTACCGAAAGGATTCAAAAAAAGATTGATGACTCAGATGCGACAATGCTCAAAGCAAAGGAGTTAATAGCTGAGTATGATGCAAAAATTAAAGATATAGACAAGGAGCGTTTAGAGATACTTGAAGCTGCCAGGCTTAAAGCTTCTGAAGAGAGTAAATTAATTCTTGAAGACGCCAAATTAGAAGCTGTACAGATAAAGAAACGGTCAGCAGAAAGTGTTTCGGCAGAAAAAAGCCGTCTTCAGGAAGAAACCCGTATTTATATCATCGAACTTGCTTCTCTTATGGCCAAAAAATATATTACTCAAAACATAGATGATGAAACTCAAGATAAGCTCTTTGAGGAATCCTTAGCTAAGCTGGAGGGTGCAAAATGGCAAAGTTGAAGGACCGTTATGCTAATGCACTTTTGGAAATTTCAGAAGAAAGCGGCACCTTGGATAAGGATTTAGAGCAGGTGATTATGGTCAGAGACACACTTAAAAGTGATGATATTAAAGCTTTTCTTGTGCATCCGCATATTCCGGATTCGGCTAAACAGGATCTTTTCCAAAAGGCTTTTTCAGATAAGCTTGCCAATCATCTGATGGGATTTTTATATCTTATGGTTCAAAAAAATCGAGAATCACTTATTGTTCCGGCATTAACGGAATATATAGAACGTGCAGACAGACGTTTTGGAAGTATAGAGGCGAATGTTGTCTCAGCCAAGGAACTTACGGAAGAACAAATCGAATCCATCCGAATGGTATTGTCAAGGCAGATTGATATGAAAGTAAAGATTAATGCTAAAGTGGATCCTGATGTGATAGGCGGATTTTATATTTTGGTGGACGGGCGTGTTTTTGATTGTACCGTGAGGTCTGAATTAAACACTATGAGAGAACGCTTAAAGAGAGGGATAGAATGATAGTTAATACAGATGAAATTAGCAAGGTGATAAAAAATCAAATTGAATCTTACTCATCAGAGCTGGATTTTTCTGAAGCCGGTACTGTTATACAAGTTGGAGATGGTATTGCACGAGTGTATGGCTTATATAGTGCTATGAGCGGTGAACTTCTGGAATTTCCCAATGGGACCTATGGTATGGCGCTGAATTTGGATGAAGATAGTATAGGTGTTGTTATTATGGGTTCTGACGCAGGTATTAAAGAAGGTGATCCTGTTAAGTTGACAGGCAGAATGGCGGAAGTCCCTGTGGGGGACGGCATGTTAGGACGCATTGTCAATTCATTGGGTGAGCCGATTGATGACAAGGGTGCTATTGCGGCGGATTCTTACCGCAATATAGAGAGTATTGCCCCCGGTGTAATAACGCGCCGTGAAGTTAACAGGCCGTTACAGACCGGTATCAAGGCAATTGATGCATTAGTTCCCATTGGGAAAGGTCAGAGGGAATTGATTATAGGAGACCGGGAAACCGGGAAGACTGCTATTGCTATCGATACAATTATTAATCAAAAGGACAAAGATGTTTATTGTGTCTATGTTGCTATCGGGCAAAAAGCATCAACTGTAGCCCGTATAATAAAAGTGCTGAATCAAACCGGAGCAATGGAATACACTACGGTGGTTTTAGCAACTGCCAGCGATTCAGCTCCCTTGCAGTATATTGCTCCTTATGCCGGCTGTGCAATCGCCGAAGAATGGATGCAGCAGGGCAAGGATGTGCTGATTGTATACGATGATTTATCTAAGCATGCAGTGGCTTACCGGGCTATCAGCTTGCTTCTTAGACGTCCGCCCGGCCGTGAAGCCTATCCGGGGGATGTATTTTATCTGCATTCAAGATTATTGGAACGTGCAGCCAGCATGAGTGAAGAATACGGCGGCGGCACTATGACGGCTCTGCCGATCATAGAGACACAAGAAGGCGATATCTCTGCTTATATACCAACGAATGTAATATCAATTACAGACGGACAGATTTATTTGGAAGCCGACCTGTTCAACAACGGTATCCGCCCGGCTATTAACCCCGGTTTTTCTGTTTCTCGTGTGGGGGGATCGGCTCAAATACCTGCTATAAAAAAATTAGCAGGACCTCTTAGAATCGAGTTTGCACAGTATAAAGAATTAGCTGCTTTTTCGCAGTTTGGTTCAGATCTTAACCAGGATACCATCGATCGCTTAAATCACGGAGAGCGTATTATGGAAGTCCTCATACAAGCTCAGTACAAACCTATGGCTATTGAAGATCAAGTATTGATTCTTTATGCCTTAAGTAAGGGGCATCTAAAAAGCATAGAATTAGGGCGTATCCACAACTTCCAGAAAGACTTCATCCATTATGTGGATACACATGCTGCTCATATCAAGGAAGAGATTGAAAAAAGCGGTGAACTTTCGGAAGAATTAGCTGTAGATATAGAGACTGCCATCGCAGAGGTAAAAAAACACTATAATTACAGCTAGGGGAGGTATCATATGAGTTCTATGAGAGATATCAAACAAAGAATAGAAAATGTCCGTTCTGTAGAACAGATTATTAATGCTATGGATATGGTTGCCTCAACGAAGCTGGTTAAGGCTAGAGCTCAGTTAGAAGGTGTACGCCCCATATATCGCGGTCTCAAACGCGTTGTAGAAGATGTGGGCAGTCAAAAGGGTGCTGAATTACACCCGTTCTACAAAGAACGGGAAGTGAAGAATTCTTTGTATATAGTAATGACCAGTGATCGAGGGTTAGCCGGCAGCTATAATGCAAATATTACAGCCAAGGCTTTGGAACATATGAATCAAGGAAGAAACGAAAAAATAGTCACTGTCGGGTCCAAAGGATACGAGTATTTTAAAAGGAAGGGCAAAAATATTGTACAAACAATAATTGACGTTGTTGATTCACAGGTCTACTACGGTACCGAAAGCCTAGCTAAATGGATAGCTGACTACTATATGGCCGGTGAAACCGATGAAGTATTTATTGCTTATACACACTTTGAAAACGTCCTGAACTATCTGCCTGTTGTAGTTAAAATGCTGCCTGTGGCAGTTAAGGAAACAGGAAAAGAAGATGGAATGAAATATGAGCCAAATATCAATACATATATTGACCACTTGATTCCCTTGTATATGCATATGAAATTGTTCAGAGCATTTTCGGAATCTCACACCAGCGAACAAGCAGCACGCATGGTCAATATGGATGCAGCCGGGAAGAATGCTTCAGATATAATTGAGGAGCTGACTCATTTATATAACCGTAAACGTCAGACAGCTATTACACAGGAACTCAGCGAAATTGTAGGAAGTGTAAATATTCTAAATAAAGGTGGTCAACATGACAGTTGAAAATAAAGGTAAAATTATTCAAATAATTGGTGCAGTAATTGATGTTCGATTTGAGGGCGAATTGCCATCATTGTACAATGCTGTTGAAATACCCTTTAATGGAGAAACTTTGGTATTAGAGGTTATGCAGCATCTTGGCGATAACACGGTGCGGTGTATTTCCATGAATCCAACAGACGGCATAACTCGAGGCATGGAAGCAATAGACACCGGCACTCCCATAACAGTACCTGTAGGCAAAGAAGTTTTAGGACGGATGGTAAATATTTTAGGTAAACCTATAGATAACAAACCCAATTTAGAAGCCGTAGAATACTGGCCTATTCATAGAGACCCCCCCAGCCTCACCGACCAGATTGCTCAACCGGAGATATTAGAAACAGGTATAAAGGCTATTGACTTGCTTTGCCCTTTCTCAAAAGGTGGCAAGATAGGTTTATTCGGTGGCGCCGGTGTAGGTAAAACCGTACTTATAATGGAGTTAATAAACAGTATCGCCAAAGAACACGGCGGTTATTCAGTTTTTGTTGGAGTAGGCGAACGTACTCGCGAGGGCAATGATCTTTATTACGATATGCAGAATTCCGGTGTTATGGATAAGACTGCATTAATTTTCGGTCAAATGAATGAACCTCCGGGAGTAAGAATGAGGGTAGGTCTTACAGGGCTGACCATGGCTGAATATTTTCGTGATAGAGAGCAGCAGGATGTTTTGCTTTTCATTGACAATATATTCCGTTTTGTACAGGCAGGTTCCGAAGTGTCAGCATTATTAGGGCGTACACCCAGTGCTGTGGGATATCAGCCTACTTTGGCAACGGAAATCGGCATGCTGCAAGAGCGTATTACATCAACAAAGTCCGGCTCAATAACTTCTGTTCAGGCAATTTATGTGCCTGCTGATGACTTTACAGACCCGGCAACTGCCACTACTTTTGCCCATTTGGATGCGGTTACGGTTTTATCCAGAGCAATTGTAGAGCAGGGAATCTATCCTGCTGTAGACCCCTTGGGCTCCTCATCACGTATATTGGAAGCAAACATCGTGGGAGCAGAGCATTACAGTGTTTCTCGAAATGTTCAGGCAATACTTCAGCGTTATAAAGACCTGCAGGACATTGTTGCTATTCTTGGCATTGATGAATTGTCTGAGGATGATAAGCAGACTGTCAGCAGAGCTCGAAAAGTCCAGCGATTTTTGTCACAGCCCTTCTATGTGGCTGAGAAATTTACATCCATACCGGGACGTCATGTTACTGTAGACGAAACAGTCCAAGGCTTTAAAGAAATAATAGAAGGAGAGCATGATGACATACCTGAAGGCTATTTCCTCAATGTAGGTTCTATTGATGAAGTAGTAGATAAATACAAGAGAGCAAACGGTGGTTAAAATGGCTGAAAAATCAACTAAAGCAGCAAATGATAAAAAAATTACCCTTAGTATAACTACACCTCGCGGACTTAAATTCGTTGAAAAGGCTGACACGGTTATCATGCGTTGTATTGACGGCGATTTGGGTGTACTTTTTGGTCATGCTCCACTTTCAGCCGCATTAGGAGATGGCATTCTCCGGATTATCAATAATGGGACTGTGAAGAAGCTTGCTTTATTCGGCGGGGTAGCTGAGATTGGGAAAAACACTGTAAATATTTTTACCACAATAGCTCAGAGACCGGAAGAAATAGACTTAGAGCGTGCCGAAGCAGACCGTCAAGAATTGGAAGCTTTATTCCAAGAGAAAATTGAGGAACGGCAGATTCAAAGCTCGCTTATCTTACTGCGCCGTACTTTGGTTCGAATTGAAGTCAGCATGGACTTGGAAGAAATTGAATACTTTGAAGAAGAAAGCGAAAAAAGAGAATTCTAGTAGTTTCGAGAAAATTTGGAGAAGGTTTAATCAAGACCGTATTTGAATGTATGTTAGGGATTTAACCACTAAAAGAATAAATTGGAATTAGATTAAGTAACGGGGTGTTCATTAATCCCCGTTTTTTATTGAAATTATGAACAATTTTGTGTTAATATAGTCTTTTAGTGTGGTATAATACAATTATAAATTAGGTCGTTTTTGTGTTTACATGTGATAATCCTGAACACATATGGAATCTCTTAGTATGCTTTAAGGTCGGAGAATGCAGGAGGTATTTTGGATATGAGTAATTTAGTGACATCAATAGGAATAATAGCAGGAATCTTTTATATTATCTACGTGATAATGGACTTTATGGCTGACAACTTCATATATGAAAAACAGAATATCTTGTTAATGTTA
>Ga0116172_10005121_pt1 | contig 10484 bp, 10 predicted proteins | sample AD_UKC083_MetaG_FD_89799 | JGI IMG/M metagenome (GOLD analysis project Ga0116172, IMG submission 89799) | Active sludge microbial communities of municipal wastewater-treating anaerobic digesters from USA - AD_UKC083_MetaG | ecosystem: Engineered > Bioreactor > Anaerobic > Digestate | place: USA...
CCATGCTATAATCCTGCCACTCCTTCGGAGTTTTAAAATGCCAGCAAGAATGCTGGCATCACAAAAGAACCTCGTAAGAGGTGACATTATTATAGCAAACAAAATACAAAAATCATAAACCGCTGAAAGTGGTGACAGAACCATTATTTGATTTCTAAATTATCGCTCTGACACCCCTAACGGGGTTTTTCCTCTGTATTAATGTCCATGCTATAATCCTGCCACTCCTTCGGAGTTTTAAAATGCCAGCCTTCGGCTGGTTGATATTTTATGGATAATACATTTCTATCGTATAAATTTTTGATTGTTGGATATTAATCCAATACATAAGCCGATGATTCAGGTATTACAAATCAAAGGCTATTTTCAATATTCTAAATCCTTTTTGTCCATCTATTAATTGTTTGGATTTGTGTAATATATTCATCTGCGTGTAGATTAGAGGCAATGGATATGGCAGAAGATATTTGCGCGAGTAGTCGGAATATTCCCGAACTTCTTGCGCCTGCTGGCGATTGGGAGTGTTTGCGCGCAGCAGTTGAAAATGGCGCCGATGGCGTCTATTTCGGCTTTTCTTCACATAACGCCCGTATGCGGGCAAGGAATTTTACAATCAATGAACTGCCGAAAATAATGGAGTTTTTACACCTGCGCGGCGTCAGGGGTTATGTTGCTTTAAACACGCTTGTTTTTACCGAAGAACTTTATGAAGTAGCAAAAGCAGTTGAGAAGATTATTTTAGGCGGCGCCGATGCTCTACTTGTTCAGGATATCGGTTTATGCAAGGTCATCAGGCAGATAAGTCCAGATTTTCCAATCCACGCTTCTACACAGATGACAATAACAAGTTCTTACGGCGTTCGAATCGCCAGAGAATTGGGTTGCACCCGCATTGTTATGTCGCGGGAATGTTCGCTTGCGGAAATTAAAAAAATAAAACAGGAACTCGGCGCGGATTGTCCTGAACTTGAAATCTTCATACACGGGGCATTGTGCGTATCCTATTCAGGGCAATGCCTGACAAGCGAATCCCTCGGCGGACGTTCGGCAAATCGAGGTGAATGCGCTCAGGCTTGCAGGATGCCTTATGAATTAATTTGTGATGGCAAACGGCTTTCACTCGGAGACCAGCGGTATTTATTAAGCCCAAAAGACATTGTCGGCTACGAATTGCTTCCGCAGATAATTGATTCTGGCATCAGTTCGGTAAAAATTGAAGGCAGGTTAAAATCGCCGGAATATGTAGCCTGCATAACGAGGATTTATCGGGATGCACTTGATAAATATAAACAAGACGCAACATTGATGAATAGGGGACGTTCCACAATTCCTGATGATGTTTGGTATAAAATGCAAATGGCTTTCCCTCGCGGATTTTATACCGGGTGGTTGGATGGAATTAATAATCAAGAATTGGTTCACGCTCGTTTTGGCAAAAAGAGAGGCGTTTATCTTGGCGCTGTTTCAAAAATTCATAATAAAAAAGTATATTTAAAATTGGCGTCAAGGTTAAGCAGAGGCGATGGGGTGGTATTTGATTGCGGCAGACCGGACATTGATGAGGAAGGCGGCAGAGTCTATGAAATTTTCAGGAATAACGGGCAAGTATCGGACGCCGTAGAGGGAGAATATGTGGCGATTAGTTTTGGACGCGACAGCATAGATTTTAAAAAGATTCATATTGGCGATAAAATCTGGAAGACAAGCGACCCGGGGTTTGAACGGGAAATTAAAGCAAGTCTTACAACGCCGTCTTACAAAAAACCGCTAAAGATGACGGTTTATGGCAAAAATGAATTAATGATTGAAGTTGAAGATGAACGAGGAAATTCAGTTGTGGTAAAGTCCACAATTCCACTATCAGAGGCTAATCAAGACCCAAATAGTGTGTTGAAATATCAGCTCGGGAGGCTTGGTGGAACACAATTTTATTTATCGGAACTTAAAAATAACCTTGCTGAAAATCTTATTCTCCCTTTAAGCGAACTCAATAGATTGCGCCGCGAAGCAATTCAATTGCTTGAACAACAACGCGCAAAACCGCCTCATTGGACTGCTAATAAATTTAATCTGAAAATTAATCATACCGACGATGTGCCAAAGACCAATCCCCAACTGATTGTCCTTGTTAGAAATCTTGAACAGTTTTATGCCGCTTTAAAATGTGAAATCCAATACATCTATTGCGACTTTGAAGACATAAGAAAGTATGACGAGGCTGTCAAATTGGCAAAAGAAGATACCGCAAACTGCGAACGACACAATTCGAAGGTTTATGTTGCCTGTCCAAGAATCTTTAAAGATGCAGAAGAAGGTGTTTTGAAAAAAATTTCTGGCTGTGGGGCAGATGGTTTTATCGTTAGAAATTTTGCGCAATTGGAATATCTTTCAAATTGCGTGACAGACTTTTCATTGAACATTGCAAACCCGATATCGGCTGAATTTATAATGAACAGATGGAAACCTCAGAGGATAACAGTATCTTACGACCTTAACATACCGCAGATAATCGACCTTTTAAAAGCAGCCCCGTCTGATTGGTTTGAAATTACATTGCATCAGCATATTCCGATGTTCTTTATGGAATATTGTCTGTTTTGCAAATTCTTATCCAGCGGTTCAAACTGGCAAGATTGCGGACGCCCCTGCGAAAAACATCAATTGAAACTGCGTGACCGCGTTGGCGCTGAACATCCGATTAAAGCCGATGTGAATTGCAGGAACACCGTCTTTAATGCCCTTGCGCAAACAGGTGCGGAATCTTTTCAAGAACTAATTGAAGCAGGCGCTCGCTGGTTTAGAATTGAATTTGTAGATGAGACCCCAGAAACGGTTATGAAAACTATCCACCAATACAATGAACTATTTTGCGGAAAAATATCAGGAAAAGAATTATGGAAAAGGATGAAGCTTTTAAACCAGATTGGCATTACACGCGGACAGTTATTGCGAGAAGATAACAGGAGAGGTTATAAGGCAGTTTCATGGGGATAAATTTTTTATAATTGAATTTTTTCTTTAAATAAATTAAATCAAACAGGTGATATTTCAGTCTAATTTAATAAAATAGTTATGAAAATAGCGCTTTTAACATTGGTGGCTGGGCTGGGGATTTGCACAGCAGTTTGTTACGCGCAAAGTGCAGATAAACAACAAACAGATAAACAAAAAGTGGATACAAACGAAGTAGCAATTATTCACACTACTAAGGGTGATATGGTGGTGGAGTTCTGGTCGGACGTGGCGCCAAATACGGTTGAAAACTTTAAAAAACTGGCTCGCTCCGGATTCTATGATGGGACGGCGTTTCACCGAATTATTAAAAGGTTTATGGTTCAAGGTGGAGACCCGCTTACAAAAGATAAAACCAAAGAAGATATGTATGGTACTGGGGGTCCGGGCTATCAGATTAAAGCCGAGTTCAATAATCGCAAACACCAGAAGGGTGTCCTTTCTATGGCTCGCGCAGCGAACCCGGATTCAGCCGGTAGCCAGTTCTTTATATGCCACGCCGACGCACCGTTTCTTGATGGGAAATATACCACCTTCGGAAAATTAATAAAAGGAGAAGATGTCCTTGATAAGATTGCAAATACACCTGTCGGACCAAGTCAAAGTGGCGAAAATTCAAAACCGATGGAACGAGTGGAAATTATAAATATAAAGATTGTCCCCAAAAGTTCTATTAAATGATTGAAAAATGGAAATTGACCGGAACTGGTCTTTTAGGGGAGTATAAAATTTTTAGCCTTCATTCTCTTCGTCGGGTATCGTCGCGAACAGGCGTTGAACATGAGTTCACCCTTTTAAAGTGTCCTGACTGGGTAAATATCATTGCCCTTACAGAGGACAAAAAGATAATCCTCGTTGAGCAATATCGTCAGGGTTCAGATTCGGTTGAACTTGAAATACCCGGCGGGATGATAGACCACGGCGATAGCGATCCAATTTCGGCTGGGCTCCGTGAATTGCGCGAAGAGACCGGCTATGAAGGAGATGAAGCCCGTATTATCGGACGGGTTTTGCCTAACCCGGCATTTATGTGCAATACCTGTTATACTGTTCTTGTGCTTAATTGTAAGAAACTTCATTCCACAAAGTTTGACCTAACGGAGGAAATCGAAACCCATCTCTATCCAATCGACCATATTCCCGGATTTGTTGCAGGCGGAAAAATCCGCCACTCACTCGTAGTAGCCGCTTTCTATTATTTTAACCTCTGGCTGCAACTTCAATCTGAAATGAAAAAGACTTAAAAATCGTAATATAATATTTTTTTATTCTCCTTATCGCTTAAATTGGTAATTATATCCTAAAATGAATTTACAATTAACTCATATATTAATTGCTTTTTTTATTCTAATCAGCGGCGTCAATGGGGCTGATGTTTATTATTCGCAAGATTTTGAAAATGTTAGCGACTTGCCAAAAGATTTTGTAGTGATGGACGGCAAATTTTATGTCAAAGAAATCAATGGAAACAAAGTCCTGGAATTGCAGGGAATACCACTTGATAATTATGGATTATTCTTTGGACCGGAAATTTCGACTGGTGTTGAATTGACTGTTCGCATTCGTAGCGAGGCTACCGGGAAAAGATATCCATCATTTTGCATCGGACTTAACGGCAGCGCAGGTTTTAAACTGCGCGTCTCGCCGGGCAGGCGCATTGTTGAGTTACTTAAAGGCGATGAAATCAAGGCTTCAACGCCGTTTAAATGGAAGGATAAACAATGGATGTTTTTAAGACTACGAAGCACTCCAATCAGTCAGGAGAAAGGGTTAGTATGCGGTTTTGTCTGGTATGAAGGCGATAATCCACCTTTGGATTGGCAAGTTAAATTAGAATCTGATATATTACAAGTGGGTAAAGCATCGTTGTGGGGAATACCGTATTCCTCTAAGCCGATTCAGTTTGACGACATAGTATTAAAAAAGATTTGAGTGATGAATGAAGCAGAGATAAATTTCAATTGCCGTTCCTGTTCCAGTAATAAGGGAGAAATTGTTTTAGACCTTGGAATGCAACCGCTTGCGAACAATTTGCTAAACAAATCAGACCTTGATAAACCCGAGCCAAAATTCCCCCTGCGATTAGCAGTTTGTAAAAACTGTTGGCTAATGCAAATTGTTGATATCGTTCCACCGGTAAAATTGTTCAGCGAGTATTTTTATTTTTCATCGTTCTCTGAAACAATGGTTGAACATTCTCGCAAAGCCGTAGAACGATATATTAAGGAATTTAACTTAAACAAAGATAGTTTTGCAATTGAGATAGCAAGCAACGACGGTTATCTATTGAAAAATTTTGTTGATGCAAATGTACCCTGTCTTGGCATTGAGCCAGCCAAAAACATTGCAGAGGTCGCAATCAAAAAGGGCATACCCACCGTAGTGGAATTTTTCAGAGAACAATATGCTAGGACACTTGTAGCCGAAGGCAAACAAGCGGACATAATTATTGCAAATAATGTTTTTGCTCACGCCCCGAATATTAACGACTTTGTGGAAGGCTTAAAGGTCGCTTTAAAACCAACAGGCGCCGTCATCCTTGAATTTCCTTATGGCATTGAGATGATTGAAAAAACAGAATTTGATACCATTTATCACGAGCATGTTTTTTATTTTACTTTGAATTCGTTGATACCGGTATTTGCGCAGCACGGCTTGCAAATTTATAATGTTGAAAGAATCCCGATTCATGGCGGTTCGCTCAGATTGTTTATTGGATACCCGCGCAATCATTTTGTAAGTGATTCAGTTAAAATGCTTCTCGAAGAAGAAGAACAAAAAGGTATCAAAAATCTTGAGTTCTATGAGAGTTTTTCAAAACGTGTTCAAAAATTAAAAAAAGAACTCGTTAATTTAATTTTCGATGTAAAAACAAAAGGGAAAAAAATTGCTGCTTATGGCGCAAGTGCAAAAGGCAGCACGCTTTTGAACTATTTTCGTCTTGATAAATCAACTATTGATTTTATCGCAGACAAAAGTGTTTATAAACAAGGTAAATTTAGCCCGGGTATGCACATACCGATTGTTCCTGCGGAATGGTTGATTAAAGAAAAGCCTGATTTTACATTGCTCCTGACATGGAATTTTGCAGATGAAATACTAAAACAACAGGAAAAATATAGAAAGATGGGTGGAAAATTTATAATTCCGATTCCTGAAATAAAAATCGTTTAAACTATGAAGTTCATAAAGGCTAAAATTCCCGGGGTTTATGTTATTGAACTTGAAAAACGTGAAGATGAACGCGGTTTTTTAGCCCGAACTTTTTGTGAAAACGAGTTTAAAGAGGCTGGCTTAAATACACGTTGGCCACAATCCAATATTACCTTTACAAAAAGAAAAGGAACAATTAGAGGAATGCATTTTCAAGCAGAACCGAAACCGGAAATTAAACTCCTCCGCTGTTTTTCAGGGGCAATTTATGATGTGCTTGTTGATATAAGGAAGGATTCTCCGTTTTTTGGAAAATGGGAGTCGTTTGAATTATCCGCAGAAAACAGGCTTTCGCTCTATATTCCAGGAGGAATAGCTCACGGTTTTCAGTGCCTGGTGGACAACTGCGAATTGTATTACAATATGTCGGAATTTTATTATCCGGAACTTGCCCGCGGGATTAGATGGAACGACCCAGAGGTTGGCATAAAATGGGTTATTGCCGAGCCGTATTTGTCCGAACGAGATAAAAATTTGCCTCTTTTATCAGAACTAAAAAAATGAGCCATCAACAGACTTACTTAAACAATGAAAAGTATGCCGAGTTTCTCTCCGACTGGGATGTTGGTTTTTATGCAAAATATGCGGATACGTTAAAGCCGGACAAACCCGGCGCCCGCGCCCTTGATGTCGGCTGTGGTGTGGGACAGGTGCTTGCAAGACTTCAACAACAAGGCTTTGAAGTTTATGGCGTTGATGTCTCAAAGCCTAATATCGAAAGGGCATCGAAAATTTGCCCAAAAGCCTCTTTATATGATGGAAAACACCTACCGTTTGAAGACAATTTCTTTGATAGCGCCGGCGCCTTCAATGTGCTCGAACACGTTGAAGAACCGGAGAATTTCATTTTTGAACTTGTTCGGATAGTTAAGCCGTCCGGTAAAGTTGTCCTCTCCAGCCCTAATTTTTTCAGGGTCATCGGTTTCAGAGATTATCATCCTAAAATGCGCGGTATTAAAAATAAGTGTCGCAACTTTAAACGAATCTGTGAAAAACTCCGCCAGATGAACACAGAGCCGGACAAGGTGCGATTTGATCAAATGACGCCTATCGTTAAAGAACCATTCACACCGGACGACGATGCAATAGTGGCAACAAATCCGTTTGAAATAGAATTCTTTCTTGCTCGGGCTGGATGCAAGATAGAATTTTCCGTCTGCACAGATCGTTATGTTTCCAGGGGTATAGATTTTATTTTAAACATAGGTCCCTGGCGTAGGTTTATGTTTAATTCATTTATAGTCGCAAGAAAAATTGATTAATAATGGTTGGCACAATTATAAATTCAGTCGCAATTCTTGTTGGCGTGGTTCTTGGCTCATTTAAACAAATCCCGCTACAGTTCCAACAATACATTAAGGCAATTCTGGGGGCATATACTTTTTTTATTGGAATAAAATCTTTGATTAAAACCTTTGACCCCGGTTTTACCATCGGCATCAAACTTATTCTTGTAGCAATTCTCTCGTTGATATTGGGAAATCTGATTGGCAAATTACTGCGGCTGCAAAAGTTCTCTAATGATGCAGGTAGTTTCGCTCGTATCCAGATGGAACGGCAGTTTGGTGGTAATAAGATTAATTTCTGGGACGGCTTCAATTCCTGCGTCTTCATATTTTGTCTGAATCCTATTGGCATAGTTGGCGCTGTGGCTGATGGCGTTAGTTCAAACTTTTATATTCTAATTGCTAAATCCGTTATGGACGGTTTTGCCGCAATTTCTTTTTACAAAATATTTAAACTTGCTACTGCATTCTCATCAATAGCGGTTTTTGTATGGCAGGGAACCATTACACTTGTGGCAAAATATTTAGCAAGCACACCATTTTTTAATAACACAACAATAGGTTCAATTGACGCTTTGTGCGGACTTTTTTGCTTTATATTTGTGCTACCGATACTGGATATTAAAAAAGTGCGACTTGCAAATTATCTCCCCTCAATTCTTATCGCTCCACTGATAGCAAAATATTTTATTTGAAAATCTGTTGTTGAAACGCAAAATATAAAGGTGCAATATGTTGGCTTGTGATTTTCTAACATTTTAAACAAAATGAATTTGCCAAATAAATTGACAGTAACACGGCTTGTTTTGACGCTGTTTTTCCTTATAATAATATTTTCAAATATTGATTATAAGGAGACTATCGCCCTTGCAATTTTTCTAATCGCAGGATTCACAGACCATCTGGACGGGAGGTTTGCCCGAAAGAATAACAGTATAACGAATTTTGGGATTTTAATGGACCCGCTTGCCGATAAAATTTTAACATGCACGGCATTTATTTCTTTTGTTGAATTAAAACTGTTTCCTGCGTGGATGGTTGTGATTATAGTTGCGAGAGAACTTACAATCACAGGATTAAGACTGCTTGCAGCGTCAAAAAATATTGTTCTTTCCGCAGAACGAATGGGAAAACACAAGACAATGTCGCAGATTATCGCTATTGTTTCCATCCTGATTCTTATCAGTTATCCTCAATGGGGAAATTTTTGTAAGACTATATTTGAATATCCCCTGTTTGGAATGCCATGGCTTGAATTATTTACCGAGCTGGCAAAATGGGTGGCAGTAATATTGACAATAGTCTCCGGCTGTTATTATCTATGGCGAAACCGCAGTATTTATCTTCAAGACTTTTAACCGCACTACGGCAGTGAAAAAAATCATCTTGTTAATCGCCGAGGGATTCGGGACAGGTCTATCACCCATTGCGCCGGGTACCTGCGGTTCAGTCATAGGACTTTTATGGTTTTTACTTTTAATTGCGTTCCAGAATTTATGGCTGTATATACTCGGTTCTGTTGTCGGAATCCTCGTATCAATTTACTTATGCGGCATTGCTGAAGATATTCTTAAAATAAAAGACCCGCCACCCGTTGTGCTTGATGAAATTGTCTCTATCCCGGTCTGTTACATCGGCTGGGTTATTTTAGCTAAAACCAGCGCAATGCCTGCATTATCGTATTTTTTCTCCGGCAAAAAATTGATTCCATTTCTTGGTATCTTTCTAACATTCAGACTTTTAGATGCGCTTAAGCCTTTCCCAATTAATATTATCCAACGGTTAAATGGCGGATTGGGAATAGTTGCTGATGACATTTTAGCGGCTATTTTGACAAGTATTATCTGGTTTTTTATTATTAAACTGTCCTGGTTCTAATAGAGTTAGTTTTTGCAAAATCGCATCTTTCATCTGAAATTATTGTGATGATGTCGGGAAAAAAAGTCAGAGTCGTAATTGGGTTAAGTGGCGGTGTTGATTCCACGACCGCCGCTGCCCTGTTGCTTGAACAAGGTTATGATGTGGTGGGCATAACTTTGAAGATGTGGAGAAACGATTGTGCTAACAAGGGTGAAAACCAATGCAGCGAATCTCAGTCGGTTACCGATGCTCGCGAAATCTGTTCAAAGTTAGGCATCCCTTTTTATGTCATTGATGAATCAGAAAAATTTAAAAAAGTAGTGATAGATTACTTCGCTTCAGAATATAAATTAGGGAAGACTCCAAATCCGTGTGTTATTTGCAATGAAAAGATAAAATTTAGCACCCTGATTAATAGAGCTATGCAATTAGGTGCCAAATATGTAGCCACAGGTCATTATGCAAGGGTTGAATTTTCTCAACAGCATAATCGCTGGCTGTTAAAACGCGGCGCAGATTTAAAAAAAGATCAGAGTTATTTCCTTTTCTCGTTAAAACAGGAGCAACTTGCGCGTATTATCTTCCCGCTTGGCAATATTAGAAAAGAAAACACCCGCGAACTTGCCGAGAAACATAATTTAAAGACGGCGAAAAAGGACGAAAGTCAGGAAATCTGTTTTGTCCCCGACAAGGATTACGCTCAATTTTTGAAAAAATTAGGGCTTATTAGTGAAAGGAAGGGCGAAATAGTTGATAACTCTGGCAAATTGCTCGGCTATCATAATGGCATACATTTTTTTACCATAGGACAAAGAAAAGGGATTAAAATAGCCGCCCCACAGCCTTATTATGTAATAGACATTGACCCGGAAACTAATCGGGTTATAGTCGGTAGCCAGACCGATTTAATTAGCAATGAACTCCGAGCCGTCAAATGTAACTGGATTATGTTTGAAAATCTACACCAGGAAATGGATGTGATGGCAAAAATCAGATATAACCACCCCGGCGCGCCGGCAACTGTAATACCGGAAAAAGATGGAACCGTTCTTGTTCGTTTCCATACACCACAACGGGCTATCACACCCGGTCAAGCCTGCGTTTTTTACAAAG
>Ga0116172_10005125_pt1 | contig 10481 bp, 12 predicted proteins | sample AD_UKC083_MetaG_FD_89799 | JGI IMG/M metagenome (GOLD analysis project Ga0116172, IMG submission 89799) | Active sludge microbial communities of municipal wastewater-treating anaerobic digesters from USA - AD_UKC083_MetaG | ecosystem: Engineered > Bioreactor > Anaerobic > Digestate | place: USA...
TCACCCCGAAGCGGACATCACTGACCACAAGCAGACTGGAGTCGAATTCGTTCCAGAGGCGCGAGATACCCTCGAGCTCGGCCAGCTTGGCATCGAAGTCGGCATTGATTTTTGCCGCCTGATCCTTGGCCTTTTTGACCTCCATCCTCAGGGCCGACTCCTTGTTCTGCAGAGTCGGCAGGGCACGCTGGCGCACCTTGAGCTGCTTGCCCAGGTCCTGGAGCGAGGTCTTGTTATACTGGAACCGTATCGCCATGGATCAAGCCTCCCGCGAATCGGCCGGCCAGTATTTTTGCATCAGCTCCTGCTTGATACCAACCTCGGCCTGAGTGAAGTGCCGGGAAAAGAGTTTCCAACCGGTATCGAGCATCGTATCGACGTCGACATTCACGTCGATCGCCAAGAGCGAGTTGGAGTATTCCTTGGCAAACCGGAGCGTACGCTCGTCATAGTCCGAAAGGTCAAAACCGTTTTCCATCTTGGTACGGGCATTGGCCGCATCGGCGTAGAGACGGACCGCAGCATTCATCACCTGGGGGTGATCGTTCCGGGTTTTCTTCCCGATCACGAGCTGCTTGAGACGAGAGAGTGAGCGGAAGGGGTCAACAATGACCTTCCCGATATCCGTATCGCGCCTGAGGAAGAGCTGGCCCTCGGTGATATACCCGGTATTGTCCGGGATAGCGTGGGTAATATCGCCACCCGAGAGGGTGGTCACCGCAATGATGGTGATCGAGCCACCGGAAGGGAACTGCACTGCCTTTTCGTAAATACTGGCCAGATCGCTATAGAGTGCGCCGGGCATACTGTCCTTGGATGGAATCTGGTCCATGCGGTTGGACACGATGGAGAGCGCATCACAATAGAGCGTCATGTCGGTCAGAAGGACAAGAACCTTTTCGTTGCGGTCCACGGCGAAATACTCGGCGGCCGTCAGCGCTGTCTGTGGAACCAGGAGCCGTTCGACCGGAGGATTCTCGGTCGTGTTGACAAAGGCGATGATGCGATCCAGCGCTCCGGCATTTTCAAAGACGCTCTTGAAGAAGAGGTAGTCGTCATTGGAGAGACCCATGCCTCCCAGAATGATCCGGTCAGCCTTGGCGCGCATGGCCACCATGGCCATGACCTGGTTATAGGGCTGGTCGGGGTCGGCAAAAAACGGAATCTTCTGCCCGGTCACAAGCGTGTTGTTGAGGTCAATACCGGCGATACCGGTCGCAATCAACTCGGAAGGCTGCTTGCGGCGGACCGGGTTGACCGAAGGCCCACCGATCTCGCGCTCTTCACCATTGATCTCGGGCTTCCCGTCGATCGGCTTGCCGTAGGCATCGAAGAAGCGGCCCGCCAGTTCCTCGCTGACCTTGACCGTGGGCGGATGACCCAGGAAAACAACCTCGGCGTTTGTGGGAATCCCCTCTGTTCCTGAAAAGATCTGTAGCGTGACACGGTCACCGACGATCTTGACGACCTGGGCAAGCCGGCCATGCACCATGGCCATTTCCTCGTATCCCACGCCGGTAGCCTGCAGACTGCATGTGGCCTTGGTGATCTGGGTGATTTTTGAATATATCTTCTGCCCGGCCTTAGTTTGCATGAACAACCTCCCGCTCGGCGAGGATCTTTCCAAGATCAGCGTCGAGTGTCTTGAACTTGTCTGAGTTGTATTCGGAATAATTCATCTGCTTGAATGTATTGATGATGCGTTTGAAATACGGGTTGACCTCTTCGAAGCTCTCGAATTTGAACGCGCCTTTGCAAATCCCGAGAACACGGTCGAGCATGAAGCGCTGCCGCTCGATCGGAGTAGACTGGTCGATCTTGTCGAACCCGTCCTGTTGCAGGATGACAAAGTCGATGATCTCCGACTTCCAGTAGCGTTCGTGGTACTCGATCGGAACACCATCGTCTCCGAGGATGTTGATCTGCTCGAAAGCCTCCCGACCGCGCAGGAGAATATCCTTGGCCAGGTAGACATTGGAGACCCATTCCGGCGAGATCTTCTCGTTGAGGTACTGCTGGACCTCGTCGTATTCGAGATACTTGGAGTAGCTATCGATCGGATCGATGGCCGGATAGCGCTTGGAATCCGCGCGGGGCTGGGCCAAGGCATAGAAGCAGCGGGCGGCCTTTTTGGTCGACTCGGTGACCGGCTCCTTGAGGTTTCCACCGGCAGGGGACACAGTTCCGATGAAGGTGATCGAACCGGGCTGATCATTGTTGAGAATGACGTATCCCGCCCGGGCGTAAAAGTTGGCTACAATCGCCGAAAGGTCCATCGGGAAGGCATCCGGACCGGGAAGTTCCTCAAGACGGTTGGACATCTCGCGGAGGGCCTGTGCCCAGCGGGAGGTGGAGTCAGCCAGGAGAAGGACCCGCAAGCCCATCGAGCGGTAGTACTCGGCAATGGTCATGGCCGTATAGACCGAGGCTTCACGCGCGGCAACAGGCATATTGGAGGTGTTGCAGATGATCGTGGTACGCTCCATCAGCTTGCGGCCGGTCCGGGGGTCATCCAGTTCGGGGAACTCGGTAAAGATTTCGACGACCTCGTTGGCGCGTTCGCCGCAGGCTGCCACGATGATCATGTCGGCTTCGGCAAATTTCGCCAGGGAGTGCTGCAACACGGTCTTGCCGCAACCAAAAGGACCGGGGATGAAACCCGTCCCACCCTCGGCAATCGGGTTGAGCGTGTCGATGGTGCGCGTCCCGGTCTCCATGATCTTGAAGGGGCGCTTCTTGTCCTTGTAGGCACGGACAGCCAGCTTGACGGGCCACTTTTGCACCATGGTGACTGTGTGTTCCCCGCCCTTTTCATCCTTGAGGACAGCTATCGTATCGTTGATACCGTAACTCCCGGCGCTAACTATCGAGGCGACCGTGTACTTCCCCTCGAAGGAAAATGGCACCATGATCTTGTGACCGATCCAGTTCTCCTTGACCTCGCCCAACCAGGATCCGGCAGAAACCCCCTCCCCGACCTTGGCCAGGGGAACGAAGTCCCACTTTGCGCTCTCGTCCAGCGGATAGGTGTACTCGCCCCGCTGCAGAAACACATCCTTCATCTTGTCAAGGTCGTTTTGCAGACCGTCATAGTTTCTGGAAAGAATACCGGGACCGAGGGTCACTTCAAGCATGTGCCCTGCGAATTCGACCGGATTCCCGACGCGCATCCGCCGGGTACTCTCGAAGACCTGAACATAGGCCGTGTTGCCCACAACCTTGATCGTCTCGGACATGAGCTTGGTGCCGCCCACATCAATGTAGCAGATCTCGTTTTGCGAGACCGGCCCGTCCACTTCGACCATCACGAGGTTGGCGATGATACCCGCCACCTTACCTGTTGTCGCCATGCTTGCTTCCTCCGCGTATGCTGAACTCTTCAGGGAAAACCAGGCCGGACTCCATATCGGTGAGGATGCGCCGCAGCATCTCCCGGCCCGTCGCGGCATCCAGTGCCAGCCAGCGTTCGGCAATACCCAAACGCAGGACAAAGGCCAGCACCTTGTCAATCGAGAAGCCGCTTGAAACGGTCAACTCGTCCAGTACATCCATCTTGATGCGGTCAATGGCCAGCTCGCGGTCCAGGAGGGTCTGCCCCCAAGAACGGATCAGGGGCTCAAGCCAGACCAGCTCACGGGCAAGACCGAAATCGGAGCCGCTGGCGCGCCGGACAGCTTCGGCAACCAGCCCTTCACCGACGATCTCCCGCTCCGGTTCCGCACCGGTCCGCCGGCACCCGAGAGCCGCGACGATATTACGCAGATCCCGGTCAAACGCCGACCAGCCACGGATAAAGGCGTTGGAACACCCGGCCTTCTCGCGATACATGAGATCGGCCAGAACGTTTTCGGGGTGGACACCTGCAGACAGCCCCGCACGATACAGATCAAGAAACTCGCGCATATAGAGGGGCAGGAGAACCGGGGTGCGCACTTCCTCTTCGAGGACATCACGGGCAAAATTCCCGCTGGCATCATGCTCCGGCTTTCCGGTCAGGACCGACAAGAGATTGCGGCAATCGACCGGCCAGAAGAGCATGGCCAGATACGCCCTGTCCTCAGGGGCCAGCTGTTCCTCAAGATCCGCCCGAAGCGATGCCGTCGTCAACGGCAACTTGGCCTCGTCCAGTGCGAAATCGGGAAAGCCGGCTACCAGACAGTAGTAGGCACGTGCCATCTGACCTCACCCCTCATCGCCGTAGAGAAACTGGCGGGTGCGGGGCCTGAGGTATTCCCGGAAAAACTCGGCGAAGCCCTCATCCGTGAACGAAACAACAAAGCCCTGATCGGCCGGGCCGACACCGAATCCGCCCGACAAGGTCCGGTCAAAGACAACTTCCAGACCCTTCCCCAGCTTGGCGAGAGACCCGGTCTTGAGGAAATCCTGGACCTTGCCCTCCATCGCCCCAGGCAATTCGAGCTTGAGGGAAGCCAGATCGGAACCGGCATTCCCGACGATGGCCGTAATGAGCTGTTTGACAAACTCAACATCCGACATGGCCTGTCCGACAGGCGCGTCCGCGAGACCGGCCGTCACGAGACGGGAGATCCGGTCCTTGAGTGCACTGACGGCCTGCTGTGCCGCCATCTTGAGTTCGGATTCGACGTTGCGTTTGAGGTCTGCCACCTCGCGCTCCGCCTGTGACTTGATCGAGTCCGCCTCGGCACGTGCCGCAGCGAGAATCGAATCTGCCTTTTGTCTGGCTTCCGCCGTGATGCGACCGGCCTCGTCATTGGCCTTGGCGACACCCTCGGCATACAGCTTTTCTGTCAACTCCTGCAGTTTGCCCTGCATAGCAACCTCCACGGATAGTGGCCTATACGTTACCGTATACGGCGCGTCAATGCAATACCCGAAACACATTTTTCTTCGGACACATGATCGAATACCAATACACTACCCATATTGACAAAGTTTTGTCAAGCGGAATGCGTGCAGCCTGATCAGACTTTTTTTGGGGAACAATCTCCAGCCACTGGATGGCCGACTGTTCATCAAACAAAATCGTATGTCGCCAGCGGAAGATCCATGCGACCGCGACGAAAGTGGACAGGAAGACCCGCCGCAGGCGACAGATTGACAGCAGAAACCAATCTTGCCCGGCCAGATCCTGCATCTGCCGGCTTCTTGCTCGTTTAAAGAAGCAACGCAACCCGCAAATCGCGAAGTCTCGTTGACAGCCGAAGAGAAAGGTTCTATACTTCGGCTGTATCCACCTACTCAAGTATGGAGGCGGGAGTCATGGCGACAACCTCAGCAGCAACAAACAGGGAACAGCAACGCACGATCCTGGCGAGACCGGGGAAATACCTCACCTTCAAGCTGGGTGAAGAACTCTACGCCGTCGACATCCTCAAAGTGCAGGAGATCATCGGGATGCAGAGTGTGATCCGCATTCCCAAGACCCCGCAATATGTCCGCGGGATGATCAATCTCCGAGACAGGGTCATCCCCATCATCGACCTGCGTCTCAAGTTCGACATGGAGCACAAAGAGGACACGAGACGGACCTGCATCATCGTGCTCCAGGTGAGTGTGGATACCAGGCAGGTGATCATCGGAGCCGTCGTTGACGAGGTCTCCGAGGTGATCGATCTCAACCAGGACGAGCTCCAGCCGGCACCGTCCTTCGGCTCGGCCCTGGATACGCACATGATCATCGGTATCGGTCGGACCAAGGAAAAGGTGATCATGCTGTTGGATGCCGATACGCTCCTCTCGACGGAAGAAATCTTCTCCCTCAAGGAAGTCGCCCGTCAGGCCGCAGCCCAGACCCGGCCCCAAGAGTAAGCGGCCGGTGCCATGATGCGAGGACAGCCGACTGACGGACATGGTGCGGGAAAAGTGTTTCGTTCGCGCCGAATCGCGTTTGCGCTCGTTCCTGACGAAATCCGGAGCATCAAAAAAAAATATCGCGAACTGCGGATCGACATCCCCGGGGTCGCACTCTGGGAGATCGATCTCAAAACCGGAGGGTTCAAGCCGGGCAGCGGTTTTCTGGAGATGCTCAGCTTCACACCCGAAGCCATGCCCTCCCGATTCAGGGATCTCTCCCCGCTCTTCCCGCCCGATGATTTCGAGAACGTCCGCCTCCGTTTGAACGAACACCTCCTTGGACACACCCCGTTTTTCAAGATCCGCCACAGGCTGCGCACCTCCGACGGGCTCCTGATCTGGTGCATCAGCGTAGGGAGCGTGACCGTTCGCAACCGTGATGGCTCCCCACGCCGGATCATCGGCTCGACCTGCGCGGCAACCATGTACCAGCGCAATCTCCACCGGCTCAACCGGATCCTGCGTGCCCTGCGCCATGAACGCCGCAAAGCCAGAGCCGCTGTGCAATGACACAAGCCCGCCAGCCAAACCGGCCCACAACACTGGATTGTCTCCACTTCCGGCGCAGCCCGGCATGAAGGTCCGCCCGATGATACCCGTCCTGATCACAATCCTTGTCTGCTACATTGCCATCCACGCCTTTGTCGGACGATCGATCCTGCAGAGCCTGCATGACACGACCTGGGCCCGGAGCATCGCCCTGGCCGTCTTCGTCCTGCTCGGATCGGGGTGGATCGTCTCATCTCTGCTGATCAGAAGCGGCGTGGATGGCTGGCTGGTCGGCGTGCTTCATCAAGCCGGAAGCTACTGGCTGGCCTTTTTCCTGTACTTTGTCCTGACACTGGTCATCCTGTGGGCCGTCCGCCTGGCCAGCGACCAGACGGACCGCCTGCAAACCATCGCGGGATTCCTCACAGCGGGACACCGGCTGCTGATCGCCGGAGGGCTGGCCCTCCTCGTGACCCTGGGCGGGGCCATCAACGCCCGCGGGCTGGTCGTGCGCGAGTACACCCTACCCATCGCGACAATACAGGCCATTGGCGGACCCGAGGCTGTTCCTCCTGAGGGCGAAGCCGTAAGACTGGCCTTTCTCTCCGACCTGCACATCGGAACATCAACATCCCTTGACCGCCTGCACACCATCGTCGAAACAGTCAACGCCCTCAAGCCTGACCTGATCCTGATTGGCGGAGACATCATCGACATGTCACCCGAAGAGGACAAGGGATTCGCTGCCGGCACCATCCTGCGCGGATTCCGGGCACGGCACGGCGTCTTCGCCTGCCCGGGAAACCATGAGTACATCCTCGACCCGAAGATCTCATTTTCCTGGATCAGTCGCGCGGGCATCCGCCTCCTGGATGATGCGGCAGTCAGCGCCGGACCCATCCGCATTGTCGGCCGGCGCGACTGGGCAGGAGCCCGACACGGTCTGCGACGCCGCTCCCTGCGTGCCATCCTTGGTGAGACAAGCAATACAAACCCGCAACCTCTGATCGTGCTGGACCACCAGCCCAAGGCACTGGATGAGGCGGCACAGAGCAGCGCCCGGCTCGTCCTCTCTGGCCACACACACCACGGCCAGCTCTGGCCGATCAACTGGATCACATCGGCGATCTTTGAAAACAGTCATGGCATGATCCAAAAAGAGGGAACAACCTGTATAACAACCAGCGGTGTATCCGTCTGGGGGCCCCAGGTCCGGACCAGTTCCCGTCCGGAGATCGTACTGATCCGGCTGAGCGGGGAGTAGCTGGAGCTGAAGTATCCCGGCACAACACCTGACATCGGTCGCCGCAGCACCATGGTGACTTTTTCCTGAAATTCGTTGCCATGACAGCGGATTTTCGAGGTGCTGCGGCGGGCAGGTGCGCTATGGTGCAGTTTTTCCTCGTGCGTAGCCGCCCGCACCGCCTCCCCATGGTGACGATTTGCCGAAATTCGGTACCATGACAGCGGATTTTCGAGGTGCTGCGGCGGGCAGGTGCGCTATGGTGCAGTTTTTCCCCAAACATCCTCCGACCAAAGCTATCTTTTTTTATGGAACGCTGGAATCGCAACCTCAGACTCGTGCTCTGGATCAGGATCCTCTTTGTGCTGATCTTCAGCCTGCCCGTGATCTCGCTCTACTGGCAGGCTCATGGCATGGACCTGGCCGACATTTTTTGGCTGCAGGCTATCTTTGCGGTGGCGATCATCCTCCTCGAAGTCCCGACCGGCTACATCGGTGACCGGATCGGCCGGAAAAAGACCCTGATCCTGGCCTGTGCCATGGCCTCCATAGGCTGGTCGATCTACGCCATCGCCGATAGCTTCATCTGGTTTGTGCTGCTGGAGATCGTTTTAGGATGCGGCTTCGCCTTTTTGTCCGGTACAGACACGGCGCTCGTGTTCGAAAGCCTGCAGGCCGCCGGCCGAGCCGATCAAGTCACTCGTGTCGCCGGACGCCAGCTCTCGCTTTCGCACTGGGCCGAAGGCGCGGCGGCCCTCTCCGGCGGACTCGCCGCAACCGTCCTTCCCATTGAGTACCTGCTGGCCGCCAGCGGGCTGGCAACCCTGATCGCGCTTGTGTTGGCGCTCGGGATCACGGATCCTCCACGCGAGAGCTACAGCCATCCACGCGGAACGCTCTACGGCATCTACAAGATCTCCCGCTTTGCCCTGCTGCGCAGCACCATGGTGCGGTACGTCCTGCCCTTCATGTCAGTCTGCTCGCTGGCGACGATGCTCGGAGTCTGGCTCTACCAGCCACTCTGGCAGGCCAGCGGTGTCCCGCTCTGGCTCTTCGGGGTGCTCTGGGCGGCCCTCTCCTTCCCATCTGGTCTGGCCGGACACTGGGCCCACCACCTCGAGCAAAAACTCGGTACCCGCAGACTGATCATGCTGATGCCGCTCTTTCCAATAACAGGCTATCTGCTCATGGCGGTGCTCCCGGGCTGGACGGCACTCTGCGCCGTCTACCTCGTACCCGTGCTGCGCGGGCTGGCCCATCCGGTCCTCGCACGCTTTGTGCACGAAGAGACCTGGAGCGATAAACGGGCCACCGTATTCTCCCTCGAAAGCTGGCTCTTCCGCCTGCTCTATTTCACCTTCGGCCCCGTCGTGGGCTATGCCGCACGCGACTGGTCTCTGGATGCCGCCTTTGGCCTCTCCGCCGGGATCGTCGCCCTGCTTGCCCTCCCCCTGATGCTCCCGCTTCTCGCAGCCCTGCGGAGACACAAGGGCTGATGAAAGACGGTGTCTCGACAGGCAACATCATACAGAATGGGCTTAACCACCGTACCCATGCAATTCGTCTTGTTTTTTTTGGTGAACAGCCTCATGCCACTCCAGGGTGAGAGTATTCCCGGTATGTTCCGTATGTACAACAATACCCCGGATGATATTGGCAAACAGGCCACCCGCGCGGATATCCTGCCTGCCATACTCGTGCAATAATTGCAAAACCCGTTTTTTTGACTTGCACGCACTTCCAGTGAAGATCCCGCCGGGGATGTACCGTTTTGCCTGATTTCATACTGCCTATTGTGCACACCCGCACAAGCATCTTGCATATCCCCCGGCACATTCGCTCTTCCCGCGACAGAAACCGGGTAAAGGATACACTTTGCAATCCCGGATTAGTGGTTTGCCAGATTTTTGTGCAGCGCATGCGGGAGCTGTGAGTATTTTGCTTATGTCCACCGCCCGATACGGCTGTATCAGGCATTCCACCGGAGGGCATGTCGTGCAGACACGGACTGTTCGAATGAGTGTCTGGACACAATGTGGACAGCTTTTTCAGGAGGAACAGATGGCTTCCAGTCGCACGCGTTTCATTCTCTGGCTGCTCGCAGGCAATCTCCTGCTGATCGCGGGAATGCTCACCTTTGGCCTGCTCATGTACGGACCCACGGAGTCGGATCGCCTCTATGCCCTCGGCCGGCACACGGGATCCGCGCTTTTTTTCGGAAACATGGCGGCCCTCCTCCTCAGGCTCGCCTTCCACCTGCGGAAAAAGCGCTGAGCAATCAGCGCGCCAGGCCCGGGCTGGTGACGATCACGAAGGTCTTTTCGAGATCGCGCACGAGCTGGAAGAGGCCCTTGTACTCCGCAACGCCCCAGACATCATAGCCCCCGATCCGGTGCGTGCGCCCCTGCCACGTAATCCGCAGATGACTCGTGGCCATGTCCATCTTTTGGGGTCCCGTGTGTTCATAGCGCTCGGGCATTGAGAAAAACTTGCGCACCGTCACGGCCTCATGGATAAATTCCTGCAATTTTTCGCGCGGTACAGTGCCCCCGACCATCTCGGACGCGGCGGGTGCGCCGGCGTACGGATTCCGCCTGACCTCCCGTGCGTAGCGGCCTTCACCGTCAAGCGTGATCTTCGTCGTCACCGGATACTCCGAGCCCTGCGAATCAAGCTGGAGGGAAAAACCCGACGCATCCATCGCGGCACCCGGCCGGGAGGACGAGCCCCCGGCACAGGACAGCAGCCCCAACATGAGACAAACCGTACCTGCAAGACACACTGACCTGACCATACCCGTCCTCCTGCGCCGGACTTTCATCCCGACCCGAAGAGGATGCACCCGGGCACGCAGCCTGTCAATACTGAGCGCGCCTGCCCGGCAACACATGCCTCGCTCTCGCAACTCGTCCGA
>Ga0116172_10005136_pt1 | contig 10462 bp, 9 predicted proteins | sample AD_UKC083_MetaG_FD_89799 | JGI IMG/M metagenome (GOLD analysis project Ga0116172, IMG submission 89799) | Active sludge microbial communities of municipal wastewater-treating anaerobic digesters from USA - AD_UKC083_MetaG | ecosystem: Engineered > Bioreactor > Anaerobic > Digestate | place: USA...
ATCAGCGAAAACGCCCACTGTGCTCTTGACCAAGAGGAATACCAAGAACGATACAATCGACTGGTTGAACGCTTTGACCTTGCTAAAGCTCGGCTTATTGCAGTTACTGGAGAAATCTCTGATATGAAAACAAGGCTCGGTACGGTGAATGACTTCCTTAACACACTTCGCAAGCAAGAAGACCTTATTACCGAATTTGATGTTGAGCTTTGGTGCATCCTTGTAGATTATGGCACTGTTTATGATAAAGAGGATGTACGGTTTACCTTTAAGGATGGCACAGAAATTCAAGCATAAGAAACTAAAATAAAAACTCCCCATCGCTGATATTAATTCAGTAGTGAGGGGTTTCTTATTTCGCTTATTATAAAGAATGGTTCATTAAGCTTTCCTAACAATACCTGACCCAAATATTATAAATATGAATCCAAGTATCGTTAATGCAGGTTTACCTATATCCAACTTAAAAATGTATCCAGCAGCATGGACTAACAATATAATAAATCCAATTGAAGACATTGCAGTACCTAATATTTTTTTACTATTCATTTTCATTTCCTTCACTTTAATAGATTTTACTTATAATATCTAAATGAAAACAGCACCTTAGGCTCTCTAAATTATTCCATCCTCCTTTCGCATTAATTAATGCGAATTCGTGATTTCTCCAACAATTTGCGCTATACCAAAATATATCGACAGGATACCAATCAATACGCATAAGTACACCAAAGCTGATCGCTCCTTATTTTTGTATACTGCTACAAAGCCTGTTATCGTTGAGATGATCGCACAAGAAAATGCTCCTAAAGCCATCACCGCCAGAGGCAAATTACCAAAGAAGCCTGTGCTATCCGCTGGCTTATCGCTATTCATTGATAACACATTTATAGAAGCTACTAAAATAATAGCAACAATTATCAATACTACCGCATATTTGCCGAGTTTAGTCTTAGGTAAAATGCAAAATGAGTTCTTCATAAGAATACACCCTTCTTTAAGACAATTTCCTAATGAGGAAATATAATTTCTGCCGCCGTCCAGAAAATAATCAGCAATCCAATCAGTATAGCAAGCAATGTCAAAATAGATCTGTCCTTATTTTTCGCAAATGACATAATTCCTAATACAAAACCAGCAAACCCTATAACTGCAATAAAAGGATTAGGCAGTGGAAGTCGGATTATCATAGCTAAAACCGATAATTTTATTGCCATTAATAAGATATAAAGTAATGTTAGTATCGCTGCCCATTTCCCAGCAGTCGTTTTAGAATAAAGTTGCATTTTCATTATTTTTCACACCTTTCACGTAAAATCAAAAGTCATGCTTTAATTATCTCATCCGTGCTTTTTTGCTTTAACATAATAAATAGGCCGATACTCAACCCTATCCCAACTCCAAATGACGTTATAATCGCGAGAAAATTCAGATCGAAGGGGCCAAAAAAACCCAGCAAATTTTCGAAAGTTGCTTTTATGGAACGCCCAGCATTAAATAAGCTAACTAATATCCCAAATGGCAGAGAAACTATTCCGCATACTGCTGAAAATATCCAAACAGCTTTGCGCCCATAAATGATTGCTCCGAAAATCGCACCACAGATTACCCCCATGAATATAATCGCTATTATATCCGGTATGTGAGGATTCTCAAAAAAAGTATGGATAAATGGAATTGAAAAAAGTGCTTCTGCCAAAATGAAGGAACTCCAAAAACCAACCGGGATTGCGACAAGGCCAGCGAGCGCAATTTTCCCTATCATCTTAGGCTTACCGAGACAGGTGCCCAATAAAAGACCGCCTAATCCTCCAGCAATGATTGTCTCTAAAATATAATTATCAAGACGCAACAATATGATGCAACCTATTACTCCAGCAATGAAAAAGGAAATCGCTCCAGCAAGCGTTGACCATAGTAAGAATACCCAAGTGTTTTTACTAATTTCAAACATTTTACTCACTCCTTTAATCAAATTTTTTTGTTCATTATATGAAGTAGAAAAACATTTTACTTTTATGTAATACTTACCCATAAAGATGCATGTAAAACGAGCGTAAAATATTTATTTTTCTCTCTTTCTCATGGGTATCTATTCACATTTTATCTTATATATGTATTCTTCCAGATTTCTTACTTCTTCCATGTTATTTGGGCTTTGATAATCCTTTTCGCCAATTATATCCCTCATATAGTCCCAAAAGGCAGCTGTCAGATTCGTCTCATTAACAGCAAGTATAACCGGTGGTGTGGATGTTTTAGCAACTATCGCCCCTATCTCTTCCTTAGCATATAGCAAATAATTGCTTTCCGGCATTTCTTTAATCAATTTGACATGGAAATTTTCATATGTCTTCAACAAATACACTAAATGCTCAAGATGTTCAATATACTCTTCTTTCGTGTAATAAACAGACCCTCCACTCATCATATCAGAAAAGGAAACCTTGATTTTATTGTCTTTTATTATTTCAAGATCAAATATTGGTATTATTTCGTAAAATGTATTTGTCTGCAGTATCACTTCAAAGTTCATTATTCTTTCCCTTTGATACTCTGCCAGGTCGCTGTTTTCTATTCCAAGACGAGACAAGATACCCGATGACACAGTTTCCGGCATTGTCAATATAGAAATCGACTCTGTTTTTATCATGGTGTTGCTTTTTTCTTTTTCAAACTCCTTAAGGTTTTCTAAATAAAGTTCTTTGTCTTTCGCCGTAAAGATTCGCATCAACTGTTTGCATTGATTCAAATATTGATAGAATTCTTCCGTATACGCCCTAATCGCGTCATGGTTTCTAACCAGCAGATTGACTGCTTGGTTGATTGATTGTCCTACTGAACTTGATATCACAGCTGATAGGCCTGGGGATATAAACATAGTTTGCTTGAAAACCCCATCCCTTTTTTTAGGGTAATAATAAGGTTCAATTAAACCTGTCATGTACAGAGGCATCCATTGGCTGATTGCGTTTAACATTTCATCCAAGTTACGGCTTACCGTATGTATAATCTTTATCTTGTTTCCTTTTGATAGAACTGCAACCATTAACCTGTCCCATCTTGAAGCAAATTCGCGGTCTGCTGTCATCCAGTCTGTAGACTCATCACTATATAGGAGCAAGGTTTGTGGCTTGTCTTGTGCCGCTACTTCCAGCAAAAAATATTCGGCAGTTTGACGCTTGCCTTCTATTCCATAATAAAGAGAGATTTCATCTTGTGGCAATTGGGATGGGTCATTTATTCTCTTTTTTGCTTCTGCCATATTTACCGGTATCTTCGAAGTTAAATTTAACTTACTCAAGTCATCAAGAAAACCTCCAACGGCTTCTATTTCATCATTTTTTTCATCTATGAGCCATTTTGCTATCAATTTGCCAAGAACGTCTATGTCATAGCTGTCCATACTTACTTTCAATGCATCCAACAAAGCTTTGCTCTGATATTCAGATACACAATGCCGTGCAAAATAATCAGCCATTTTAGTTATGACCGCCTCATCCTTTATGGCTTTGCGTTGTCCCCTTCTGAGTCTGCTGATGTGAGACGGATCAATCTTTACCTTCTGCCCTAAAGCACTGTTACTTGTATTTGTTATATTCATTAGAAAATCTAATTTTTCAGAAAATTGCAATCTTATCACCTCTGCTTGATTATACGCCCACGGTAATATATAATCAATGTTATTTGACATGATTCATGTCAAAAAATTTGACACGGTCAGTTTTTTAGGAGCTCTTCCATAATAAGATTTATTGAAGTATAATTCTTCCAAGTAGTCTAAAACCAATTGAAACGAGGTGGTTAGGTTGGGTTATGAATTTCGTATGAAAACAGGTTTCTTTGAAACTAAAACATACGCTTTGCTTGTTCATAAAGGAGAACTGGTTCTTTCTCCCAAAGAAATTGACGACGGATTAATAACAATACCGGAAGAGAGTATTTTGAGCATCACAATAAAAAAAAGTCATAAATCTTTAGAAATGGAAATCCAAACAGATGAGAAGCTTTATCATGGTCAATTAGACAATAAGACGGACTACGAAAAACTCATTAATCAAATTAAAGAAAGTATTAACAAAAAAATCTTATGTGAATATGAAGGAGGAAATTAAAATGCGTAAGAAATTAGTTTCATGGTTATTGACAGTAATGATGATATTATCGCTTATCATATCTGTACCAATGACTGCTTACGGTGCTGATGAACCTCAAGCAACCAACATTATTGTCGCAAACACCAATAACAGCAGTATTGATTTTTTTGATATTTCAGCTAATGGCAATATTGCACCAGCCAGAACACTCAAGGGAGCAAGCACTAACTTAAACCGTCCGGTTGACATTGCTCTATATGATGGGGAGCTATATGTATTAAATCACGAAGCACATGCTATAGAAATATTTGATCCGCTGGCTTCAGGCGATACTACACCTGTAAGAAGAATCATTGGCGGTATGTCTTATCCTTCCGGCTTTGATTTCGACCCGGTCACAGGTGAGATATATGTAGCCAATTATAGCGGTAATATTACGGTTATAACATTACAGACAGCGGCACCGTCACACCCAAGCGCACAATCGCAAAAGGCAACACCATGACACTGGCTGTGTCCGGAAATGAGCTGTTTGTAACTACATATGGAGAATCTGCAGTATACGTTTATAACAATGTCACCGGTGAACTTCTCCGTACCATATCAGGTACTAGTACTGGATTTTCAGGAAATCTATATGGGGTCGCTATATCCGATGGGGAATTATACATTGCCGACTCCGGCAACAATGCAATAAAGGTGTTCAACACGACCGACAGCGGCAACGTTGCGCCCAAACGGATAATTGCTGGTGGCAACACCCTTCTGGGCACGCCGCGAGAGCTTCACATTGCCGATAACAAGCTTTATGTTGCAAATAATAACTCAGTCACCGCCTTTAATTTGACAGACGGCGGAGATGTTGCACCGGTTCAAGTCCTGTCTGGCGCAGCTACTACCTTTAACGCCGTTCAGGGAGTCACAGTGGCTGAAATGCCGGAGATTCCACAACTTATTCAAACAAGTGAAACAAAAATGACCGACTTTTTTCCAAAATCTGCTCAGGGAGAAAACGGAATTTATCTGCAATCACGGGATGAAAACAGTACTTATTATAATCTTGATTACTTCGGAGACTATACGTTCAAAACAACTGGAACACCTTGGAATCTTCCTCTTGTAATGATTGGCGATAAAGCAAATGAAATCATTAAAGCTGATCCTTCAGCTTTAAATCAGGTCGGATTTGAAAGAGACAGTGTCATCCGCACTACTCTAAACGGTGATTTCGGCTGGGTGAGGGTAACAGGCAGCACTCAAATGGACACCAAAGGATCTGCCAGATTTTATATCTACAAAGGTGAAGACGGTTATTCTTCTCCTTTATGGGAAGCAACTCCCGGAGTAACGCCTGTAAGTTTTGACTTGATAATTCCGTATACTGAAGGTGATGAATTGTTCTTTTCTGTGGACGCCGGTGCCAATGACATTGATGACTGGGCTATATGGAAGAATATCCACTTTGCCCCGCAGAGTGGACCATTCTCAGGTGGTGTAGGAACAGAAGAAGATCCCTACTTAATTTCAACAGAGGATGATTTATTTGAATTAGCTCAAAAAACTACAGCTGATAACTCCTTTATAGGTAAATATTTCATTCAGACAAATGATATTGAGATAACAACAGTATGGACTCCAATAGGATGGAGAGGCAATTACTATGATACTAATCTGCCATTCGAAGGTTATTATAATGGACAAAGCTACAGTATTTCTGAGTTAAATATTTCCTCTTCCATAAGCTGGGCAGGACTTTTCGCAGTTATAGGTGCAAATGGAACATTAGAAGATATTAATCTGGAGGGTGTCAGCATAATAGCAGGATATCATTCTGGTGCTTTAGTTGGAGAAAACAGAGGCCTAATTAAAGGATGTAACACATCCGGGTCAATCAGTGGAGCCGGGCAGTTGGGTGGACTGGTTGGCATGAGTCACAATGGTTTATTAGAAGACTGCCATTCCTCAATGACTGTAATTGGAACACAAGAGTCTGTTGGTGGTTTGGTGGGTTACTCAACAAATAATTCCGGAAATGCAGCTAATTCAATTGTAAGGTGCAGTTCCACCGGTGATGTTACCGGTATTCAGCGTACGGGAGGTCTTGTTGGTACATTGCAAGGTGGATTATTATCGGAAAGTTTTGCTCTTGGTAGTGTAAGCAGTTCAAATAATAATACTGGTGGACTCGTGGGAGTTATTGAGTCTGCCAATGGTTTTGTTGCTGAAGTTAAAAATAGCTACGCAAGATTATCTATCTCATCTCCAAATGATAAATCTGTAGGAGGAATGTTTGGAGCAAATTACTGGGGTACTGTTTCTAATTGTTATGCAGCAAGTAGTATTGCAGCATCCGGTTTAAATGTGGGTGGTCTAACAGGTATGATTTATTCAGGTACAATTACATCAAACAGTTATTATGATGCAGATTTATCTGGAACGTCTGATATTGGTAAGGGAACACCAAAATCAACTGATGAAATGAAACAAATTTCAACCTATAATAACTGGTCATTCCCCGATGTATGGACTATTAACGCAATTGATAATGATGGTTATCCGGCTCTTGCATGGCAGGGTTTCCCTCATGTATCACTTTCCGATGATGCAGATTTATCAGGTCTGTCAGCTTCAGGCATGACAATAACACCGGTTTTTGATGCTTCTGTAACAAGCTATTCAGCTAATGTAACAAACAACATTAGCAGTACTACAATTACAGCAATTTCTGCTTCAGAATCTGCAACAGTGAAGATTAACGGTACTACTGGCAATAGCAGAGAAGTACCACTGAATGTAGGAAGCAATTTATTTACAGTAGTGGTTACTGCTGAAGACGGTGAAACTTCTAAGACATATACAATTAACATTAATCGAGAAAGCTATGTTCCTGTTGAAAATCAGAAACCAGTTTTAACTTCTGACTGGAATTACACCACAGTTTATTTTGGCCAGAACTATCCTTTTACTATAAATGTTACAGATTATGAAAGTACACCAAATACGCTGTTGTATAGCTATATTGATAATGCTGCACCAAATCAGTCATATAATTTTTCTGTAGTACCGGGTACAGTCAACATAACCCTCTCACCATTAAAGGGAGTTTTATCTTCTGGTAGTCATACTCTAAACTATTATGCAGTTGATGCAGGTGGTGCTGTATCATCGGTGTTGGTTCTACCTTTTACGATTGTAGAAAAAACGTCAAGTGAAGCCTCATTGTCAAGCATTTCATTAACAGACATAAACTTAACACCGGCTTTTAACTCAGGGACTTTGAATTATACTTCAAGTGTCAGCAACAGCATTAGCAGCACTACAGTCACAGCAATTGCTGTTTCAGAAACTGCAACAGTAAAAATAAACGGTGTTTCTGGAAATAGCAAAACAATACCGCTGAATGTAGGCAGCAATTTAATAACTCTATTAGTCACTGCTGAAGACGGCGAAACTTTAAAAACTTATACAATTGATATTACAAGAGAAGACAGCGGTTATGGTGGAGGCGGTGGCAGTTCATACAGATACTACACCATTACAGCTAAAGCAGAAAAAGGTGGAAAAATTTCACCATCCGGAAATATTTCTGTTGGTGAAGGTAAAGATAAAGAATTTACAGTAACAGCAAATGAAGGTTATATAATTTCTGATGTAATAGTAGACGGAAAAAGCCTAGGTGCTGTAGGCAACTATATATTTAAAGAAATATCCAAAGCTCATACAATCACAGCTAGGTTTATTGAGGAAGTTAAGGAAGAATTAGAAAAACCGGAAAGCTATGATAAAGAAATTCCTTTTACAGATGTTTCACAAAATGACTGGTTCGCAAATGATGTTATGTGGGCATTTGAAAAAGGGCTGATGAATGGAACAAGCAGTACCACTTTCGATCCTCACGGAATTACTACAAGAGGTATGATTGTAACCATTCTTTATAGATTAGAAGGGTCACCGTCATCTGAAGATAATACATTCATCGATGTGGAATCAGGAAAATATTATGCAAATGCTGTGGCTTGGGCAGCAAAGAATGAAATCGTGAAAGGCTATGGCAACGGAAAATTTGGTCCCGAAGACCCAATTACCAGGGAGCAGCTGGCTGTAATTTTAGTGAATTATGCTAAATATAAAGGTTATGACGTAGCATCAAGAGCTGATTTATCCAAATTTACGGATTTTGGGGAAGTTTCAATTTGGGCAGATGATGCTATGTCTTGGGCAAGTTTTGAAAAGCTGATTCAGGGCGATGGCAACAAACTAATGCCGGCAGGCAATGCAGAGCGAGCTCAGGCAGCAGCAATTTTTCATCGTTTTATGGAGTGTATCACAAGTAGCAGTAATTAGAACAATGTTTTATAAACCTGGTAATATAGGTTGTGAAAATTGTGAAGGCAAGGCAATATGGGTATTGTCAATATTTCTGATTATGCTATAGGCACTGCAATTCATAATGAGTAATCAAAATAAGTGAATCAAAAATGCCTGACTCTTTTTTCGGCTAGGCATTTTTGTGCTTATTTACCCTGCTATTTTCTCGAACAAATAAAATATGCACACCCCTTTTTGAGTTTGCACACCCCTAAACATAACACTTTTTAAAATAATTAAATTGTATCAATTTCTGCACTATTATATCATAGATCGATTCGCCGGATTTAGGCTGTAGCATTTCTGTCATGAGATGAACTACAGTCCGGTTTGTATAGAACTCTTGTGCGGTATGTCCGCTGTCATCAGCAAATTTCTTGATTAGATACTCATAACCTTGCCCAAGTTCATCTTCAGGACAGTTAGCAAGAGAAAGTGTTTGCGATGAGAAGTGCTCTATTATATTTTTGAGCAATTCATCAGGTAAGCGGTTTTTATTAGTCCAAGCACCATCCCCAAAAACGCCTTGAAGTTTATCCACATTAGCGCTTTCGATTGCGTGGAAAGCGTCAACGATAGCTTTTCCAACATTCTCGGCTACCTCCCTAACATTTTTCCAATGGTAACCTTTGGGTACATTGAAACGATGGTTTTCTTCCCATTCCAGAGCCTCTTCATCGCCATCATATTCGATTAGGATTTGCTCACATTCTTCGTCATAAACATCACAGATACGCTTGAAAAATAGGAGGGGGAATATATATTGTTTATATGAACCTGCATCAATATTGGTACGTAGCAATACTGCGGAATTCCAAAGGTATGTTTGCAGTTCTTCGATTGTAATACTGTTACTCATTAATGTAACCTCCTTTTGCCAACAAATCATAAAGCTTAGTTTCGGCTGCGGTTACAGCGTCAAGGGCATTGAAAAAATTCTGTTTTACTTCGTAGGGAGATATACTTTCTTGAACATGTTTCTCGATATAACTATTAACCTGCAAAGTATAATCCTTGGCGGCTATCTCCTCAATTGACGCAACTTTGACCAATTCTGGAACATCAATATAGTCTGTGTAAAGTTTGAAAATTTCCTCAACATTAGCAGCAGTTAGAGTGTTTTTAGCGCGCTGCGCTGTGAAAGTTGTTGAAGCATTAATCAGACAAATTTTCCCTTTATGATTTACAGGCTTTTTGTTATTTAAGAGTAGGATACACGCAGATACTCCTGCACCATAAAACAAATTGCCTACTAATGTGATAACGCAATCGAGTTTGTCTGATAGTATGAGTTGTTTTCTTATGTCACCCTCTTTTCCACTGCGGAATAATACTCCTTGTGGAAGGACAACAGCACAACGGCCTGTTTTTACATCCATTGACTTTACCATATGCTGAAGCCAAGCAAAGTCGGCATTTGAGTTTGATGGACTACCCCAAATATTCCGACCATAAATATCTGAAGCAAACTGTTCAGCTCCCCAACTTTTCAGTGAAAACGGGGGATTGGCTATTACACAATCAAAGGTCTGAAGTTCACCGCGGTGCATATAGTTTGGAGAACGGAGAGTGTCTCCTTGAGTAACTTTAAAGTCCTGTGCTCCATGTAAAAAGAGGTTCATACGCGCTATCGCAGAGGTTGAAAGGTTTTTTTCTTGACCGAAAATTTTACCATATGTCATCTGATCGTTTTTTATATAATGTATAGCTTCAATAAGCATCCCACCTGTGCCACATGCAGGATCATATACAGATTCCCCAGCTTTTGGAGCAAGCAGTTTTACGAGCAGTTTTACGACAGGACGAGGGGTGTAGAACTCGCCAGCGGTTTTCTTTGAGAGATCAGCAAATTTTTTTATGAGGTATTCATAGCTGTCGCCCATAACATCGGCCGAATAGTTATTGTTGCCGACTTTTATCTTCGACATGTGTTCTACCAAATCTTTCAAACGCTCATCAGAGAGTTTGTTTTTTTCAGTCCATGTCGCATCATCAAA
>Ga0116172_10005138_pt1 | contig 10456 bp, 10 predicted proteins | sample AD_UKC083_MetaG_FD_89799 | JGI IMG/M metagenome (GOLD analysis project Ga0116172, IMG submission 89799) | Active sludge microbial communities of municipal wastewater-treating anaerobic digesters from USA - AD_UKC083_MetaG | ecosystem: Engineered > Bioreactor > Anaerobic > Digestate | place: USA...
CAGCCACCGGGGTGCCAGCGCCCACGGCAGTGACGCGCAGCGGCACACCCCGGGCACGGGCGGCATTCACCACCGATTGCAGGGCCTCGGGCAAGGCGGCGGCTTCAATGAAATACAGCAGGTCAAAGCCACCACCGAGGTGATCGAGCACATAGTCGTTGGGCGCCAGGCGGATGTTTTGCGGCGGCGCGCCGTGGGCCGGGCCGGCCTTGAACAGGGCATTGTCGTCACCGGGGCTGTTGAGGGCAGAGTGGGTGTACTCGTGCGGCCGCGAGGTGCGCCAGTGGTAGAGCGGGCGCACAAACTCCTGCGACAGAGACAGCGACAGCACGGCATCGCGCAGCAGCCGGAAACCCCGCGTGGGCGGCGTCATGAAGCGCGTGCTCTTGCCCGACTCTTCGATGATCTCGCGGGCAGCGCCCACACGCTCGCGGCTGTAGTTGTCCACCAGCGCGTTGCTGGCGATGCCCTTGACTGCAAAGGCCAGGTGCCAGCCCAGCGACTGCGCATCCTGGAAGGCGGTGTTGGCACCGCGCACGCCAAAGATCGGCAGCAGGTGGGCGGCGTCGCCGGTGAACAGCACACGGCCATGGCGGTAGTCGGGCAGCGTCAGCGTGCGGGCCGAGTACACCGAGCTCCAGTCCATCTCCCAGGGCTTGTCGCCGTGGCCGATCTGCGCCAGCAGTGCGTTGATGCGCGCGGCCAGGGCGGCCGGCTGCAGCGCGTCTTCGGGGGTTTCGTTCTCGGGCAGCTGGTAGTCCACGCGCCAGATGCCATGCGGCTCGCGGTGCATCAGCACGGTGTTGCCGGGGTTCCAGTCGGGGTCGAAGAAGGCCAGGCGCTCGGTGGGCAGCGGCAGGTCGATGCGGATGTCGGCAATCACGAAGCGGCCCTCGTACGAGGCGCCCTCCATCTGCAGGTCGTAAGCGGTGCGAATCGCAGAACGCCCGCCATCTGCGGCCACCACCCAGTCGGCATGCAGCGTGTAGGGCCCTTCGGGGGTGTCGACCTCCAATGTGGCGCCGGTGGCGTCCTGCGTGACCTGCGCGACCTTGTTGCCCCAGCGAAAATCGACCAGCGGCTCGGCCTGGCAGGCGTCGTAGAGGTATTCCTCCATGTACTGCTGCTGGATGTTCAGCATGGGAAAGAACCGGTCGTCCGCGTCGTGCGGCGCTTCCATGCGGAACACGCGCTGGCCCCGGTAGAACGAGTTGCCAAAGCGCCACGGCAGGCCGTTGTCCATCATGCGCTGGGCCACACCGACCTGCTGCAGGATCTCGAGCGAACGGCGTGTGAAAACGATGGCGCGGCTCCCCTGAGAGACCTGCAGCTCCGATTCGAGCACCACGCTGGCCACGCCGTGGCGGGCCAGTTCCAGCGCCGTGACCATGCCCGAGGGGCCCGAGCCGACGATCGCCACCGCGTGGCGACCCTGTTGTGGATGCTGCGAGGCCAGCCATGGGGCGTGGACCTGGTAGGGGTAGTAGATGGAAGGGCGCGCTTGCGTGGTGGGCTGGTGCATGGTGGATCGTCACTCAATCAAGAAATGGGGAACGGTGGGCCGCTCAACTGCGTTCGTTGTGCGCGACCAGCCGGTCGAGCAGCTTGCCCAGCTGGGCCAGCTCGCGGGGGCTGAGGCAGCCAAAAATCTCGCGGTTGCGCCGCACCACCAGCTGGTTGGCAGCCCGCCAGCGCTGGCGGCCCTCGGGCGAGAGCATCAGCACCACGCCGCGCCCGTCGGCCTCGCTGTCCTGCTTGACCACCAGCCCCTGGTCCACCAGCGCCTGGGCAGCGCGGCTGGCCTGGCTCTTGTTGAGGTTGGACAGGCGCGCCAGGTCCTTGACCGACAGCGGCTCGAAGGTGCCGATGGTGGTGAGGCAGCGGCCATCACTGAGCGACAGCCCCGCCTCCTGCAGGTAAGCCTGGTGGCTTACCGGGTCGGACAGCTTGCCCAGGTGGTGAAAGCGGTAGGTGAACGAGCGGTTGAGCGGCACCTCGAACGGGTCACTGGCCGCCGCCGGATCGGCAGCGGGCTCGGCCGCTGGCGCACTGCGCGATGGACGGTCCATGGGATCAATCCAGCTTGATGCCGCTGGCTTTAATGACCGGACCCCACTTGGCGCGCTCATCGGCGGCATAGCGGGCCATCTGCTCGGGCGAGCTGGGAATGGATTCGAGGCCCAGGGTCTGCATGCGGGCCTTTACGGCCGTGCTGTCCATGGCGGCGAGCAAGGCCGCATTGAGCTTGGCGATCACCTCCTTGGGCGTGCCGGCCGGCACCACCAGGCCTTGCCAGGCGTAGGCCTCAAAGCCCTTGAGGCCCTGCTCCTGCAGCGTGGGGATGTCCTCGAAGTTCTTGACCCGCTTGGGGCTGGCGATGCCGATGGCGCGCAGCTTGCCGGTCGCCACAAACTGAAAGCCACTGGCCGTGTCCACAAACATGAAGGGCACCTGGCCAGCCACCACATCCTGCACCGCAGGCGCCGCACCGCGATAGGGCACATGGGTGAACTGGTTGCCGGTTTTCTCGCGGAACAATTCGGCCGCCAGATGGTGCGGGCTGCCCGCGCCGGGCGTGGCGTAGTTGGCGCCGCTCTGTGTCTTGGCCCAGGCCAGGAACTCCGGCAGCGTCTTGGCAGGCACCTGCGGGTTGACCACCAAAATCATCGGAAAGCGCACGGTGAGGCCGACCGGGGCTAGGTCTTTTTCAGCGCTGTAGCCGAGCCTGGTGTACAGCGACGGGTTGGCCGCCAGCGTGGCGGTGTCGGCCGACATCAGCACATAGCCATCGGCCTTGGCGCGGGCCACATATTCAGCCCCGATGTTGGTGGCCGCGCCGGGCTTGTTGTTGATGATGATGGGCTGGCCCAGCAACTTGCCCATGGACTCGGCCAACGTGCGGGCCACCACATCGGTACCGCCGCCCGCGGGGTACGGAACCACCCACTCGATGGGTTTGGAAGGGTAGGTCTGGGCCGCCGCTGCCGTGCAGGCGGCGAGCACAGCCAGGGTGAAAACTCGGCGGGTGGTGGACAAAAAGGCGCGCATGGTAAACCTCGAAATCGGGCAAGGTGGTGTCGGATGGATCAACAGCGCCAAAACCACCACCGGGCGAACCGCCACGGTATTGATCTGGCTCAGCAAATGTACAGAATTTGGTTGCATGCGCAACTAGATACTTACCCTGATGGTTGCGCGCGCAACCTATTGCATCGAACAGCCCTCCCACCCGCGCCCACCATCGCCCGCCTTCGTGGGACAGGTTGCGCGCACGATTGCATCGCTGGAGCTGTGGACCCAACCGGTCGGTGCGGGGGCGCAGCGGCATGGACATGGCATAGACTCGCGACACTTTTTTCCCCACGGAGCCTTCATGACTGATCCTGCACCGCAGCCGGCCACCGCTGGCGCCACGCCGTATGGCACGCTGCCGCCTGCATCGCCCCTGCCCCAGCGCCGCCCGGTGAGCCTGCCGCGCCTGGCGCAGATGCGCGAAGCCGGCGAAAAAATCACCATGCTCACCGCCTACGACGCCACCTTTGCCGCCGTGGCCGATGCGGCGGGCGTGGAGTGCATTCTGGTCGGTGACTCGCTGGGCATGGTCTGCCAGGGCCTGCCCAGCACCGTGGGCGTGTCGCTCGACACCATGGCCTACCACACGGCCAGCGTGGCGCGCGGCCTGCACCGCGTGCAGGGCACGGCCTGGCTGGTGGCCGACCTGCCTTACGGCAGCTACCACGAGTCGCGCGAACAGGCCCTGCGCAGCGCCTGCACACTGATGCAGGCGGGCGCGCACATGGTCAAGCTCGAGGGCGGCGGCTGGACCGCGCCCACGGTGGAATTTCTGGTGCAGCGTGGCGTGCCGGTGTGCGCCCACCTGGGCCTGACGCCGCAAACCGTGCACGCGCTGGGAGGCTACCGCGTGCAGGGCAAGACCGATGATGCAGCGCGCACGCTGCGCAAAGAGGCGCTGGAGCTGCAGAACGCCGGCGCCGCCATGCTGGTGCTGGAGATGGTGCCCTCCGTGCTGGCCACCGAAATCACCGCCGAGCTGCCGCACTGCCACACCATCGGCATCGGCGCAGGCAATGGCACGGCCGGCCAGGTGCTGGTGCTGCATGACATGCTGGGCATGAACCTGGGCAAGATGGCCCGCTTTGTGCACAACTTCATGCAAGACGCCGGCAGCGTGCGCGGCGCCATGGAGGCCTATGTGCAGGCCGTCAAAGAGGGCCGCTTTCCCGACAATGCAGTGCACGCCTGGTAAGTCCAGGCCTTTTCCACCAGAACCATGCTCATCGCCCGCTCCATTTCCGAACTGCGCGCGGCCCTGGCCGGCCGCCGCCCCGCCTTCGTGCCCACCATGGGCAACCTGCACGAGGGGCACCTGTCGCTGGTGCGCCAGGCCCGGCCGCTGGGTGACACCACCGTGGTCAGCATCTTCGTGAACCGCCTGCAGTTTCTGCCGCACGAAGACTTCGACAGCTACCCGCGCACCTGGGAGGCCGACTGCGCCCAGCTGCAGGCCGCCGGCTGCGATGTGCTGTTTGCCCCGCGCGAGACCGACCTCTACCCCGAGCCCCAGACCTTCAAGGTGCAGCCCGACCCGCAGCTGGCCGACCTGCTCGAAGGCCAGTTCCGCCCCGGCTTCTTCACCGGGGTGGCCACGGTGGTGATGAAGCTGTTCAGCTGCGTGTTTGGCGCCAGCGGCGGCGGCGCGGCGGTGTTTGGCCGCAAGGACTACCAGCAGCTCATGGTGATTCGCCAGATGGTGCGGCAGTTCGCACTGCCCATCGAGGTGGTGGCGGGCGACACCAGCCGCGCCCCCGACGGCCTGGCCCTGAGCTCGCGCAACGGCTACCTCAGCCCGCAAGAGCGCCAGGAAGCCGTGGCGCTGTCGCAGGCGCTGCAGCAACTTTCTGACCGCTGGGCCACGGCGCAGGCCACAGGCACGCTGAAGACTGCCGACCTGGAACAGCAAGCGCTGGAGCAGCTGCGCGCGCGCGGCTGGCTGCCCGACTACCTGACGGTGCGCCGGCGCCACGACTTGCAGCCGGCCACAACAGGCGATGCCCCCGGAACCCTGGTGGCCCTGGGCGCCGCGCGGCTGGGCGCCACGCGCCTGATCGACAACCGGGAGTTTTAAGCAACAACGCCCCGGCTTGGAGGGCGAAGCCCCGCAGGATCGGGCGCCGGTGCATCGCGCATCAATAGCTATTATTTCAATAGCATATAGCCCATTAAAAACAAGGTCTGCAGCCCGATTTCACTCAAAAATCAAACCACAACCCGGTGGCAACGTTAGCGGGCGGCGCTGGCGCCCTCACCCAGCGGGGGCATATGGGGCGCAGGCCCGTCCACAATGATTGCCCGGTAAACTTCAAGCCCCTGGATCCAATGCTGGGTCCACCGCCCCTTGCGCATTTCTCAGCCCCCGGATCGCCCCATGTCCAACCCTTTTTCGCCTGCACAACTGTGGTCGCTGGCCGACCAGTTCGGTACCCCGCTGTGGGTCTATGACGCCGCCACCATCCGCCAGCGCATCGCACAGTTGTCGAACTTCGACACCATCCGCTTTGCGCAAAAAGCCTGCTCCAACATCCACATCCTCGCGCTGATGCGCGCGCAGGGCGTGAAGGTGGACGCGGTCTCGCGCGGCGAAATCCTGCGCGCGCTGGCCGCTGGCTACCAGCCCGGCCAGACAGCAGAGGGCCCCTCGGAGATCGTCTTCACGGCCGACCTGTTCGACGCGGCCACGCTGGCCTGCGTGGTCGAGCATGGCGTGCCGGTGAACGCCGGCTCCATCGACATGCTGCACCAGCTGGGCGCGGCGTCACCCGGCCACGCCGTGTGGCTGCGCATCAACCCCGGCTTTGGCCATGGCCACAGCAACAAGACCAACACCGGTGGCGAGCACAGCAAGCACGGCATCTGGCACACCGACCTGCCCGCCGCGCTGGCCGCCATCCGCCAGCATGGCCTGAAGCTCGTAGGGCTGCACATGCACATCGGCTCGGGCGTGGACTACCGCCACCTCGAGCAGGTATGCGGCGCCATGGTGGAGCTGGTGCGGACCACGCATGCCGCCGGGCATGACCTGCACGCGATTTCGGCCGGCGGCGGCCTGTCCATTCCCTACCGCGATGGCGAGCCGGTGATCGACACGCAGCATTACCACGGCCTGTGGGATGCGGCGCGCCAGCAGGCCGAGGCCCTCGTGCAACATCCGCTGGGGCTGGAGATCGAACCTGGCCGCTTCCTGGTGGCCGAATCGGGTGTGCTGCTGGGCGAGGTGCGCGCCACCAAGGATGCGGGCAACAACCATTTCATGCTGCTGGACACCGGCTTCAACGAGTTGATGCGCCCATCGATGTACGGCAGTTACCACACCATGAGCGTGCTGCGCCGCGACGGCAGCACGGCGGCCCACCGCCCCAGCGTGGTGGCCGGGCCGCTGTGCGAATCAGGCGATGTGTTCACGCAAGGCGACGGCGGCGTGGTGCTGCCGCGCAACCTGCCGGATGCGCAGGTGGGCGACCTGCTGGTCATCCACGACGCGGGGGCCTATGGCGCCTCGATGTCTTCCAATTACAACACCCGGCCCCTGATTGCCGAGGTGCTGGTCGATGGCGGCCAGGCCCGGCTGATCCGCCGCCGCCAGACCGTGGAAGAACTGCTGGCGCTGGAACTGGGCCTGTAAATCGGAGAGGGCGGGCGCCCACCTGCAGCGCCCTCGCCCTACCACCCGACCACCCGCGCCTAGCGCAGCTCCGAAGCCGGGTCGCGCCCCATCAGCAGCCCCACGGCATCGGCCGGGGCCAGCCGGCCATCGAGCAGCGCCACCACGGCCTGGGTGATCGGCATGTCCACACCCAGCCCCGCAGCACGCTGGGCCACGGTGCGCGCGCAGTACACGCCCTCGGCCACATGGCCCAGGGAATCCACCGCCTGCTGCAGGCTCTGGCCCTGCGCCAGCAGCAAGCCGACACGACGGTTGCGCGACAGGTCTCCGGTGGCAGTCAGCACCAGATCGCCCATGCCCGATAGCCCCATGAAGGTGTCGGACCGCGCGCCCAGCGCCACCCCGAGACGCGTCATTTCGGCCAGGCCGCGCGTAATGAGGGCGGCCCGGGCATTGAGCCCCAGATTCAGCCCATCGCACAGGCCGGTGGCAATGGCCAGCACGTTCTTCACCGCGCCGCCCACTTCCACGCCCACGATGTCGTCGTTGGCATAGACACGCAGGCTGGGGCTGTGAAAGGCGGCCACCAGGGCATCGCGCACCGAGGCATGCCGGCTCGCCGCCACCAGCGCCGTGGGCTGGCCGCGTGCCACCTCTTGCGCAAAGCTGGGGCCGCTGAGCACACCCGCGATCAGATCAGGAGCTACCTGGGCACACACCTCGTGCGCCAGCAGCCCGAAAGAGCCCGAATTGGCCGATGCCACCGCCTCGAAGCCCTTGCACAGCCAGGCCACCGGGGCTTGGCAGCCGCGCAGGGCCAGCAACATGCTGCGCAGCGCCGCCATGGGCGTGGCCACGATGACCAGATCGGCAGCGCGCGCCAGCGCCAGCGGGTCTGCGCCCGACACCGCAAGCGCCGTTGGGAAATCAATGCCGGGCAGGTAGCGCGCGTTCTGGCGCCGCACCTGCATGTCGGCCACCTGCTGGCCATCGCGCGCCCACAGCGTGACAGCGTGGCCGCCGGCTTGCTGGGCGGCCCCCATGGCCAGCGCCGTGCCCCAGGCACCGGCACCAAGAACTACTATTTTCATAGCTGCTTGCGCTTATGTTCAAAGCGCCAGAGGCCAAAATAGCCTCTGAACCGCATCACTGCGTGATGATGGGCGAGGGTTCGCCGGCAGATTGTGCCTGCTGCTGCTCGTACATGGCCTGGAAGTTGATTTCGGCCAGGTGCACGGGCGGGAAGCCGGCGCGGTTCACGATGTCGGCCACATTGCCGCGCAGGTAGGGGTACACGATCTGCGGGCAGGCGATGCCCATGATGGGGCCCATCTGGTCTTCGGGGAGGTTGCGGATCTCGAAAATGCCGGCCTGCTTGGCTTCGACCAGAAACACGGTCTTGTCCTTGATCTTGGTCTGCACCGTGGCCGTCACGGCCACTTCAAAAATGCCGTCGGCCACGGGGGTGGCTTCCACGCCGAGCTGGATGTCCACGCTGGGCTGCTCTTGCTCGAGCAGGATGGCGGGCGAATTGGGCTGCTCGAGCGACATGTCCTTGAGGTAGACGCGCTGGATCTGGAACACGGGATTTTCTTGATCGGCCATGGTGGAAAAGTCTCTCTGCTCTAACGAAGTTTCAGCAAAACAAAACCCGCCGGGGAGCAGCTCCGGCAGCGGGCACATGGGGCTGCATTATGCAGCGCCCAGGTGACGCATCAGGCCGCGCCCAGCAGGGGCATGAGCCCACCGCGGCCGTCCAGCGCAACGAGGTCATCATGCCCGCCCACATGGGTGTCGCCAATGAAGATCTGCGGCACCGTGCGGCGGCCAGTGATCTCCATCATGTGGCTGCGCGCTGCGGGGTCGGTGTCGATGCGGATCTCTTCGATCTGCTCCACGCCCTTGGACTTGAGGATCTGCTTGGCCCGGGTGCAATAGGGGCAGACAGCGGTGGTGTACATCTTCACGGGTTGCATGGTGATCTTTCCTGTTGGGCAAAAAACCCGTCAAAAGCCTGTCGGCTATGGAATAACTGGGGGAAGTTCAGGCTTTTTCCACGGGCAGGCTGGCCTCGCGCCAGGCCTTGAGGCCGCCGGCCATGGCCTGCGCGTTGTCGTAGCCGAGCTTCTTGGCCATGGCCACGGCGCGGTTGGCGCGGGCGCCACTGGCGCAGACCAGCACCAGCGGCAAGGCCTTGTTCTTCACCAGCGCGGGCAGGCGCTCTTCGAGCTGGCCCAGGGGCACATTTTTGGCACCGCCCACATGGCCGGCCGCAAATTCTTCGGTCTCGCACACGTCGATGACCACGGCTTTTTCGCGGTTGATGAGCTGCACGGCGCGCGCTGGCGTGAGCGAGCCACCGCTGGCGGTCTTGAGCAGCGGCCACAGCAACATGCTGCCCGACGCGAGTGCCACGAGGAACAAATACCAGTTGTCGATAACGAATTTCACGAAGATTCCTTGGGTTGGCAAACCACACAATTCTAAAATGTCTGGTTTTGACCCGCTTTCCCTAGGGACACCATGCACAAACTCGTTCTGATTCGCCACGGCGAATCCACCTGGAACCTTGAAAACCGCTTCACCGGCTGGACCGACGTCGACCTCACGCCCACCGGGGTGTCGCAGGCCATGTCCGCCGGCAAACTGCTCAAGGCCGAGGGCTACGAGTTCGACATTGCCTACACCAGCGTGCTCAAGCGCGCCATCCACACCCTGTGGTATGCCCTCGACGAGATGGACCGCACCTGGCTACCCGTGCAAAAAAGCTGGCGCCTGAACGAGCGCCACTATGGCGCGCTGCAGGGCCTGAACAAGGGCGAAACCGCCAAGCAATACGGTGACGCGCAGGTGCTGGTGTGGCGCCGCAGCTATGACACGCCGCCCCCGGCCCTGGAAGCCACCGACCCGCGCTGCGAGCGCAGCGACCGGCGCTATGCCGGCATGAACGCGCAGGACATTCCCCTGACCGAATGCCTCAAGGACACCGTGGCGCGCGTGCTGCCGTTCTGGAACGACACCATGGCCCCCGCCATCCGCTCGGGCCAGCGGGTGGTGGTGGCAGCGCACGGCAACTCCATCCGGGCGCTGGTCAAGTACCTGGACAACATCTCCGACCAGGACATCGTGGAGCTGAACATTCCCAACGGCATTCCACTGGTATACGAGCTCGACGACGATCTCAAGCCCATCCGCCACTACTATCTGGGGGATGCCGAGGCCGCAGCCAGGGCTGCAGCGGCCGTGGCGTCACAGGGCAAAGCGTAAAGTCGGTGTAAAGCCGGGCTACAACCCGAAATATCCTGCGAAAGTGGGCGCCCGCATGGAACCGCAGCGGGCGCTGCCCTTCCAAGTGATGTATTGAATCGAAGCGGTAAAGGTGTTCTATGGGCCACAAACTCAAAATTGCAGGGTGGGTATCGATAGGGGTTGTCGCGGGAGCGCTGACCACGGTGTCCCTGCAGACCGTGGCGCGCGGCGCCATGACGCCGCTGCCGCTGGAAGAGATCCAGCAGCTGTCCGCTGTTTTCGGCTTGGTCAAGACCGACTATGTCGAGCCGGTGGATGACAAGAAGCTCATCACCGATGCCATCTCGGGCATGGTGGCCAGCCTGGATCCGCACTCGCAGTATTTCGACAAGAAGTCCTTCAAGGAATTTCGCGAAGGCACCACGGGCCGCTTTGTCGGTGTGGGCATCGAGATCACCCAGGAAGACGGGCTGATCAAGATCGTTTCGCCCATCGAGGGCTCTCCCGCCTTTCGCGCCGGGCTCA
>Ga0116172_10005152_pt1 | contig 10443 bp, 9 predicted proteins | sample AD_UKC083_MetaG_FD_89799 | JGI IMG/M metagenome (GOLD analysis project Ga0116172, IMG submission 89799) | Active sludge microbial communities of municipal wastewater-treating anaerobic digesters from USA - AD_UKC083_MetaG | ecosystem: Engineered > Bioreactor > Anaerobic > Digestate | place: USA...
GTGTGAATTTCATCAATAAATAGAATAATCTCTCCATCGGCATTTACGACCTCATTAACCACCGATTTTAAACGTTCCTCAAATTCTCCTTTGTATTTTGCTCCAGCAATAAGAGCTCCCATATCCAAAGAATACAGTTGTTTTGACTTTAAGTTTTCAGGCACATCGCCTCTTACTATGCGGTGAGCTAAACCTTCGGCTATGGCAGTTTTACCCGTTCCAGGTTCTCCAATTAAAATTGGGTTGTTTTTTGTTCTACGGGTAAGAATTTGCAATACTCTACGTATTTCTTCATCTCTACCAATTACTGGGTCAAGTTTACCTGAACGTGCCTTTTCATTTAAGTTTACTGCATACTTAGAAAGAGCCTGATAGGTGTCTTCGGCAGAAGGTGAAGTTACTTTTTGGTTTTTAGTCAACTCATTTATAGCTACTTGCACATTTTGTTCGTTTACACCCAATTCTTTAAAAAGCTGAGAAATATTGGATTTTTCTTTCACCAGTGCCAAGACAATGTACTCTACCGAAACAAATTGATTTCCAGCTTTTTCGGATAATGATTGTGCTGTTTGAAGTACTTTGTTGGTTTCGTTGCTTACATATGGTTGCCCACCAGAAACTTTGGGTAACGAGCGCATAAGACCATCAACAGACTGATTGAGTTGTACGATGTTGATATTCAGCTTTTGAACAATAAATTGGCTTACAGCATCTGCAACAGTCAGTATAGCTTTGAGTAAATGAGCTGTTTCAATGGCTTGTTGACCATTTGTTTGAGCTAATTCAATGGCTTTTTGAATAGCTTCTTGCGATTTGATAGTAAATTTTTCGAAATTCATAGGTATATCCTCCTTTTTTACTATCAACCTTCAAAAAGTTTGCCGAGAATATATAACTGACAATTTGACAGAACAAATATACATTATTAAACGTTGATAAGGGTTTATTTATAGCTATTTTTTCATTATAAATAGTTGTATTTCAATATTTTAGACAAAGATATATACCTAAATACACTTACACCAGTTGCACACAATAATATCTTTATAGCTAACGAGGAGAAGAGAGATTGAAACGAAGGCACAAGTTATGAAACTTGCGCCACAAAGTGTCGTACTGCGTTCCAAATCGAAGGAGCTAATTGCCACTCGTCGATAAAACGGGGTGTTTGCCCAGTTAAAATCACATTGGGACTAATCTTTGCAAGCTCAATCAAGGCTACTGAAGAGTCGAGTGAAATGTCACTTTTTGCTAACTTTTTTGCAATGGTAGATTTACCTACAGCACGTGCTCCTTGTATAAGTACAGCACCCATTGCCAATAAGGTTTCATTTATCTCCTTTTCGGCTATCCTGTGTAAATAATCAGTCATGAAATATCAGTATTACATTCAACTTAATATCACTTTTGCGTTCATATTAATATCACTTTTGCGTTCATATCAATATCACTTTTACGTTTACAAAGATATTGATTTTGCATCAGATTATATCATTATTGCCTGAAAATAATTCACAACATTATTTATCTATTATGATTATGTCTCATCACAACTCTCACAATTACTGCATTTGTGCTTTACTAAATTTGTAATTACATACTATTGAATTGCTTTATATTTGTACATAAGAATCTATTACTTATGATTCATTATGTACCTTACTTAATTGCTTTTCATAGTATAACAAATGATATCCTAGTTGCTATGGCTTATACTCCTCAACCCTGCTTTCAACGAGGAGTTAATGGTGAATTATTTTCAACATCGCTTTTTGTGTTATGCACTTTGCGAAGTATTTACTATTTTGAAATGCTCACTATCTCGCTCGTTGAAAACAATATATTATTATTGGAATGCGTTACAAACACTAAAACAAAAATCCCCTCGCTGAAAGCGAGGGGAAGATAAAGGAAAGGATGAGCTTTTTTTTAAGCTATCCCACAGTGGCTACTATTTCATCAAATATATGTAGGGCTTTCTGCTTATTTAAACCTGCTTTTACTGACATATCAATGATATCTTGTTTTGTTGGATATAATGTATTGTTAATTGTTGTGGTATGAAATCCATTTATTCCTTCACTTGGTAAGATATCAAATGCAGGAGACAATTTCCATTCATTATTTTGGTATAAAAATGAAAAGTTTTTTGCATGATCATCTTTATTCCCTATAACATAATTGAATACCATTAATCGGTACAATTTCCACATTTCTTGAGCATTACGGGTCAAAGCCTGACATAGTTGGAAAAGGGTTGTATAATCTAAACATGGTGTACGATAGTCAGCATTCAGCAATCCGGCAGCACTTACCACATGTATTTTATCGGATTGTACTCTATCAAATCGTTGAACTCCAAAATATTTTCCATCGAAAAGACGCGTTTCTGGCATTTCTATAGCACATTTTTTGGCTAATAGGGAATACGTATATTCAATTTCTCCAATATGTATGGGGTCGTTTATAGCACCAAATTTAACGAGCCATTCTTTACCATCTACCATTACAAATATTTTTGGACGTGCACCACCCGGCGAACCTCCTCTACGATACAAATCATCAATAGATTCTGCATTATATTCAGAGAATCTGAGTATTTTCTGGGCTTCGTTTGATATATATGAGAAATCTTGTAACTCTTGTGAAGTATGAATACTTTGGTCGGGACGAAATTCTAATGCCCCCCTACCCGAACTACCAACTATAGATAGAAGGTCGAGCAAAGACAACATACGCACTCTTACTCCAATTTTTTGCAAATATCGTTCAAGAATAATCATCCCCCAACCATCGGGCAAACAATCATCAAAAACGCCAAAATTTCCGCTAAATGGGTGCAATTTTGCAACAAATACACCTGGCTTTAATGGCAATTCAAATGGTGAGATAGAAAATCCTTTTTGTAAAAAAGTAGTACTATACTCAAATGCACACAGTCCTTTATCAGTAAGTGCAATTTTACCAACTAATTCATTGTAGATATATACTTCAACCAATTCAATTTTTTTCATATCATTCCATATCTTGGTTTCTTATAGTATATTACCTCTTTTTCTTGAACTTGATCCAGTTTTTAATACATCTTCAATACGTTGGTATTTTTGTTGAGAGAAAAGACTAGTGAAATCTTCTACAGCATTTAATGCAATAGCTATTTTAACTAGATTGACTAACGAGATTTCGCCTATGCGTTCAAACTTACGATAAGTTTCAATATTAACATCAGCACGCAATGCTAAACCTTTTTGAGTAAGGTTTAGTTCTAATCTCCGTTGTTTAACTTTTTGAGCTATATCAACACATATTTCACTAACTGACTTTTGGTTTAATAGTATCATAATGCTACTTAATTCGTTAATAAGTTATTATTGGTATAATAATACCATTATCAAAGATACTATATTGTATCGAAATATACAACTATTTACGTATTTTTTTAGCTACTGCATACTCTTTTTCCTTTTCAAAAATGTAGAATATAATAACGAGTTTTAAACGCTTATACTCCTCACCCTCGTTTTCAACAATGTATTATTATTATTATTAGAATGCGTTAAAAACGCTAAAACAAAAATCCCTCGCTGAAAGCGAGGGGAAGATAAGAGTAATGAAACACGTTTCGTTTACTTGAACGAACGGTCTCTTTCTTGATAAATGCGTTCAATGATATCTACTACTTTCATTCCTTCGAGCAAATTGGTACCAATTGCACCTTTTGCTTTCAGCGCATCTATTACATTTTGAATAACAAAACCATGGTTTTGGGCAGCACCTTTGTATCCACCAAAATCGTTGTTTAATTCAGGTTGTTTCAATTCTGGCATTCCGTAGTCTTTAATATGGCAATGAACTACTTGATCCATGTATTGACCTGCAATTTTAACAGTTCCTTTTTCTCCAATGATGGTAACAGTACTTTCAAGGTTTTTGTCCCAAACAGAAGTCGAATAGTTCAGAGAACCCATACCTCCGTTAATAAATTCGAAATCGACGCAACCAGTATCTTCAAATTCGATTAAATCACCGTGCGAGCAATTAGCAAATTTACCACGAATAGTGGTGATATCGCCAAATAACCAGTACAACATATCTACATAATGCGAAAATTGCGTAAACAAGGTTCCTCCATCTAATTTGTTAGTTCCATGCCAGCTACCACGTTTGTAGTATTTTTCGTCGCGGTTCCAAAATGCATCTACTTTTACAAAATAAATTTTGCCAAGTGTATCATTTTCAACTAATTCTTTCAACCAAGCCATTGGCGGTGAATAGCGATTTTGCATAACACAAAATACCGAACGAGACATTTCCAAGGATTTGAATACTACTTTTTCAGCATCTGATTTGCTTAATGCTATTGGTTTTTCGAGCACTACGTGTTTTTTTGCTTGTAAAGCTTTGATGGCATATTCAGCATGGTGACCATTGAGGTTACATACATTTACAACATCAATATCTGGTTGTTTAGCAAGCATTTCATCGAAATCTGAATAATACGTTTCAGTAATTTCTGGATCAATTTTATCTTTTGGTAAAATATCGCATACTGCTACTAGTTCTGAACTAGCATTGCGTCTTATCATTTCGGCATGACGTTTGCCTATGTGACCTAATCCTACGACTGCAAATTTTATTTTATTACTCATTTTATTCGTTTTACAGTGTTATTACTTAACTGGTATTCTTGTTGCGTTTCTGGACAAATAGCTATTCCTTTGTCGTCAAAATTAAGGCGATGACCATATTCACTTACCCACCCTATTTGACGTGCCGGATTGCCTACTACCAATGCGTAAGGAAGAATGTTTTTTGTAATAACCGCACCAGCTCCGATTAGGGCAAATTCGCCTATTTCGTTGCCACATACAATAGTAGAATTAGCTCCAATACTAGCTCCTTTTTTTATAAGTGTTTTAGCATATTCAGCTTTGCGATTAACGTGACTACGGGGGTTAATTACGTTTGTGAATACCATTGATGGACCAAGAAATACATCATCTTCGCATATTACACCAGTATAAACTGATACATTGTTCTGTATTTTTACATTTCTACCCAAAACTACATCTGGAGATATCACTACATTTTGTCCAATATTGCAACTTTCGCCTATTGTACAGTTAGGCATGATGTGAGAAAAATGCCAAATTTTAGTGCCATTTCCTATCTGGCAACCTTCATCTACATAAGCTGATTCGTGTTTAAAATATGACATATTATTGATTGTTTATAGCGGTTAAAAATTCAGATGTAATGTAATTCAATTGTTCTTCGTCAAGTTCGGTATGCATTGGCAAACTAATAACGCAGGCACTTAATGCTTCTGCTACCGGAAAATCGCCTTCTTTGTATCGTGCATCTTGATATGCTTTTTGCATATGCAATGGTACTGGATAATATACCATAGCTGGAATTCCTTTTGCTTCTAATGCTTTTTGTAAAGCAGCTCTATCTACATTTTTTAATTTTAATGTATATTGGTGATACACATGTGTTGATTGAGGAAATTCGTAAGGAATAGTTATTTTTGGGTGATTAGCAAATGCCTTGTTGTATGCTTTTGCAGCAGCTTGACGATTAGCTATGTAGGTATCAAGGTTTTTAAGTTTTACATCAAGCACAGCAGCTTGTATGCTATCTAAACGAGAGTTAACGCCTATCATATCGTGGTAATAACGTACGACCATACCATGGTTAGCAATAGCACGCATAGCAGCTGCTAAGGTGTCATCATTGGTAAAAATTGCACCTCCATCACCATAACAACCTAAATTTTTTGATGGAAAGAAAGACGTACAACCAATATTTCCTATACAACCCGATTGTACTTTGCGACCGTCTTTGAAAGTATATACAGAGCCAATAGACTGACAAGCATCTTCTACTACAAATAATTTGTGTTTATTTGCTACTTCCATAATTGCATCCATATTAGCACATTGTCCAAACAAATGTACAGGAATAATAGCTTTTGTTTTTGGTGTAATTGCTTTTTTAAGAGCATCGATAGATATATTAAAAGTATCTTCTTCCACATCTACTACAACAGGAGTTAATCCTAATAAAGAAATAACTTCGGCAGTAGCAATAAATGTAAAGGTAGGCGTAATAACTTCATCACCTGCTTTTAATCCCAATGCCATTAATGCAATTTGCAAAGCGTCAGTACCATTTCCTACAGGAATGACGTGTTTTACATGTAGGTATGTTTCTAAGTTTTTTTGAAACACATTTACTTTGCCTCCTTTGATGAAGGTAGTGGTGTCAATTACTTCTTGAATTCCCGCATTGACCTCTTCTTTGATTTTGTCGTATTGACTTTTTAAGTCAACCATTTGAATCTTTTTCATATTCATTTATTGATATTAGTATATAAAAATAACGGTTAAAATCCTAAACTAAATCCGATAGTATAGGTAATATTCTGACCTTGATAAAACGTTGGCGAATACATATCTAAATACCCTTGTGCATCTTTTCTTATTTCAGCCTCAATAGGAGTAGATGTTACGTTGTATCCTTTTGCGTGATTGTACTCAACACTTGCAATGGCATAAGCGTTGTTCCATAGTTCGTAACTTGCTTTGCTTATTAGTCGATTATTACTCCACGTAATATCTTGTAATACAGGTTGACTTATAACTTCTTTCACACTTCGCCTGATGTACGAATATTCATTTCCATGAAGTGCCTGAATATAAGCAAGTTGTACGGATAGTTTTTGGATAGGTTTGTACTGCAAACTTACAAATAATTCTTGAGAATTATCACCTAAATAATGACCTAAATTATACGAATTTGATGTCCATGTTAAACTTTCTATCGAATGCTTGTAATTTACCATAGTACTGTAAGTAAATTCAGTGGTAAATGATAGATTTGAAATAGGGAAATTTGACAAATGGAATCCACCTTTGTATGATATTGGATTAGTTTCTGGATTTGAAGGCAAGAAACGTGAAAATTTTATTTCATCCACAAACATGCTTCCATATAGATGTAAATGCTTAATATTTCGAGAACTTACATTAATAAAAAATTGTGAGTTTTGATTTTCTGTTTTAATTCCTTTTGTTAATAGATGGTCAATTGATTTATAGAAAGCAATTGGTATCAAATATGCGGGTTGAATACTTCTTTCGGCATACACAATAGCATTACCCACTGAAATATTCAATTTCGGAATTGGAGTGAAAGTTAGCATATTGGCAGCTACAAACTTATTCATAGGGCGATAATGTTTTTTTTCGGCATCAATGGTATGTTGCTCAATATAGTAATAACTGCTATCTAGTACATTGCTAATCAGAAAACCATGTATGTAATTTAATTCAAACCAAGATGTGGGCTTTAGTTTCATTGTAATCATTGGAAATGAAGGAGCTCTTCCTGATAATATAGTTGAACCGTTGTAGTTATCTCCCCAGCTTACATTGTCTTTGATTAAACCAATACTTCCCCACTCGTTATGCAAGGTAATTCCTCCTCTACTATCACTAAAATCGCCACCATAGTTTGCTTCTTTGTATTCAACACCAGGCAAATCGTTAAGGTAAGCAGGTTGTGATAAACGTGCTGCATTTACAGGTAACGAAGATAAGTATTCTCCACTGTACGAATTATCACGCAAACTTCCATAAACAGCAATGTTTTTACCAATATTCATATACATATCAGCACCAAACCAACGGTGTGTAATAGCACCGTGTCGATTACTATAGATATGCATCCCTAATAATGGTGTTATTTTTGCTGACACCAAATTGTCTTTATAATGAACTGCAGGTTCGACCAATGCCACATTCCACGCATTTTTTTGTACAAGAGGAAGGTGAGAGGTGGGAAAATTTTGGTAAAAAAGTGCGTAATTTTGCATAAAAAACACCAAATCACCTTTTTGACGTTTGGTTAGCAAAGAATCTGCCTTTTGTGCTTCTTGCAATTTGCTGGCAATAAAATTTTTACTGTATGGTTTTATGCTTGAATTTAACTCAATGATACCATCATTCGCCAGTTCATCTAAAAAGTCGTATATGCGAGAATAAGAGATGTGTTCAGCATTGGCTTGTGCATGTGCAGTTTGTGATAAAAATAAAGCAAAACAGAAAAAAATCAAACACCAACAAAGGGTGCAATTTTTCTTTTTATTAATTTGTATCACTATACTCATTTACTTCTAGCTTTTTTAAACACAATATTGACAAAAATTTTCCAAAGATAAATGATATCGGTAATCAATACACCTTTTTTCTCACACATTTGCAAATACCTCATTTCAGAAGATTCAATTTCTTCTAATGTTTTTGGCATATCTGCATAAAATGGAGGTAATAATCCTGGTTTAAATTTAATGCGTTTTTCTTGGAGCTCTTTGCTATATAAACTAAAGTAGTGTTGACTGATTGGACGTACTCCAACTAATTTCATATCCCCTTTAAGGAAATTGACAATCATAGGCAACTCATCAATCCAAAAACGACGAAAAAACTTACCTAAAGTACTGATACGTATGTCATGACTAAACTTACCTCCTTCTTGCAATTTGTTGTGTTCGTATATGTAGGCTTGTAAAAATTCTGAGTATGGATACATGGTACGCATTTTATAAAACTTAAATACACGACCATTTTTACCTATACGTTTTAATTGTATGACAGGACCGTAGCGACGTTTTTTTCTTGGATTAGGTTCTTGTTTTCTACGTGCAACAAAAAATAGTTGATCGCCAATTTTCTTTTCTCCAATAATTTCGAAACCGCAATAATACAAGCGTCCATACACTTCGGTTTTCGTTAATACACGGTTTTTTCCTTGAGTTATGTCATAATATAGGCGGCGGGTAATAAATATTTTGGGAATAACCCTTTTTACAAAATAATAAAATGAATAAATCACCCAATTAATACCTTTGGGGTATTTTTTTAGAATATCACGTTTTTTAACTCCACTATTTTCAAAACAACCTATATATATACCATTGTCAGGGAGTTTTTCATTAATTTTTGAAAACAATACATTAATACCTCTTATGTCATTTAATCGTCTTAAATTTACAATTACATTATACCGGTAATTACGAATTTTTTCAAAATTGAATAAGGACGTAGATGAAAGAACCTTAGTGGCTGAACTTTGTAAGTCAATAACTTGTAGCAAAAAATGAAGCACTTTTGTATTCGTTTCATGTACAATTGATTGCTTGATCGTATGTAGGGTTTCTTCTTCTAATATATACGGTTCTTTTACTAAGTTTGCAGGAGGTCGTACTTCAATAGGTGCTACCTCTTCAATATCTAATGCATATAAATAGGCAAAAAGCAAGGCAGTATGAACTAATTGCAAAAGCAATACACCTAATACAAAAATTGAATAATTCAGAATTGAGACGGGAAAACCTACAGCAAAAAAGATTCCATAATTAAGAGTAGCTGCAATTACAGTAGCATATATAGCATGAAAAGATACCGAAACATAGGCTTTTTCATTTCTTTGTTTTCGATATCGTTTTAAAAAATAATTGGATGCTATCCATAATAGAGAAAATACTATATATAAAGGGTAAGATTGCAAGGTTACCGTATCAACTGCCTTTAACCAAACAGTTATAAGCAAAAAATTAAATAACGGGATGACTATATCAACCACGATAATTCTTATGCTAGGAGTATAAAATGTGAACGCCATTTAAATCAAAAAAAATTTGATTTTACATTAATAGGACAAAAGTACTAGTTTTTTGTTAAAATAATGCATATTTAGTAGTATTTTATAAAAAAAGTCTCAAAAATCAGGTACTTCTGTCTTTATTTTAACATTTCAGGATAGAAGTGCTTTTTGGTGGTTGCAATTCAAGGTTTTAATGGTAGAATTGTTGTAAAAAACTACTTATTTCTTTTTGAAAGGATATATTTGATGGTGTTTTTTAAATTCTGAATAATGAATTCAAGTATCCATTCTTTTTTTGAATTTGTCCAACGTTGTGGGTGTGTAGTAATCATTATTTGGTTAATTCCTTCTTTTGTCAACAACCCATTCTCAATCCCTTTGATGATATCATACGTGGAATGGAATTTCAGTCCCCTACTATTCCAATTATCTTGATGCAAAGGAACTTTATCACGAACGCTTACATTGTAACCATCCCAACACCTACCCGTATCGGTAAGGTAGAAGAATTGGCTAAAATCTATATCGTAATAGGGTTCGCCAATAATGCCATAATCTTTATAATCAGCGTGTTTCCATAAGTCTTTGCTATCCCATTTTGATGTTGGGTTGCCGTGCATACAAATGGTTTGTACGGGATAATATGTACGGAAATAGGTAAGCTGTTGCTCAAAATGTGCTATGGCTTGTACATGATTGCCATTAAAAATACCCATATCTTCGTAATGATAGCCTATTTCATGACCCAAAGCTGCAATTTGAGTGATAATCTCA
>Ga0116172_10005158_pt1 | contig 10440 bp, 7 predicted proteins | sample AD_UKC083_MetaG_FD_89799 | JGI IMG/M metagenome (GOLD analysis project Ga0116172, IMG submission 89799) | Active sludge microbial communities of municipal wastewater-treating anaerobic digesters from USA - AD_UKC083_MetaG | ecosystem: Engineered > Bioreactor > Anaerobic > Digestate | place: USA...
AAAATACACGTAATAAGAGGGAGCTATGAGCTTGATAGTCGATGCGCGGGACCAGGAATTCTGCCTGTACGAAATGCTCAATATCCAGGAGCTGTTCGGCACATCCCGTTATGGTGATTACTCGAAGGACATGTTCGACATGGCGCTCGAACTTTCAAGGAAGATCACCGAGGAGGAAATGCTGCCGTTCTATGCCGAGGGAGACAGGGTGGGGGCCAAACTCGAAAATGGCGACGTCAGAGTGCCCGAATGCTTCAAGAAAATCCATAAGGTCATGAACGACGCCGGTCTTTTCACCATGGCCGTATCGCCGGAATCGGGCGGGCAGGGTTTTCCCTATGTGATCGACCTCGCCGCGCGCGAATACTACGTATTCAACATGGGTTTCCTGCTGTATCCTGAAGCGTCCGTAGGGGCGGCGCACCTTATTGAAGTTTTCGGAACCGAGGAGCAGAAACAGAAATACATGATGAAAATGTACGAGGGCAAGTGGGGCGGCACCATGGTGCTGACAGAGGCCGACGCCGGTTCCGACGTTGGAAACCTGAAGGCGAAGGCCGTGCGCATGCCTGACGGCAGTTTCCGCATTACCGGATCCAAGATATTCATCTCCGGCGGCGATTCGGACATGTTCGAAAACATCGTCCACCCGGTGCTCGCCCGCATAGAGGGTGACCCCGCGGGAACGCCCGGCATCTCCATATTCCTCGTTCCCAAATATCTCGTCAACGATGACGGAAGCCTCGGCCGGCGCAACGACTACACCATCAGCGGCATCGAGCACAAGATGGGCCTGAAGGGCAGCGCGACCTGTTCGATGAGCTTCGGGGACAACGGTGACTGCTACGCGGAGCTGCTCGGCGAAGAGCGCAAGGGAATGAAGATCATGTTCCAGATGATGAACGAGGCCCGGATCGGCATGGGCCTGCAGGGGATGGGAACCGCATCCATCGCCTATCTCCACGCCCTCAACTACGCGAAAGAGCGCCTGCAGGGCGCCGACCTCATGAACATGCAGAATCCGGAGGCACCGCGCGTGCCGATCATCAGCCACCCGGACGTTCGGCGCATGCTGCTGTGGATGAAGGCGCATGTGGAGGGAATGCGCGCGCTGGTGTACCTGTGCGCCCTGGCGATCGACCGCAAGGAGGCCATGGAAGGCGAGGAGGCGGCCCGCTGGCATGGCATTATGGAACTCCTGGTTCCCATCACCAAGGCCTATTGCACCGACATGGGATTCCGCGTAACCGAGCTTGCCATACAGGTGTACGGCGGGTACGGCTACTGCCAGGACTACCCGGTCGAGCAGTTCATGCGCGACCTCAAGATCGCCTCCCTCTACGAAGGGACAAACGGCATCCAGGCTCTCGACCTTGTCGGCCGCAAGATGACGCAGAACAAGGGCGCCAACTTCATGAATTTCCTCGGCGAGATGAACAAGACCGTCGCCCGTTACAAGGACAGGGCGAGCCTTGCGGACATCTCGAAGGACGTTCAGGAGGCCGTAAACATGCTCGCCGATATGGGTATGTTCTTCGCCCAGTGCGGCAAGGAGGGCAAGTTCCTGGTTCCGATCTCGAACGCGTATCCATTCCTCAACATGATGGGGACGATCTGTCTTGCCTGGCTCCTCTTCTGGCAGGCCGGAATCGCCGAGGAAAAACTCGAAGTCATCCTCAGCGAAAACGGTGTGGACGCCGCGGACAGGAAGAAGGTGAAGGAATTTCTCCGCGAGCACCGTGACGGCGCCTTCTACCAGGGGAAGATAATGACCGCGCAGTATTACGTGAAACATGTCCTTCCGCAGGCCTTCGCCGTCGCACGGTCGATTAAGAGTGAAGACCTCACATGCCTTAAAATACTGGATGAGAGTTTCTCTTCATAAAAAACTGACATTTACCAGCGAAGGGGACGCGTTTCCGATCGGTACGCGTCCCCTCGCGTTTGGCGTAGCCCGCCCCGCCCTGAACCCATCCGGAAACAAAGTATTGACGTCTGGTACGGGGTGTGCTATCCGATCAGGCGGCATCCGCTGGGACGCGGACCGGGAGGTGCCGTATGTCAGGTTCAATGAACGACATCATAATGATGCGAAAGGTCGCCGATCGCCTGGAGATGCTTCCGGACGCGGAGCTTCTGGACCGCATGAGTTTTCTCCTCGAGCAGCTCGACCAGCTGAGGGGGGAGGAGGTCCTTGTAAAAATAAAGGGTCTTATCGACGAAAGGCTGAGCAACGGGTATTGGTGAAAGCGATATGAACCAGGAGCAGGTAAAAGAGAAACTCCTTATGCTTAACGGAGAGGTGGAGGAGTTCAGGGTCACGTTTTCCGGAAAGAAGAGCGCGAAGGTCGACGGTCTCTACAAGCCGGCGGAGAGGGAGATCATCATCCATAACCATAATTTCAACGGCGACGCGGCGCTCATGTACACGGCCATCCACGAATTTGCCCACCACATACAATTCACAACGGCCACCTCGCCGGTGTCGTGCCGCGCGCATACGAACCGGTTCTGGGATATTCTGCACCGCTTGCTTTTCGAGGCGGAGAAAAAGGGGATATACGAGAATGTATTCGCGAAAGACCGGCGTTTCGCCGGGCTTACCGCGCGGATACGCGACGAGTTTCTCGCGAAAAACGGCCATCTCATGAAGGAACTCGGCGGCCTTCTTTCTGAGGCCCTGGAACTCTGCAACGAGCTTCACGCGAGCTTCGACGATTACGTGGACAGGGAGCTCGGCCTGCACCGTACGGTGGCGAAAACGGTGATGAAAATAAACGCCCTCGATATAGATCCGAAAATCGGGTACGAAAACATGAGGACCGTCGCGCGCATACGCGATGAGGAGATGCGGAAAAAGGCGGAGCGCGCCTTTGTCGGGGGGCAGAGCCCGGACATGGTGAAGGCGGAGTATGCCTGCCGGCCCGAAAAAGAGGATACAATCGAACGGCTCGAGGCGGAAAAGAAACGGATAGAGAAATCGCTGGAGTCGCTTACGGTACGACTTACGATGATAGAACAGCAGATAGAAGACATGCGCTCGGGAAAGGTGTGACCCCCTGGTAATTTGTTTGACATCGACGCCGGCGCGTGAAGAATCTATGGACGCAGGCGACGGCCAATTACACAGACAGGCTTCCATCAGGTAACGACAATGAAATATTTAACGCACCTGTCGCTCATTCTTCTGCTGGCCGCGGCGGCGATGGGCTGTTCGGACGTTCCGGTCATCGACCTGGGCTCGGGGTGGAAACACACGGTAACCGACAGCCTGGAATTCGCGTCGGTCGACTTCGATGATTCCGGCTGGGGAACGGTTGACCTTCCGGCCTCCCTATACAAGGAGAAAAAGGCCCAGGCCGTGTGGATCCGCAAGAAGGTTATTATACCCGAAAATATGACCGCCATGCGGCCCTGGATTTTCCTCGGTAAGATATGGGACGCTGACAGCACATATTTTAACGGAGTACAGATCGGGGAGACGGGCCGGGAAAAGCCGTACATCGTACCCACATGGAACGTCGACCGCTCATATCTAATTCCCCCTGAACTGATTCGCCGTGGCGAGGAGAACGTCATCGCGGTGCGTGTCTTCGGACAGCTCAAACCCAGTGTGAACGGAGAGGTATTCATCGCCCCGTCCTGGCATGTCCAGTCGTTCACATTCTGGAAGCAGATGAAGTCGCGGTTCATCTCGCTTTCCACCGGGCTTCTCTCGCTGTTCCTCGGTCTCGCGTCGCTTTTGCAATTCGCCATGAACCGTAAAAACAGAATCAGCCTCCATTTCGGGTGTATCAGCGTAATCTGGGCGTTTCTGACATCCCACTTCTACGTTTCCGATTTCGGAATCCAGTACAACATCAAGGAGAGGCTGTATTTTTCCTTTCTCGCGGTGGAGGTGGCGTGGATCTATATCCTCCTGGAGTTGATATTCGAGAAGCGAATCAGGTTTGCCCGCTGGTTCATCGTTGTCAACTCCCTGGTGGCCATCGCAGTCCTGAACGCACAGGGGCTGTATGACCCCATCCCCGAGATCAACATAACGATTTCCGGCACGTTCGGGGTCCTCAACCAGATAATCTGGGGAATCCTCATCGTGAGCGCCATGAGGAAAAACCCGATCGAGGCGCAGGTGATGCTGGCCGGTTACGCCATATTCATGATAGGTCTTATCCACGACGCGGCCGCGCTGTCGGGCCTCTATTTCACGGATTTCTACTGGATAATAGTGAGCTACCCGGCGGTGATTATCTCGTTCGCGGTCATCATCGCGCGGCGCACCTCGGGTATGGAAAAGCGTGCGTCCATGGCCGTCGAGATCGAGAAAATGAAGGACAACCTCGCCTCGGTCCTCGAAACCGTGCGGCAGTCAATGGCGGGGATGACGGGCTTTACCGACTCCGTGCACGGCACCGCCCGCGAGTTGAAGGAAAAGATGAGCGAGCAGGACGCGAGCCTGGGAGAGACCGCCGCGTCCATCGAGGAGGTCCAGGCCTCAATAGAGCATATCGCGGACAACGCGCGCAACCAGAATGAAAACCTCAAGTCGAGCAAATCGAGGCTCGCGGAGTACGTCGAGTACCTCGCGGGGATAGGTTCGGCCGCCCGGAACGCGGCCGCGCTCAGCCGTAAAAGCGTGGAGCAGTCGCTGGAAAGCCGCCGGCGGCTTGAATCCATGGTAACGGGCATGAATAAAATAAGGACCTCCTCCGATACCATACGGGAAATCTCGGACATCATCAACGATATCGCCGACCAGACAAACCTTCTGGCGCTGAACGCTTCCATCGAGGCCGCGAGGGCCGGAGCAATGGGGAGGGGGTTTGCCGTGGTGGCGGACGAGATAGGCAAGCTGGCCGACAGGTCAATAGAACAGGCCAAACACATTCAGAAAATCATCTCCGAAACAACCGCCGATATCGAGAGTGAAACCCGCCTGGTCTCCGGTTCGTCGGGTATCATCCTCGAAATTGAGAAATGGGTGAAGGATGTTGAGGGGGCAATCCTTTCAATCATCGAACTCTGCGAGGCGCAGGAAAGGATGACCAGGGGAATAATGGAAAATATGGAGGCCGCGGAGAAGGGATCGGGCGATATTTCGAACGCCACAGACGAACAGCGCAGTTTTATAATGACCGTGTCGCGCTCCGCGGAACGACTGAAAACCATCATGGAGGGAGTGCTCGAAAACGCCGATTCGCTCGTCGCCTCACTGGGACAGATTCACGGCCGGATAGCGGCCATGAGGGAGCTGGTCGGAAAAGACTAATAGTGAGCGCGCCAGCCGGCATTCCATCAACCGGCCATGTAATCACACGAAAAACTATTGACACACGGCCGGACGATTATTTTCTTAATAGTTATCGACGGTCGGCCATCTCGTCGGCCGCCGCATTCGCGCGGTAAATTTACTGAAATTTCCAGCGGCGTCACAGCAGGTTCCGGGTAACTCTGTTCCAGCGCGCGGAGAACGCGGGTGAGGGTGAAGCTCCTCACACGGAATTCGCGGGACGTCCGAACTGAAGAAACCATTCAAATGGGGGGTACATGCATGTCCAGGCATCAGTTTCAGACCGAGGTTAACCAGCTTCTCCACCTGATTATTCATTCGCTCTATTCGAACAAGGAGATCTTTCTCAGAGAACTGGTATCGAACGCGTCCGACGCGCTCGACAAGCTCAAATTTCTGACCTATACGGAAGAGAAATTCAGGGGGCTTTCGTTTGATCCGCGTATCGATATTCTTTTCAACGAACAGGAAAAGACCATAGAAATATCGGATACCGGCATAGGAATGAACGACCAGGACCTGGTGGAGAACCTGGGCACCATCGCCCGTTCGGGAACCCGCGGCTTCATAGAGGCCCTCAAGGGGGACGTTAAAGGCGATATCAACATGATAGGGCAGTTCGGTGTCGGTTTTTATTCGGCATTCATGGTCGCCGACAGGGTGAAGGTAATTTCCCGGAAGGCGGGCGAAGAAGCGGCGTGGGTGTGGGAGAGCGAAGGCAAGGGCGAATACAGCGTCGAGCCGGGAAGCCGCGATTCACAGGGTACGACGGTGGTCCTATATCTAAACGAAGAAGGCGGAGAATTCGCGACCAGGTGGGCAATCGAGAGGGTCATTAAAAAATACAGCGACCATATTCCTTTCCCGATACATCTTCACTACGATGACATCAGCTGGGAGGGCGAGGGGAAGGACAGGAAGGAAAAAAAAGAGCGCAGGGTGGAAAAGATAAACGAGGCCACCGCCCTGTGGAGAAGGCCCAAGGCCGAGCTGAAGGACGAGGACTACAAGGAGTTCTACCGGGTGCTTTCCCACGACAACGAAGAGCCCGCTTTATACATACATACACAGGCGGAAGGGACAATGGATTATACGACGCTCTTCTATATTCCGCGAAAGGCGCCCTTCGATCTCTATCTTTCGGATTACAGGTCCGGAGTTAAACTGTATGTGAAACGAGTATTCATAACCGACGATGACAGGGACCTCCTGCCTCCCTATTTGAGATTCGTACGGGGCATTATCGATTCCGAAGACCTTCCGCTGAACGTGAGCAGGGAGATACTTCAGCAGAACAGGGTGCTCGCGAAGATAAAGAACGCGTCGGTAAAAAAGATACTCGGCGAACTGCAGAAGCTGGCGGGCGAGCGGGAGAAATACACGGAATTCTACCGGGAATTCGGAAAACCCGTGAAGGAAGGGCTCTACCAGGACTACGAAAACAGGGAAGTGCTTCTTGAACTGGTTAGATTTAAATCGACCGCGAGGCGAAAAGGAGAGTATACAAGCCTTGCCGAATATAAGGGACGAATGAAGGCGGATCAGAAGGCGATTTATTACGTGACAGGAGAAAGCGAGGACACTCTGAGGCAGTCGCCCCTCCTCGAGATGTACAGGGACAGGGGAATCGAGGTGCTGATAATGGACGATGAGATCGACGAAATCGTGATTCCTTCCGCGGCAAAATACGGCGATCTGGAATTCAAATCGGTCAACCGCAGCGACGCCGCCGACGATCTGAAAACCGAGGACGACAGGGAAAAAGAAAAAGAGATCGATCCGTTCATCACCAGATTGAAGGAGATACTCGGTGAAAAGGTAAAAGACGTCAGGGCAAGCACGAGACTGAGCGATTCCCCATCCTGCATCGTGGTGGACCAGAACGATCCGACCGTGAAGATGCAGAGTATTCTCAAGGCCATGGGACGGTTCGATTTCGGCGATATCAAGCCGATTCTCGAAATCAATCCCCGGCACGCGATCATTCAGCGACTTCAGACTGTTGAAGACAGGGCAGTCCTCGAGGATGCCGGACTGCTTCTCCTTGAACAGGCAATGCTGATAGAGGGGGTCAAGATCGACAATCCGGCCGGGTTCGTACAGCGATTGAACAGGCTGATGGAGAAGGCACTGTAAACCGACCGCCGTGATAACAGCGCGTCCGGCGTAACCTGAGGCCGGCTGATGTCGACAGGCCGGCCATCTTTTCCGGTTTGACACGGACGGGCGGCGCCTGTACTATTGGGCGGCGTACCGGAGGTACTTATAATGGAAAAAACGACATCGCTTCTGAAAAAACTGGATAACCTCACGTATCTCCTCCAGGTGGTAAGAGACGAGATTGAAAACACGATAACCGACACCCTGCTGGAGCTGGGTGATTCCCGTTCGGAAAAACTCGAGGTGCCGGACGTGGCCGAGGATGATGGCGGGATACTTGAAGGCTTCAGCGTGTTCCTGGACAAGGAAAAGGGACTTTTAATTGAATTCCGCGACGGCCAGGTGATTCCGCTGTACACAATGGATACCGACGATATGTATGATTATTTCGTCAGGATACATTCGGCCCTGATGGATGATGTAGTATCGTATAATTGAGGATTTGGAGATCATCGGCACCTCTCTGGGAGGGAATTCGGATTCCTCCTGTCGGCCGCTCCGACTCATGGTGAACGACGTGTCCGTTTCCGAAGGAAGCAAAGCCGGCGAAATGCCGCGGTGAGGTATGGAATGAAACGTTTGATGATCGCAGTTTTAACCATTATCGCGCTGGCGGCCTTCGGATGCGCGGGTATGCAATCGGCAAAGGATTCCGGCGAGAAATCGGCGAAAATCGATGCGTCCAAAGAAGAAGATGGAGTGAAATCCTTCGATATGAAGGACGATGAATCGGCACCCGCGGCGGGCGCTCCGAAAAAGAAGAACGGTAAGGAGCTTCCACTCCTTCGCGAGCCCGCGACTGATCTTCCGGGTGAAAAAGCCGCCGGAAGGCGTGACCGGCTCGAGGGAGCGGATGGAAGAGGCGGGCGCAAGGGTGCGCTCGCGGAAGCGGCGAGACCGGCCCCACCGGCCGCGTCGGGCCTCAAAGCCGGATTCTCGGACGATAACAGGCAGTTCAACTATTTTATAAACTTCCTGGATAAATACAGGGACAAGGTGCAGCATTATCCCCTGAACGTGCGTGAGCGCATTATCATCAAGGTGGTCGACAGTAAGAAAAAATCAATAGCGAACGCGAGGATAGAGATCACCGCGAACAGGAGGTCACTGGTAACGGGGAAAACCTATGCGGACGGTACGTTCATCTTTTTCCCTTCGGAATACGACCCGAAAATCAATGTCTATACGGCCGCAGTTTCGGCAGGTTCCATGAAGCGGGATGTATCAATCGACCGTCAGGGCAGGCGTGAAATTGTAGTGGCGATGGACGGAGAACGGCAGATACAGAAGAACGTTCCTCTGGATATCCTCTTCATTATGGATACAACAGGAAGCATGGGCGAGGAGATCAGCCGGTTAAAAAGCACGATCGAGATTATAAATCTTAACCTTACGGCCCTTTCCACCCGGCCGAAAATACGTTTTGGCATGGTACTGTACAAGGACAGGGATGATGAGTATCTGACACAGGTTATTCCTCTTACCGGCGATCTCGAAAGGTTCCGCTCGGAACTCGACAGGGTCGGCGCCTCGGGAGGAGGCGACGAGCCCGAGGACCTTCAATCGGCCCTTAAAGACGCGATCAAAAAGATCGCATGGAATTCCGACGGGATACGTCTCGCGTATATCATCACCGACGCCCCGCCGCACCTCGATTACGGGCAGGATTATACGTACGTTACGGCGATGAGGGACGCGAAAAAGGCCGGAATTAAAATTTTCAGCGTCGGCACCGGCGGACTGAATCTGATGGGCGAGTATATACTCCGCCAGATCGCTCACTATACATCGGCGGCGTATATTTTCCTTACTTACGGAGAGAAGGGAGAAAGTGAGGGCGGGCGGGAAGGAAGTGTCAGTCATCATACCGGAGCGAATTTTCAGACGGACAAACTTGAGAGCATAATCATCAGGCTCACGAAAGAAGAGCTCGCGCATCTTTCCGACACTCCGCTCGACAGCGGGGAGTCGTACATTCAGGCGACCAAAATTGAGGACGAGCAGAACGAGGAGACTCTGCGCAAGCTCTTCGATATGGCCGTCGTACAGCTGATAGATTATTCTTCGATCGGCATTCCCGGCGGGACGCCGGTCAGCCTGTTGCCGTTTGGAAGCGCGCAGACCGGAGATCTCGCGAACGCTGAATATTTCGCCGAGCAGATGAATTTCGCGCTCAGCCGTAACAAGACCTTCAGGACGGTCGAGCGCAGGGATCTACAGAAGATACTCAAAGAGCTCGAGCTGGGGATGAGCGGCATGGTGGAGGACGAGGGGGCCGTGAAGGTCGGGAAATTAATAGGGGCCCGGATGATCGTAACGGGAAGGCTGTACGCAAAAAGTAAAAACTACGAGGTGTTCCTGAAGCTGCTGCGTGTTGAGACGGGTGAGGTGCTTTCGGTGAACAAGCTGGTAATAGACCGGAGGCTGGGGCTGTCGAGGTAGTGTTCAGGGGCGCCAGGTGTCCCTGATCGCCGAGCAGACGTCTTCTGGCTTCATGGTGGTGAGAGGCTCACCGTGCAGCATTTTCATGTAATTTATCTCGCTTGTGCCGAGGGGCGGAAGCGCGATACGCGGGCAGACACGGATATGCGGCGTAAAAGAACTATCGCCGGCGATGAAATAGAATGCCATATTGAAACTCGTTATATTGAGCGAGCCGATAAAGCGAAGAATTTCGACGAGCGCGTTCGAGATTTCTTCTGAAAGGACCCCGATGATCTCCGCCGGCCGCGAAACGCCCGAAACCACGCCGAGAACATCGAAGGCGCCCATGGGCGCGAAGGCGGTGATCCACGATATGTGTCCCGTATTACCGATGTAACGCTCACGGAGTTTTTCTTCCTCGGAAATCAGATCCTCCCAGAAACCGGTACCATGTGTGGCGGTGTAGCGTTTCAGCGCACGGGTAATGGTGGCATAATAGTTGGTCGCGGTGGTCGAGGCCATCACCTGGAGGTGCGGGTGAACGAGTGAACTGCCGGCAAGAGGAA
>Ga0116172_10005159_pt1 | contig 10438 bp, 12 predicted proteins | sample AD_UKC083_MetaG_FD_89799 | JGI IMG/M metagenome (GOLD analysis project Ga0116172, IMG submission 89799) | Active sludge microbial communities of municipal wastewater-treating anaerobic digesters from USA - AD_UKC083_MetaG | ecosystem: Engineered > Bioreactor > Anaerobic > Digestate | place: USA...
CGCCCCTGCGACCACCGGTGGCCTTTCACGCATCATGCGAGGGGGGAGATGAGAGACCCGGATGGCCGTTCTTCATTTGGTCCCGGTCGGTCCTGTCAATGGATGCAGGCTATGCGGCTCGGGTGCGGGGGATTGAACCTTGCCGCAGGCAAAAACCGATTTCCCCCGTCAAGAGAACCATGCCGCAGGAAAAAAACAATCCCCAAAAAAGAGAATCATGCCGCAGGCAAAAACCATTTCCCCCCGAAAAGAAAACCTTGCCGCAGGTAAAAACCGATTCCCCCCGGACAGAAGTGTAGATGTATGATGACGCCTTGGGACGCTCCGTTGCGGGTTGAGGATCTTGGGTGTGCGTTACCCGTGATGCGATATCTTTGGGAGTCAGCGATGCTCTCGAATGTGGACAACTGTGTGACAATAATGTATACTTGAAGAAAGGGGGGAGCGACATGCAGTTTGTGACCGTACGTGATTTCAGAACCAGACCGGCCCAGATCTGGAAGGAATTGCCGGAGAGCCGCGAGATTGTCATTACGAACAACGGAAAGCCGATTGCCCTTTTGACTCCGATCTCGGATGTCTCGCTTGAAGACACGCTGGCATCGTTTCGCAAGGCCCGTGCCATTCAAGCTGTCAACCGGATGCAGGAAATCTCTGCCGCACAAGGCAATGCCGCACTTTCTGCTGAAGATCTTGAGGCTGAAATTGCTGCCTTGAGACAGAAATCCGGAGACGGACGTTCTCATATCGGGCAGGAAGATGGATGAAGGTTGTTCTTGATACCAATGTTCTGGTCTCGGCGATGTTGACACCGGATGGTCTGCCGGCAAAGGTCGTCAATCTCTTTCTCAACGACAGACTGATCCTGCTCTACGACAACCGCATTCTCGGGGAATACCATGCGGTACTCTCTCGTCCCAAGTTCGGGTTTCCTTCAGACACCGTCGAAGCATTTATCGAGTATATTCATACCCGGGGCGAATTTGTTGTCGCCGAGCTTGTTCGGGATACCATGCCTGATGAGGCTGACCGCAAGTTCCTCGAAGTCGCACGATCGGGCAGAGCACTCGCTCTTGTGACCGGAAACACCGCCCATTTTCCCACTGATTCACTTGTTGTATCACCGAAAGAATTTCTCGACCAGCATTTTTGATGGTATGACGGACGTCTTTGAACCGCTGTCCCGCCGTCGATCCAGGGGACGGCACTCGTTCCTGAGTCGGAGCCGGTGATAGCGGCGATTCCCTCCGGACAAGCCCGATGCATGTGTACTGCACAACGCCCCTGCGCCTGCCGGATATGTGACCGGGAAGGACGGCATGGCTTGTTTGATACGGGACGTTTGCACTACGCACCGACTGTACCGGGGATGGATACAATTGGAATATCGTACTTTGTACCGCACCCCTGCAACAAAACACTCCACTCGTGCGTATCACGCCGTGTCGGGGCAGGGGGCGGGCTCCTGCACACACACACGTTTACGACAAGGGAGGGCAGGATGAGTACGTATCAATGGAAGATCAAAACATCACCGGAGAGACTCCAACGCTGGTTTCCGATCGGGCGTTGCGAGCACGTCAACTGTGTCAAGTGGGACCGGGACGGGGCGCAGCACATTCTCTTCCATCGTGGGCCGCGCTGGTACTACCTGCATGCCAGCAAAGACGATGTCATGCTCCTCAGGCGGGCCCAGGTCTACGAGTATTGCTCGTGGTACACCCGAATCGAGGAGAATGATTACGATCCGACGGTGCAATATTACGAGGAAAAACAACTCTATCCACTGAGGTGACCCATGACACTTATGATCTATTTGGCCTTCAATGCCGTTGTCATTCATGGCTTGGTGCTGCTTTTGGAGATGCTCCGCCCAAACTGGACGGTGGCCAAGCTCTACCGCGCCGACCACCTCCTCGAGTACTGGCTCATTCTGGCCGCGATTGCCCTGGGCTATCGCATCATCAAGGGGAATCTCAAACAATTTTTCGGGATCAATCCAAATTCATGATTCTCTGCATTGCCGGTCCGGCCTTGTGTGTCAGCCCATCCCTTGCCCGGGGGCCATCCCCGGGCGGGGCACTTTGGTATCGGGTCGGTATTTCTTAAGGGTGCTCCTCACACATTGGTGCGAAGCAGGGGGGCTTGGAGACAGCGCGACATTCGAGATTGGCAATGATCGCATCCAGTCGTTTTTGCATCGCGTTGACCGCTGCTTCCTTGGGCTTGCCGTAACCAAACACCCGCAGACGGTGGATCTGGTCGAATGCCGCCAGCAGGGACTGCAGTTTGACCGGTGGTTGCGAAAAGATCTTGTCGAGCATGACGAGTATCTCATGAATGATCACGCAGGCTGTCCCTGCGGTGTTTTCCGGTATTTCTTCCGAGGTGCAGTATTTCTTCAAATATTTGATATCATGGACTATGTTGGAATTCCATGCGTACAGTACTTCATGGTAGGCCCATTCGAGGCTCCAGTCAGTCCGGCCTGTGACGATCCTCTGCATGACAGATGTCTGCCAGAGTTGGTCTGAAGAGGGGATTTTTTGCAGGTACATGCTGGGCAAGGCTGGGATCAAGAGCGGGATCCTCCTGACCACTTCTTCAAGACGTTCCCGTTCGGCCGGGCTGCAGGTGTTGATCCAGTCTGTCTGCTTCATGAGATAGGCACCAAACCAGCGGTAATACGGATCACGGGCGCAGTCCTCGGCCAGCCTGATCAGTGCCGCGTTTGTGAGCGTGATATCCTTGTCCGGCAGGCGTTCTGTCAAGACATCCCAGCGATTGTCGGGAGACCAGTCATAGAGTGCGAACGGAAACACGCCGCTGTAGCCGGAATCTTGAAGATGCTGTGCGATATCGTGCCAAACAAGACCTGCCAACCGGGAGAGCAGTGGCTGCGGCACATGACTGCTGCCAAGATCCGGGACGTGTGTCCCGTCACGGGTTGTGTACTCGGCACTGCACACCGTTGTATCACCCAGCCTTGCCACGAGGAGATATCGGTCCGCTGTCCTGAAGACATGGATGACGCCATAGTCTGCCCGGCTGCCATATCTGGTAAAAAACGGAATGCTTCCCCGGCATATTGGTTTGGACATGGGTTTCCCTCCATGTCACAGGATACGGATTCACACCAGCAAAAATTGCAATCAAGGGGTGCAATTTTTGTCGTGTCCGGTACGTACTACTCTTGTGCGGAAGGGAGGTGGCGTATGGCAGATCCCGTTGAGGAATATCTTGAGTCGATCAGGTCGGAAAGAACGAATGACGTGCAGACCCGTCAACCCAGGTCCCGCTCGTCGGAAAATTCCATTTCACAGGAAGAGATCGATAAGCTCCTTGAAATAATGGAAGAGAGAATAAGACAAGATGGTATCCATCGAGGGATGCAAGATTCGCTTGTCGAACCCCTGACCGAGTATGACTACGCTAACCCCGCTATCCTTTCTCCCTATCAGCGGCGTCTGATGGAATTGGCCATGGGTAGATGGTCAGCTCTTTTTCAACATAGTTGCCGACGATTATTCAAGTCGGCCATCTATGATGTTGTTTTTGAACCAATCCGGATCTTCAAGCAGGAATGGTTTGAAAAACATATCATGAAATATGATTACATAGTCTTCCTGAAGACTGAAGCCGGGAGTGGAGAAGCTGCCTTGCTTATCAGAGAGGCTGTCATGCGACAGATCTTTATCAATGCAATGAAGGGCAGTTGTTTCAACCAAGATAACGATAGTTATTTTTTATTGACCGAAATAAACATGGCAATTGTCAGGGACTTCTTTACCGTTGTTGTGACCGATCTCGAAAGGGCATTGTACGGGCTTGATTGTGAAATCAGGGACGGGATCATCATTGACCAAATCAACAGCCAGTCTTGTACCTTCTTTTCCGACTACCCTGCTCTTCATATTCCTTTCATGATGAAATTTGGTTTCTATGACTTCCAAATGGAGCTCCTCCTGTCTCAGGCTTTTCTTGAAAATTGGAAACAATCTAACCGGTTTCCTGAACCGGTGCGCAGGCCCGATCGGAAACATGAACGGATCTTGCCCGTTCCTGTTCCGGTCGTGGCCGGTTCACTTGATCTTGTTCCCGGCTGCCGGATCATCCTTCCTGTCAGGCCCGGGGACAGACGCCATTAATCGGAGGCTGGTATGCCCGTCACCTTTATCAATCACTATCACGACACAAACCCGGTCCCGCTCGATCCGGCCCGAATCCCGCTGGCCCTCTCCCTTGAGCCGGTAGAGTCCGGATTCTTCAGGCGCCGACAGGCCTGGCTTGTGGCTGCCGGACGGCGCCTGGCCCGGGTCCGCTGGAAGCGGGATGCGTACCACAATCTTTTCCTGGATATCCTCGAGACAGCCCCGGGGTATACTCCCGCTCAAGCCGCACTTGATCAGGAGGTCACGATCCAGCTTGTCTCCGCTGCCTGGGACGTCAGGCATGAGGATCTCGAGCGTATCGCCCCGGGCTCGGTCCTCTGTTCCGGACAACTGGTCACGGCAGAGCTCGTGCTCACCATCCCCGAATGGGAGTGTACGGTCGGTCGGGCCATCTACGCCCATGATGCAAACGGCCGCAAGTTTGCCCAGATCGTGCGGATGGAAACGGGCTATCCGCTGCATGCTGACCGTCCGGCCCGGCCTGCGGGTGCTGACGGGACACATCAGGTGCGCATCATCTTCGGGCGGACACGTTTGCCGGTGCGCGAACTTCTGTCCCTTGGCAACACAAGCAGTCTGCGCCTGGACGGGCTGGTCTCGCACCCGGTCAGGGTGACGGTTGATGGCGAGGAACGCTTTGAGGGCATCGTCCGCGAGCAGAGGGGCTGGATTGCCGTCCAGATCAGCGGGTCGGCCGGAGAGACATCGCCCGAACTCCAGGCTCTGCAGGACGAGATCTTCCCCGGGATGATCGAATACAAGATCTTTGAGAATTCGCTCAACTCTCTTGGCGAATCCATGGTTAAAAACCGGCAGTATCCTGAGGATATCGTCCAGCGCTTTTCAGCACTTCTTGCTGAAATTCCGGATGACGAGATGACGGCCATGCTGGATGAGGTTCACCCGGAGCTGGGCGTGATCATTGCCAGTCATCTTCCGACAGAACGATTTGCCAGGATCATCAGACTGATGAACAAGGAACAGGCTATCAAGGTCGGTACCGGATTTGCACATAAACACACGATACTGGCCCATTTTGTGGGGCGCATTCATGACTGGGTGTGCACCAAGAGGAGAGAGAACAGCCAGGAAACCTCCATCGGAAGGAAAAATGCGCTCCTCTGAGACTGACCGCTCTGCGGATGCATGCGCGTATCACGAAAATGTTCTGGGATCGGGAATGCTATAAGAGCGTTTCAAAATACTGTTGTATGTTGTCAGGCATTGGAAAACGAGCCAAACCCGGTCAGGATCCCGCTACCGTCCCCGCGGATGGTGCACTCGATGTGCCCCTTTCCGGCGATCCGCGGTTCCCAGTCGGCAAAGCGGGTTCCGAAAAAGAGTGTCCGCTGGTTGCCCGAGCCGGCCCAGATCTCGCGCTGAGGAACATTCCGGAGGTAGGGACCGCAGACAAGGATGTCCAGCTCCTCAAGGAGTTCGCGCTGCCAGGGATTGCGCGAGTCCCGCAGGGCTTCGTATTCATATCCGCTCCAGGCCAGGACGCCGATACCAGCCGCATGGACCCGCCGGGCCACGCTCACCAGCTCCCGGGCCTGCAAAAACGGTTCACCACCGCTCAACGAAAGACAGTCGGGGCGGGCGGCAATCACGTCGTCGGCCAGGTGTTCGGCAGCGAGGAGGATCTCTCCCCGCGTCCGGCTGCAGGCGGCCGTGTTGCAGCACCCGGGACAGTCATGGATGCAGCCTTGCAGCCAGACGACACAGCAATCTCCCGGTCCGTTGACCCGGGAGTGTGTGAGGATGGCGTGGATCGAGAGCATGATGACCTCCTTTCAGGTCTGTCTCCCGCCCGGTGGGGCAAAGCGGATGACGGATGCACTGTGATCACAACGCGAGGCGGACACGGTCCGGCCTTCGGCCCATTCGGTCAGGGCCTCGATCGCCTGGGAGCGGGTCTCGGAGAGCGGCTTGGTCTCGCGGGCACGCACGATCAGGCTCGCTTCGTCAACGGGTTGTTGACTGCAAAAATGCTCGTAGAGGGTATCGATCACAAGCTGGGCGATCTCGGCACCACTGTAGCCTTCGGTGGCCTCGACCAGGGCGGGACACTGCCCGACAAGGGCATCCAGACCATGCTGGGCCAGGTGGATGTCGATGATCGCGGCGCGCTCGCGGGCGTGCGGGAGACCGACAAAAAAGACCTCGTCAAAGCGTCCCTTGCGGACCAGTTCGAGGGGCAGGGAGGCGATGTCATTGGCGGTCCCCGTCACGAAAACCCGCGAGGTCCGGTCCTGCATCCAGCTTAAAAACGTGCCTGTCACGCGGGCCGTGGTTCCTCCATCCGTCGTGGACGAGCTGGCCACTCCCCCGAAGGCTTTTTCGAGCTCGTCCACAAACAGGATCACCGGTGCCATGGTATCCACGATCTCGAGGGCCTGGCGCATCTGTTGTTCGGATTGACCGACCAGCGAGGCGAAGATCCGGCTCATCGAGAGATTGACGAGGGGCAGCCCCCATTCCCGGGCCAGACAGCGCACAAAATGGCTCTTGCCGCAGCCCTGGACTCCGAGGAGCAGGATCCCTTTGGGAACCGGAATCCTGTGTTGGCGGACATCGATCACGGCATGGCTGGACCCGTCGTGCAAAAAGACGGGCCGGCGGACGGCCAGCCAGTCCTTGAGGTATTCGAGTCCCCCGGCTGATGCCAGCCCCTTGATTTCCTCGGGGATGGCGGCAATCTCGAGGAGGCCATTGGAGACGAGCTGGGCCTTTTTTTCCTCGAGGACGGCGTCCGCGCTGATGGTCTCCTGTCCGGCGATTGAGGCGGCGAGGGCATTGTCCATCTCGTTCAAGGTCAGACCGGAGAGTGCCGCCTCGACGGCGTTCCGGTCAAAACCGTCGCCGACCATGTCGGGGCGTTCGAGAGCGACACGCTTGATGACCTGTGCCAGATGGTCGCTGACCAGTCGGGAGTCGGGCAGGGGCATGTGGACGGTGGCGATTTCCTTTTCGAGTTCGGGGGGAACAACCTCGGTCGTCGAAGTGATGACAAGGGTCCTGCCGGGGTGCCGCCGCAGATGCTGGATCGCATCGCGCAGCATGCGGATCAGGGGCGGATTTGAAACGGTCAACCGGATCAAGTCGCACAGCACATAGATGCCGGAGGGGGCTTTGGGCGAAATAATGTGCTTGAGAACATCCAGTGCAGGCATGGCCATCGGGCTTTGCACGGGATTGGATGGCGCATCTTTCTGAGGCTCCCTGAAGATGGAGTCGGAGGTTTGCCAGACTCCAAGCCCCAGACTCATCGTCCAGTACAGGACCGGTACACCCATCCCGTGCAGCAGATCGAGATAGCGTTCTTCCTCATGCCCGACAACGAGTATGGCAGGGGTCCGTGCCTTGACCAGGGTTGTCAGTCGCTGGATACCGTTCATGCCAACCTCCCTGTCAGTGTGGTGTGACTCTGGTGTGCTGATCGACTTGGGTGGTGATTTCCTGCTCGTAATACTCCGAGGTCTCCGTGCGAAGGCTGACCGGACCAAGATGACTGCTCAAGTGTTCGACAGTCTCGCTGCAGCGTGGCCCGTGGATGCCTTCGATGTGGACCTTGGCCACACCATAACTGTTGATGGTGACTGTGATTTTTTCCATAGACAAGCCTCCTCAGGCGATGCACGCTTCGATGACGATCGTGTTGGCGACGGCTTCCTTGCGCAGGATGGTATAGCCCTGTTGTTCGAGGGCTTGCACGGTCGCAAGGCTGGCGCAGCCCTTGATGATTTCTTCCCTGAGATCGAGAATTTCGGACAAGTGTTTCCGAACATCTTTCGTGTTGAGTTTTTCGTCCCGCTGAAGCTCAAGATAGCCGTCTGCTGTGCGGCTGACAGTGCAAAAGACGGGTGACTCGGTCACAGACCGGATATGGGCGGGGTAGAGGATCTCGGCCTGGCTGATCCGGCCCAGTTCGTCCCGTTGGTGGACGACCAACTCAATGTCCAGCATTGCGAGACATTCCTCGAGAATAGTGTCCGACTTGATGACCGATTTGATGGTGACCATCATGCTCATGTGCTGCCTCCCGGGTTGGTGATACCGGGAGATACGAGCGGGACGCCAGAAAAATTGCAGGCTGGATAAAAAAGGTTGGATACCGGGGGCGATGCGTGGGCTGACCGAGATACACCTGTCCGGGAGGGGATTGCAGTCTCGGACAGCCGTTTGCCCAAAACCCTACAAAGAAAATTCTCCTCTTGTGCACAAAACCACGCTCTGGTATCGTATCACGATCTGGATGACAGGCTTCTCCGGCCTGTTCGATTTCGGCTCTCAGCCAAGGCGGACTGCATGAAATACGCAATCACAGCGGATCTCCATCTTCGGGCGGACAACGCGGACAGGCTGGCCTATTGTGACGCCCTGTGTACCCTGGTCCAGTCGCAGGACATCGGCAACCTGATCGTCGCCGGGGACCTTTTTGACCAGGGGTACAGCGGGTACAAGGCCCTTGATGCGCTTCTGGTCCGACACTCCGGGCTCCAGGTGACGGTCCTTCCCGGAAATCACGATCCCGATCTCGCTCAGGGACAGTTTTCTTCTATAAATATACGGGTCGTTACCCGGCCCGAAGTCCTTGCGGGTGACAAGGGCGAGACGGGACTGGTGCTTCTGCCCTATCGGGAGGGTTGCACGATGGGGGAGGCCCTGACCGAGGCCAAACTCGAAACCAAAAAGACGGGGGCCTGGGTTCTGGTCTCGCATGGGGATTTCGGGACGACGGCCCGTGATCTCAACGGCAACGAGTCGGGCTATTTTCCCCTGACCAGACGCGACATCACCCGATACGCCTTCAAGCGTGTCATCCTCGGTCACATTCACAAGCCGTCCTCCCTCGATGACGAGGTCCTTGTGCCCGGTTCTCCCTGGCCGATCGATTCCAGCGAACGCGGGCCGCGCCGGGTCTTGGTACTCGAGACCCTGGACGGCTCCGTCACCTCCCTTGGGCTCGGGTTTTCACCCTGCTGGCTGGACTGGACCATCCATCTCCTCCCCGACGGAAACGAACCTGCCCGGATCAAAGAGGCGCTCGATCACAATTTTCTTCACTGGGAACGCAGTCAGGCCGACGGAGGGCAGACGGGCCCGGTTCATGTGCGTGTCAGCGTGCGGGGTTGCACCTCCCGACGAAGTGAACCGGACCGCATCGTGCAACAATGGTTTGCCGGTACGCCCCTCCAGCTTGCGGAATGTACAAGTGATGACCTCTGGTTTGTCGAGACGGACAGCAGCCTCAAGCTCCTGACGGCCGAGTTCGAACAAGCTCTGGCGGAACTCAAGCTCGACCCCCGCCAGTTTCCTGGTGATCACAACGAGATGCTGGACATGATCAGGGAATACGGGTTGTCCTATATCTACGGGCTCGAGGAGTAAAACATGGGAATGATGATCCGCACAATCGACCTGCGCAATGCGGGCCCGATCCAGAGATTCACGCACACCCTTGCGCCCCTGACCCTGATCTACGGGCACAACGAAAGCGGGAAAACGACCATCCTCGAAAACCTTGTCCGGGCCATCTTCGGGGGGAAAAAAAGCCGGTTGAAAAATCTCGCCGTGCGAGGCGACGATTTCGAGGGAAGCATCAAACTGACCCTCGAACGGGACGGCCAACAGATCGCGCTCACAAACGGGCTGGAGGCTGTTCTCCAAAAAGAAGAAACAAGCCTGCCCGCAGACTTGTTCCGGCTCCTCTATGTCCGCGCCGGGGATTCCGCTTTGGGCGACGGGAAAAAGGGGCTCAGTCGTGAACTGGTCAAGGGCCTGGTCTCGAACCAGCAGACCTGGGACCGTATCCGTCAAGCGATTCCCGGCGAGATCGGGTATACCCGGTTCGCGGATGGCGTGATCGAGGGAGATCGCCGGGGCAAGATGAAACAACTCGTCGCAAGCCGGGAACGACTGGCAGAAATCAGGCAATTGACCGACGAATTTTATGCAACCCTCTCCCGCGCCGGGATTGACCGGCTGCGTCGCGAAGAAAAGATTCTGCTTGACCGGCTTGCGGAACAGGAGATCGCCCGCCGGCATGAGGCCTGGCTCCTGGCGAAGAAAAAGGCCAAGGAGGAAGGGCTTGTCCGTTTGATCGACAAAAACCGGCTCGCCCGACTCGAGCGCCTCCTCGACGAATACCGGACACTCGCGGCCCGCTCCGGTGAGTTGGCCAAACGGATCCGTCAGGTCCAGCCGGCCGAGGCGGGACTGGCCTGGCTCAAAAGCGCACGCGAACACTGGCTCGAATTTGTCCG
>Ga0116172_10005162_pt1 | contig 10435 bp, 6 predicted proteins | sample AD_UKC083_MetaG_FD_89799 | JGI IMG/M metagenome (GOLD analysis project Ga0116172, IMG submission 89799) | Active sludge microbial communities of municipal wastewater-treating anaerobic digesters from USA - AD_UKC083_MetaG | ecosystem: Engineered > Bioreactor > Anaerobic > Digestate | place: USA...
AGGGGTCGCCGACTCTTCACCGTGTCTTGCAGGACTCTTCCCGAGCAAAGTGTTCGGGAAGAGTCGGCGAACACTCGGTGAAGGCTCGGCCAGAAGTAAGCAATGGATTCAGAATTGGGGTGGAAACGTCTCGTTTCCACAGAGGCCGGAGGCCTCTGTTACAGGCAGCTTCGCTGCCTCTGTCGACCGGGAGGTCGGCAGCCCTTCTGGATCGTAAACGTCTCCGTTTACGTGACGCCGAAGGCGGCAGCTATTTCCCGGGCTCTTCGAGCCCGTGCAGACGAGGACGTCTGCAATCCAGAATCGCTTGTGGAACACTCCTTCCTCCTTTACTCCTTGTTCCAAAACCACTTATCTCTTTTACTCTTCTACTCTGTTTTAACAATTCGGGAATATCCCCGGTGTCCCCCGTAGCCCCCAATCCCCGAGTTTTTATTGACATAATCCCGCAGCCGTATTTTTAGGGTGGGCTAAGCGAATTTTTCTGCCCGAACGCCGGGCACTTGGACTTCTGTTTATGAAAAGGATATATATATGTTAGAGAAAATTCTGCGTAAGCTATTCGGAGATAAATCCAGCAAAGACCTGCAGTTTTACCTGCCTTTGGTTGAGGATATCAACAAGATCTTTTCCGGCTTGCATCAGTATGATGATGATCAAATTCGGGATCGTGTGGCAGAAATCCGCACAGAGATAAACCAGACTCTCGAGCCCAAACGCTCTGAGCTGGCGGAGCTGGAACAGAAATACCGTGAGACCAATGACGATAAAGAACGTAACTATATTGATAACGATATAGATAGCTGCAAGAAAGAGCTGAAAGCACTCACCAAGAGCACTCTGGACAAGTTTCTTCCGGAAGTATATGCTCTGGTGAAAGATACCTGCCGCCGTCTGGTGGGACAGGATTTTGAAGTGCGCGGGCATCTACAGACCTGGAACATGGTGCCTTTTGACGTTCAGCTCATTGGTGGCATGGCTCTGCACGATGGCAAGATCGCCGAAATGGCCACCGGTGAAGGAAAAACCCTGGTCGCCACTTTACCGCTCTTTCTCAATGCTTTGGTGGGACGCGGTGTGCATCTGGTGACCGTGAACGACTATCTGGCCTCGCGTGACTCCGAATGGATGAGCCCTATCTTCCATTTTCACAATATGAAAGTAGGCTGCATCACCACCGGAATGAACTTTGAGGAACGCCGTGAGGCCTACCTCTGTGACGTTACTTATGGCATGAACAGCGAATTTGGCTTTGACTATCTGAGAGATAATATGGCCACGGCTCCGGAACAACTGGTGCAGCGTGACTTCTATTATGCCATTGTGGACGAAGTGGATAGCATCCTCGTCGACGAAGCCCGTACTCCGCTGATCATTAGCGGTCCCATCGGTCAGGACAAGAATTTCTACCCGGAGCTGCGTCCGGTGATTCACGCTTTGGTCGCTGCGCAGAATCAGCTTATACAAAGGTTTCTCTCCGAAATCCGGGAAGAAATGCGCGAAGACAACCCTCATCCGGATAATTCCAAGCTCGGTAGCAAGCTGCTTTTGGTGAAACGTGGTGCTCCGCGCAACAAGGCTTTTGCCAAGCTCATGCAGGAAGGCTCACTCAAGAAGCTGGTCAACGATACCGAAGGCTACTATCTGCGGGATAAGAACTTGCACGAGCTGGACGATGAACTCTTTTATGTGGTGGAAGAGCGGCAAAACAGCGTGGATCTCTGCGAAAAGGGTCGCGAGATGCTTTCCCGCAAGGAAAGAGACCTCTTCACCATGGAGTCCCTGGACGAAATCTACCGCCAAATTGATGCCGATGAATCCCTGGACGAGGCACAAAAGGCGCAAAGGCGGGAGCAAAGCACTGCCAAGTTTATGGATAAGAGCGAGAAACTCCACAATATCAGCCAGTTGCTCAAGGCTTACACCCTCTTTGAAAACGACGTGGATTATGTGGTGATCGATAATAAAGTGGTGATTGTGGATCAGTTTACCGGACGTCAGATGCCGGGACGCCGCTTCTCGGAAGGCCTGCATCAAGCTCTGGAAGCCAAGGAAAACGTCACCATAGAAGCCGGTACTCAGACCTTTGCCACTATCACCTTGCAGAACTATTTCCGCATGTTTGAGAAGCTGGGCGGCATGACCGGTACCGCCATCACGGAAGAGGGCGAATTCATGGAGATATATAAACTCCCCGTGATGACAATCCCCACCAATGTGCCCATCACCAGAATCGACCACGACGACGTGATCTATCTCACCAAAAACGATAAGTATCAAGCTATTATAAATGAAATTGTCTATTGGCACGAGCAACAGAAACCCGTGCTGGTGGGCACCGTGAGCGTGGAAGTTTCCGAAACGCTCAGCCGTCTTTTGCGCCGCAGAAACATTGCGCACAATGTGCTCAATGCCCGTCAACATCAGCGTGAAGCCGAGATCGTCACCGGAGCCGGCCAGCCCGGAGCTGTGACCATTGCCACAAACATGGCAGGTCGTGGCACGGATATCAAGCTGGGCAAGGGTGTGGTGACCAGACCCATCGAAGAATACCGCGATGGCAGCACCAAAATCTCGGAGGAATTCCCCTATGGCATTCCTCTGGATGGTCTGCACATCATCGGCAGTGAACGCCACGAAAGCCGACGTATTGACAGGCAGTTACGTGGCCGTGCGGGACGTCAGGGCGATCCCGGCACCTCCAGATTTTACCTCTCGCTGGAAGATGATCTGATGCGCCTCTTTGGCACCGACCGTCTGGCACCCATGATGATCAAGCTGGGGCTCAAGCCCGGTGATGCCATCCGTCATTCCATGATGACCAAGACTGTGGAAAATGCTCAGAAACGGGTGGAAGAGCATAACTTTGAAATCCGCAAGAACCTCATCAAGTACGATGAAGTGATGAATCAACAGCGGGAAGTGATCTATTCCTACCGCCGCAGTGTGCTGAGAGGCTATAACTTGCGCAACGAGATCATGGATATGATAGGCGAGACCGTGGAAAACGTGGTGGCGGAAAACATCCCCGAAGGCAGCTATCCTGAGGATTGGAATCTGGAACGTCTGGCTGCCTGGTTCTCTTCCGGCCTGCATATCCGCATCACGGCAGAGGATTTGGATAGTGATCATTTGAATGAGGATCTGCTCAAGAACAGCCTCAAGGAACTGGTTATGGATGCCTATCTGGCCAAAGAAAGCCGGGTGGGTGAAGAGATGATGCGCAAGATAGAACGCTATGCCCTGCTGGAAGTTGTGGATGATGAATGGCGGGATCACCTGCACGAGATGGACCTCCTCAAAGAGGGTGTGCACCTCCGGGCCTATGCCAATAAAGACCCGCTCATAGAATATAAAAAAGAGAGCTTCGAGCTCTTCCAGGGGCTGATCTCCAGAATTCAGGAAGATGTGACCAAGAAGGTCTTTACCTATTATTTCCTCACTCAGGAACAGCGGGAATCCCTGCTGCGTAATGCTCAAGCCTCTCACGATGAGGTGGATACCTATGCCCAGGCTGCCTCCCAGCAAGGCGAGCCTCAAAGCCGTTCCCATCCCGCTCCCCCGCCTGATGAAGGCTCCAAACAAAGACCAGTAACCGTTGCTCCCAAAGTGGGGCGCAACGATCCCTGTCCCTGCGGTAGTGGCAAGAAGTATAAGAAATGCTGCGGACAGAACGAGATAGAAGATTAAAGGATAGAATATGCCCAAAGGTTTAATAATAGTAGAATCTCCGGCCAAGGCCAATACCATCAGCAAGTTTCTGAAGAACCAATATCTGGTGAAGGCTTCCTTCGGACACATCCGGGACTTGCCCAAAAGCAGCCTGGGAATAGATGTGGAAAAGGACTTCCAGCCCAAATACATACTTGATAAGGGCAAGACCAAGGTACTCTCCGAGCTTAGGGAAGCCATCGGCAAGGTGGATGCCGTCTTCCTGGCAAGTGATAACGACCGGGAAGGGGAGGCCATCTCCTGGCACGTCTCCCAAGCTTTTGCCAAGGAACTGAAGGGCAAGAAGGTGCAGCGCATAGTCTTCAACGAGATCACCTCCAAAGCTATCGTGAAGGCTATCGAAGAACCCGGCGAGATAGACATCGCCAAGGTGGATGCTCAACAGGCTCGCAGAGTGCTGGACCGTCTGGTGGGCTACACCGTGAGCCCTCTGCTCTGGAAAGTGATCGAGAAAGGGCTTTCAGCCGGGCGGGTGCAATCCGTAGCGCTGCGTCTGATCTGTGAACGGGAAAAAGAGATTCAGGCTTTTGTGCCAAAGGAATACTGGCAGTTGGAAGCCGATTTCTGGCGGGGCAAACTGCCCAAGTTCCATGCCGTGATGGAGAAATGGAACGGTGAAAAGCTGGAAGTCAGCGACGAAGCCCAAGCCACACAATTAGCTGGAGAGCTTAAAGATAAGAATGCTGTGCTGGAAGACATAAAACGTGCCACACGCAGCATGGAGCCCTATCCTCCCTTTATCACCAGCACCTTGCAACAGGAAGCCTCCAAGCTTCTGAACTTCCAGAGCTCCCGCACCATGAGCATAGCTCAGCAGCTTTATGAAGGTATCAGCCTGGGCGGTGAGCACACGGGACTTATCACCTATATGAGAACGGACTCCCTGCGCATCGCCGATGAAGCGGTGGAGAACTGCCGTAACCTGATCAAAGACCGCTATGGCAATAAGCTGTTAAACAAAAGTGTCCGTAAATACCAGAATAAATCTGGTGCTCAGGATGCCCATGAAGCCATCCGTCCCACGGATGCTTTCCGCACTCCGGAAGCCGTGGAGCCTTATCTTACCAAAGAGCAGTTCAAGCTTTACACCCTGATCTGGCAACGTTTCGTCGCCACTCAGATGCTGCCTGCCACCCTCTTGGTCAGCACTGCCAAAGTGAGCTTGGGTCCGGCTCTCTTCTCTGCCTCGGGCACTGAGATTTCGGATGAAGGCTTTATCAAAGCCTATCCTCACGTGGTGGTGGTGCGCGGGGAAAAGATCCACGAAGACTACAAGCAGAAAGACCTGCTGGATTATGAGAAGCTGGAAACGCAGCAGTATTTCACTTCGCCGCCTTCCCGCTTCACCGAGGCTTCCCTGATCAAAGAACTGGAGGCCAAAGGCATCGGACGTCCCTCCACTTACGCTTCCATCATCGATACCATCAAAAAGCGTAAATACGTGCAGATGGAGAAGAAGTCCTTCCTGCCCACCACGCTGGGAGATGACGTCAACGGCTTCCTGGTGGGCAAGTTTGACAGCCTCTTCAACGTTCGCTTCACCGCCGAGATGGAGACGGAACTGGACGGCGTGGAGGAAGCCCGGGTCACCTGGCCTGTTCTGGTGAAGGGTTATTACGACCAGCTTACCGGCCTGATCGGGGACGTGGATATCAAGAAAGAGAAGAGTTCCTTCACTCAGGAGACGGAGATCGTCTGCAGCGTCTGCAAAGAAGGCAAGATGATGATCAAACGCGCCCGGGGCGGAGAGTTCCTGGCCTGTTCCCGTTATCCTGCCTGCAAGAACAGCAAGAGCTTCAAGCGGGATAAAGACGGCAATATCGTGATTCTCGAGCCTACTGTGCTGGAAGAAAAGTGCCCCCTCTGTGGTTCCAACCTGATGCGGCGTCACGGCAGATATGGAGAGTTCACCGCCTGCAGCACATACCCGAAGTGCAAGTATGTGAAGCCCAACACCCTCGGTGTGAAGTGCCCGGATTGTGGCAAAGGCGAAGTGGTGGCACGCAAGAGCAAGGCGGGAAAGCAGTTCTTCTCCTGCAGCACCTATCCGGACTGCAAGTGGATCAGCAACGATAAGCCCGTTCCCACTCCCTGTCCTTCCTGCCAAAACCCCTTTATGTACGAGAAAACCAACAAGACAGACGGTAATCATCTGATCTGTCCCAAATGCAAGACCAAGCTGAAGAGCTAACATTATGCACGTCAAAGACGGTCTGGTCAGCGCCTTTCAGAGTATCTTCAGCCACAAGCTGAGGTCTCTGCTTACCCTCACTGGGATAGTGATTGGGGTGCTGGCCGTGGTAGCCATGTTTTCTTCCATCTACGCCCTCAAAGACCTGGTGAAATCCAACATGGAAGGCATGGGCTGGGATCATTCCCTGATCATCGTTCCACAGATGGGAGACGAGCAGGGCGGCATCCGTCGCAGCTTCCAACGTGCCCGGCAGAACGTCGAAGCCATCAGTTATGAAGATTACCTGGCTCTTCGAGATGAGCTGGATTATAAAACCATCTACGGCAATATAGAGAGCAACAGCCTCTACCGCCTGAAGAACAAAGTCCAATTCGTGCGCCTCAGAGCCACGAACCGGAGCTTCTTCACCGTTAAATCCTACGTCCTGAGTGCGGGAAGGCTCTTCAACTCCTACGAGGAGGAGAACCGCATCCCGGTTGCCGTCTTGGGGCACTATTTTGCCAAGGACTACTTTGGAGAGAAAGACCCCATCGGCCAGACGGTTAAGCTGGGAGACACCCGTTTCACCGTGGTGGGTGTGCTCGGTGCCGACAAGCTGAACCAGAGTGGAGGCATGAACTTTAACACCTGGGAACGCAAGGAAGATCTCAAAGCCGTCTATGTCCCGCTCAGTTACGGAGCCAAGTATCTGGGTACCGGAGGCGGAGTGCACATGATTTACCTGCAGGCCAAAAGCGAGGAAGACTTCGATCAGCTTCGCCATCAAGCCCGCAGACTCCTGCTTTCCAGGCACAACATGTACCCCAATTTTGGCTTTGTAAACATCGGCCAGTTCCTGCTTCAGATCAACGAAGAGATAGATAAGAACATGAAGAAGTGGAACATCGCTCTCTCTGCCATTGCCTCCATCTCCCTCATTGTGGGCGGGATCGGGCTCTTCAGCACACTCCTGATCTCGATTCAGGAGCGTATGATGGAGATCGGCATCCGCAAAAGCATCGGCGCTACTGAGGCAGACATCTTCTTCTACTTCATCTTTGAAGCCCTCAGCCTGGCTTTCCTGGGAGCTTTCCTGGGCGTGGTGCTGGCAGGACTAGTGATCTCCGGGATTGAGCACATCATCAAGATACCACTCTTTTTACCTATTCAGGGAGTAGCGCTGGGCTTTGGCTTCTCGCTGCTGATTGGTTTCCTGAGCGGCATCTATCCGGCTGCCAAAGCTGCGCGCATTGATCCCATCCAAGCCATCTACTACAGTTAAAACCCTCCGGTAGGAAGAGATGAAGAAGCAGCACGGCTCTTCCCGCAGACAGACCCATCAGGGCAGCTCCATGCTGCGTAAGACCTATCGCATCTCCATTCTGGAAGGCATCTTTGCCCAAATCTACGGCTCTGTCTGCCAGATCGGCAGCAGCTACATCACCAAGATATTGGTGATTCTGGGAGCCAGCCCCATCCACTACAGCCTGCTCAGCGCTTTGGGGCAGGTCTCTGCCGTCTTTCAACCGCTGGGGCTGGCGCTCACCAAGGGTCTGAAACGCCGTAAATGGGCTTGCGTCTGGATCACCTCGGCTGGAAGGTTTCTCACTCTCTTTCTGGGCTTTTCGCTGTTTTTCCGGGATAAGAGCACCGGTATCTGGTTCATTCTGGGACTGCTCTTTGTGAGCGCTGGATTGCAATCCGCCGGTGCCAATATCTGGATAGCCTGGCTCAGCGATCTGGTTCCGCTGCGTATCAGGGGACGCTTCTTCTCCAGACGCAACCAGATAATGATGTTTGCCAGCCTGATCTTCAGCTATATACTCAGCTTCCACGTGGATCTCTTTGAGAAGGCCGGAAGCGGCTTCAGAGCAGGCTATGCCGCCTTCCTGGGCTTACAGAAGTACCTTACGGTGCAGAACCAAGCCTGGTTCCTGGCTGCTGTGTTCGTGGTTGTGACCCTATTGTCGCTGTTTGGATTGGTGATTCTCTCCCGTCAGCCGGAGCGCAAAATGCAGCAGCAATCCCAGCGCAAGCTCCGGGAGATCTTCGCCGAGCCCTTCCGGGACAAGAACTTCCGGCTGCTCCTCATCTTTGGTATCTGGTGGATGCTGGCCATCGGGGTGGGTTCGGCCTTTTGGGGTCCTTTTATGCTGAAGAAGCTGCAGATGGGACTCTTTGAGATACAGCTCTACAGCAGCCTGCACGTGGCAGCCTCACTGCTCTCACTCAATCTCTGGGGCAAGTTTGTAGATCGCTATGGCAACAAGACCGCCATGAAGATCTGCGTGTTTCTGGGAGGCTTAAATCCACTCTTTTGGCTCTTTATGACTGCGGACAACCACGTTCTCCTCTGGTTTGAAGCCCTGTCCTCAGGCAGTATGTGGGCCGGAGCGGGAGTGGTGACCACAAACTTTGTGCTCTCCATAGCCAAGAAAGGCAGTGAGCAAGCCTATTCCGGCATCTACAACGCCATCACCGGGCTCAGCATGATGGCCTCGACCCTTTTGACCGGCGCTTTCTTCCCTTCCGCTTTACAGCTTGGCAGCCTTTATCTGGAGCCTGAACAGGTAATCTTTGGAGTGGGTGGCCTGCTTCGTTGGCTCACCATCATCCCTCTGATGCTGGTGGTGGAAAAACGTGCCGTACCGCTAAGGAAGGTCTTTACCCGGGTCTGGACGAAGTTCACACCTTGAGTGACAAGTGACGAGTCTACTCTCTGGGTCTGGATAAAGCCAGCATCTCCCGGAAATGATCCTGAGAAGGCCTGTATTCCTTCACTTTACCAGGAAAGCGGCGATCAAAGACAGCCACAGCATCTTCATCCAGTTGATAGACCGGATCGAGGATAAAGTATGAGCCTGAGCGCGGCAGATAGCCCGGAACCAGCTCTAGATACTGCAAAGCCGGGTTGTAATAACCCTCCTCTCCACTGATGCCGAGTTCCTCTCCTGGACGGAAGCCAAAGCGCCCGTAATATGCCGGATCGCCATAGATCAGCACTGCTTGGTGCCCTTGCAACCTTGCCTGCTCCAGACTGTGCCGAATGAGCGCCGAGCCAATCCCTTTTCCCTGATGGCAGGGCAGCACACTCACGGGTCCAAAACTGATCACTTCACAATCTTGTCCGGAAAGATCCCGCAGGATAGCCTTGGCATACATGATGTTACCCACGATAGCCGCTTCACCGCTTTCTTCTTCATCGAGCAGCGCTACAAAATCCAGCTTCGGCAGAAATATCTCATTCTCCCGCAGCAGGTTCACCAACAAGTGTTCGTCGCAGCCGGGAACGTGCAGATTCCAAAAGGCTTCCCGGGTGAGAGATTCCACTGCGTAGTAATCGGCCGGGGTCTCAAGCCTGATTTCCATAATGATTCCTTAATCTGTCTTCACCAAGACTCCCTGTATAATGCCCACGAAGATGTGCAAAGAGGATTTGATGCGGATTCTTTCGAGCCCGCATCACAGCCAGATAAGTTCTATTTCTTTTTAACCGGAATCCAGATCTCCAGCACAGATTCGGCTGCACCATACCTGAAGTGCGGACCGTAGAGCTCAAAATCCAGATCTCCCGATTGTACGTAACCGGAGGCAGGAAGCCACTCGCCATAGATGGCGTTATAGGTGTTGTGGAGGTTATCCAGAGCACCAATATGTTCAAACACGGCATAGTCCCCTTCCGGAACCGTGATCTCTTCCATACCCTCTGGAAGGGTTTCACCGGCAGAAACTTCCATGCCTGCCAGATAGCCAAAGGGGGTATCCGGAGTGGTGGGATCATCGCTTATGCTGTAGCAAACGCCTAGGGCGGTTTCTTCATACAGGGGATTGGGGATCTTCTTGCAGATCTTGAAGAATTCTTCCCAAAGGGCGGGAATGACGTTGTTATTCATGGTACTATGGCAAGAGATGCCGAAAACGCGGGTGGTGTTGCGGTGAACGATCTTGGGTGTTTGCATGGTTTTACCTCTTGAAGTTCTTATTCTCAATGGCTCAAAGCTGGTCAGCGAGCGCAAGCTGGCTCTCACTTTCCCGGGAGTGCAGCCACTAAAAGCTTTGAAGCTGCGAGTGAAGGCCGCCTGAGATTCAAACTGATAGTCTGCAGCTATCTGTTTGATAGGGCGATCGGTAAAGATCAATTCGCGGGAGGCTTCACTGAGACGGCGCTTGCGGATATACTCTCCCACGGTGATCCCGGTGGAGGCATTGAAGAGACGGTGAAAGTGCCAGGGCGAATAGTTCGCCACATCTGCTATCTCTTCCAAACTGATAGTCTTGCGCAAGTTGTCCTCGATGAAGACCAGGGCTTTATCGATCTGATTCGCTTTGCTCATGTGTCCTGCCTTGGCTTATTGATAATATTTGCTATGTTCCACGCTCCGGGAAATGTCAAGCATGGCTTGAGTTTATCTTTTGATAATTCTTGCTACATCATCCCGGATACTATACCCCAAGGGATCCAGCAGACAGCTAATCAGTTGTCTACTATACTCTTTTCTACAAATGTGGCGTTCATAAGCTGAGCCACAG
>Ga0116172_10005167_pt1 | contig 10434 bp, 7 predicted proteins | sample AD_UKC083_MetaG_FD_89799 | JGI IMG/M metagenome (GOLD analysis project Ga0116172, IMG submission 89799) | Active sludge microbial communities of municipal wastewater-treating anaerobic digesters from USA - AD_UKC083_MetaG | ecosystem: Engineered > Bioreactor > Anaerobic > Digestate | place: USA...
CGGGTAGATTATTTCGAGGTTAAGGCTGTAGGTTTCGGGGTCTTTCGGAGTGTTGATCTTTTTGATCGAGTCGGCCGGAACCACGATATTGACCGAATATTTGCGGTCACTGAGCAGGGTTTTGCTGACGCCCGGGTCGGTACAGCTGCCCTGGGCTACGAGAATACCGCGGTCGTGCCGCACGTCGGCACCAAGTGCGGTTGTCGGCGTGGCAAGCTGGTAAGGTCCATTGGGGCGCAGGTAGAGTGCCCACTGGATGAATCCCCAGTCTTTATCATCTGGTTCGTTCTTGAGGTCGGTTCCGTTCGAGAATTCAGGATCGCTGCCTTTCGGACGGCCCGGGTTGAATACATCAGACTTGATTTTGCTCTTTATATCACTGAGACTTCCGGCCGGGTTGTAGTTGTAAACATGCGCGCCTGCCGCTTCGTTGTCGATTTCGGAAATGTTGGCCGGAACCTTATAGGGCAGAGCCGGGAAAAGGCTGGGTATTTCCTTATACAGTTTGGCGTAGTAGCGGTAGTCCCAGACACCGATGCCGTCATAGGTTTCCAGGTTCTGTTCGACAGATCCGGTATAGTTGGCGTCGCGAACGAACTGGGCGTCAAAGCTGATTTCGATGCCACTGAAACTGTTGTCTTCGATAAAGTCGATCTTCGAGCCGGCGCCCTTGGTTGCTGGCGCAACACCGGGCATGTTTTTCCGGGTGGCGGGTTTCATGCTGATGTTGGTGACAAAGCTCGGGCTCTGGTTAAGATTGAGACTCTTTGCCACGACCTTAACCATGAAAGGCTCAAGGGTGACGGTAGTGGTGTTTGCTGTCAGCTGATGCGGTCTTGAGTTGTTGCTGGTCGGGAAAGTGAAATAGTTATAGGTCATTGAGCCTCTGACAACATAGTTCCCGGGGTGCGGGAACTTGTAGGTGAAGGTTCCGAGTTCGCCTTCGCCGTCTTTGGCTGTGACCAGACTGTTGATAACCTTGTAGTCGTCTATACTGTTGCCTTCGACCCAGTCTACAGACCATTTGATCGAAGTCGGTCTACCAGCCGCTTCAAACATGTTCGACGGGAAACCGCTGAAAGCGCCGTCGCCGTTTTCATCATGCTTGTATTCGCCGCTGACGCTCGGGATGGTGTTGAGCTTGACGTTGGCGTAAAGCTTGGTGTTGGTGGTCGGGTCGACGATGTCGCCCATTGGTTTGAAGTCCTGAAATTTGCCGTTGATGTAGGGCTTGTAACCTTCAACCTTGAAAACCAGAGAATCGTGTTCGCTGATCGAGGGATTGTCTGCAACCGAACTGTAGGCATTGTCCGGGTTATTGCCCTGGGTGACGATGATGCGATGAACCGAGGTGCCTTCATAATTGGCCGGAATCTTGGCCAGGTTAACAACCGCCAGTTCGCCCGGGAACTTCGATGCTTTAGGAGTATCGACGTCATCGCTGACGCTGAAGGTCGGGGTGCGCCACTGCATCGTTCCGCCATTCTGCAGAACCGCGTGTCTGACCCAGTAATCGTAACCGGCTTTGACTTTGCCGCGGTCCTCTTCGGCGCCGAGAGCACCGGTGCCCTGCGGGTATCTTTTGACGGTTTTGAGAATTTCCTGTTTCAGCTTGACGATTTTGAAGTCGCCGGGCTGCGGGGTGCCGGTAACGTCAACGATTTCTTCTATCGTTTCGCCATCGGCATTGGTAGTGGTTTTGATCTTTTTCCAGCCAGAAGTAGAATCGTAGTATGAAGATTTGTCGGGGGCGCTCACTTCTACGATTGCTGCGGCCATGTCAGCGTCAGAGGGGAGCTTTTCGGTGCGCAGCACATACAGATAACCGTCGCCATCGATGCCGATATCATCGACGATACCGTTCAACACGCCGAGAGGTTCGGCAACCGGGTTGTCATTGCTGACGTAGTCGAGTTTCTGAATCAGACCGGTGTTTTCGTAATATTCATATGCGACGCCACCGCGGCCCCACCATGAATCCTGGACCACGAATTTGTCGGCGTCTGAACCGTAGATGAAATCCATGCCGCCGCTGTTGCCAAAGTCAGAAGACACGCCGATTACCTTGAGGGTTGCCGGGGTTACACCGATACCTTTGAGATAATCACGGTTGGTAATTACGCTGGAAAAATTGGTTCCTTCGGCATCGGTTGAAATGTCGTAGGGAGTGGTCTTGGTGAGGTCGCTGGCAAGAACTACGCGCAGAGCTGCGTTGATCGAAGAATCGGCCGTGAACGGACCTTTTCTGGTCCCTTGTGGGTTGAAGCCATAGCGGCTGCCCTTGGTCGAAGTTACGACAGTAACCGTTGACAGCTTGGTGAGAATACTGTTCTGGCCGATTGAACCGCCGGGAATACAGTTGTCACCGCAGTATTTACCGTAAGCTTCGCGCACGTCGACATCGAGCGAGGAGAGCATGCCGGCGCTCTGTTCGACGGGATTGCCGCAAGGGTTATTGTCTAAAGCGGCATAGAGGTCGAGGGTTTTTTTGCGGTGTTTGTAGATGCGCTTGACGATACACGAAAAATGCGTGTTCGGATTGCTCTGGTGCCCTGCGGCACCTTCGTTCCAGAGTTTAAGAGGCTTGAGTTTGCCGTTTTTGCCAATGGTGCCGTCGAGTGCTTCACCGGCGAAATCGGGGTGATAGGTGGTTCCGAAGGCGTAGTATGAGACGCCGGCGAAATGTGACGGAACGATTACCTTGTTCGGGTCAGATTCGTGAGCGATACCCGTCGTTGCCGAGAAGGTGCCGTCCCAGATCGGTGTGCCGATAACGCCATCTTTACCGTTGAGGAATTTAACTTCGTTCGGGCCGCCAAATTTTACGGCGTATTGATATTTCTTGCCGCCGATATCGTAGTTGCGCTTCCAGTAACTGCCTTCGGTTGCAGAACTCATATGCGGAGTGCCGGGGCGGATATACTGCGAAATGCCGTCCTGAGTCGGCTTTACGACCTTGAGAAAGATCGGTGAGTCGGCTTCGAAACTCATGCCGACCGGCAGCCAGCCGACGGGGGCGTCTTCCCAGGAGCCGGCAGTTTTTGACGAGAGGAGGAAGATCTGTTTCTGCTGGTTGACTGCCAGCCCACTGACCTTGCCGGTCATGGTGTTCAGGTTGAACAGTTTCATGCCTTCAACAGCAAACGGCTTGCCTGTCGAATAATCGTTCATACGAAAAACCCCGTGGTTGTCAAGGTCTTTCGACAGCAATACGTAAGCAACGCCGTTCATTACGGGCGCTTCTGCATAAGCTGTGCCGGTAAGCCCTGCGAACAGCAGCAACGCAGCTGAAGCTGCAAGTTTGATCGAATGCTTGAAATTCATACTTTTCCTCCCCGAACAGACTGGAGCGCAAAGGTCGTCAGTTAACAGCCTTCTTGAAATATTCCTGAATGAAATCACGGTGGTCTTTGCTGACCTCGTGCTTTTGATAAATGTAGTCGACAACGGCCGGCGTCATGTTCAGCCCGCCTTTGAGAACGAAAGAGGTCAGGCGGCGATCGTCGCAGTTGACCAGGTTGTCATTGCGGTTGCTCAGCCAGGCATTTAGTGCGGCACCAAGCGTCAGTTTGCCCTCTTCCTCGTTGAGCTTTTCGGAGATGTTGCCGAAAAATTCAGGCATCGGGTTGACGCTGAGCATCTTGCTGCTGATTCTGGCAAATTCGAACGAACTGTTGAAGACGAAGCCGATTTTATAGAACTTGGAAACGGCCTCGACGCCTTCGTACACGTCATCGAGAATCAGCGAGAAAACCTGGCTGGTTTCCTCGAAAGATGCGTGCCCTGCATATTCTGCAGAAATATTCAGTTCGTTAAGTCTTGCCTGCAACTTCTGGATCTCCTGGTTCAGCTTGCGCGAGTCGCCAAAAAAAGCCGAGTCGATTCTGGCTTTCTCTTTATTATACTGGTCCTGAGATTTTCCGGAAGTTGCACCTGATAATTTTGTACCCTGCAGTTTTTTCAGGTTTTCAAGGTAGGTGTTTTCGATTTTTTTCTTTTCTTCGCCGAGCTTTTCTATTTCTGCCTGGATGGTTTTTACTTCAGATTCGGCTTTCTGGCGGCGTTCACGACCTTTGCCTTCCTGGTCGCCTTTGAGTGCCGACAGCTTGAAACGTCTGGCAGAAGCGTCGAATTCTTTCATCAGCGGGTGCAGCATGACGGCGTCAGCGACGTTGACATAACCGAACTGCGGGGCTTCCTGGGCTGTTGCCGGGCCGGAAATAACAAAAAGAACTGCTGAAACGAGAAGTATGAGACGAATCAGTTTCATTTACCATCCTCCGATTGTGTTGTGCGGGATCAAGGCAACATTTGGGTTGCCGATTGCTGTTTCTGAACGCATTGTGTTGCCGCGGGGGATGCGGCAGTTGATTCTTACCGACAACGGGCTTTTGGGTGCCGTTGAGCTTGGTTCACAGAAAACGGTTTCGACGTCGCGACAGAGGTTTGTACGATAGACGCCGTCGGCGCCGGGTGGTGGAACTGTGCCGCGTGCCAGAGCCTGAATATCGTTGCCTCCGACGGTTTCGCGGAACCTTGAATAGTTCAGCTGCCCTTCACTGGTAAGTGAGAAAATATGGTAAACCAGTTCAGCGTCAGTGTTGTCGCTGGCGGCATAACCGGTTTTGGCCGGAGTTGACTCGGTAAGTGCCAGAAATTTGCTGCCGCCGGCCGCGAGGTCGGCAGACTCGGTTGCATGCATCGTGCCACGGAAATAGTGCAGAGCGAAATCAGGTTTCTCGTTCTCGACGATATTTCCGGGAAAAGTCAGGCTCGACGGATAGGAGCTTTTTTTGATCGAGGTGCTTATCTGGCGACTGGCAAGTTTTAGCTGGTTGATGATGTTCTGGGTCCACATTGTCTGGCTGCTCATGCGGGTGCCACCAGAATACAGGCTGAAGAGGGCGGCCATGAAAAGCGACAGAACCCCGGCGGCAATGAGAATTTCAGTCAGGGTAAAACCTCGACGTTGGCTTGTTCTGTTTAATTCTGCTTTTTTAATTGTTTTTTCCATTGATTAATCACGGTTGATCTTGACGGTTTTTTTGATGTCGTAGTCCCAGGTTTCGCCTCTGGCGGTTTCGACGACCGAGTTGATCGTCAGTTCGATAATCGCGGTGTTGTGTACTTTGCTGGTTTCTTCAGAGATTTCCTGGGCGGCGATATTCAGTGCTTTTATGCCGTACTGCGCTTTGTTGAACGGCTCTTTCATGAGACTGCTGATTTGGTTCGGCAGTGGCGACATGTTGAGAACGGCGTTGGTGTCACCGGCCGGAACCCTGGTCACTTCAGAGCGTATGTCGGCCATGAATTCGTTGAGCCAGCGCTTTTCTCTGCCGGAGTCGACTGAAAAATTCTGGGTCAGCAGGCGGTTGTTGGCGAAATCGCCCTGACGATAAAGAAAAATCGGGCCCGGATTATATTTCGAGATTGCTTCGTCAGGCGCATCGAGATTCTTGATCTGGGTGAAGTCGAAAAGCGGGTTTCGGCCCTGAGCCAGGCAGATTGCATCATAGAGCTCGCGGTGCAGAAACTTGATCTTGAGCATAGCGTGTTCGACGCCGGCCCTGGCTACAAAGTGGGCCTGCAGCTGGGCGTAGCTGGTTACGTTTGAGCGGTTGTACTGCTGGGTGTTTTTGATAATGTAAGTGGCGAGCAGCCCGAGAACGGTTGCAAAAATGAGAACCAGAGGTATGGCCATGCCTTTTTTATGCATCGGGTTGCCTTTCAGTCGAGATTTGCTTTCATGGTGAACAGTTCAATGGCCCGCTCGTGGCCATCACGGTTTTTCCATGAAATTTTGAAGAGGATTTTTTTCATGACGCAGTAATTGTTTGAGCCGGCACCCTGTTCGGCACCAAGCTCAAAGGCACCAATAGTCGAAGTTGCCGGCTGAATGACCTTTGCGCCGTCTTCGTGGTAAGGTGACAGAACCGCTCCGGGCATGTATGCGTCACTATAGGTGTACCAGGTATTCTGGCCGTTACCGTCGACCTGGTTTTCGTAAATCGGCCGCGGATAGCAGGAAAAAGCGAGTTCAGAAGAAAGATCGACCGGGTTGCTGACCGGTATCGGGAAAACGTAGATGCGGGTTTTGTAGACGATGCCACGCTCGTCGGTGATGTCGCCACGCGCATAGCTGTCGGTGCCGCTGCCGTTTCCCAGGAGTGCGAGAAACGCGGCTTTGTCGTAAGTGCCGTGATTGAAGATTTCGGCGATGTTGTCCTGGGGGTTGCTGCCGTCGAGATCGCCGACTTTGCCGCCGGCGACGCGTATTGAATTGAACGGCACGTCTTCAAGCAGGGTGTCCAGGATGTTGCGGGCCGCGGTCTGGGCAAAAACGTGCGAGTTCGAGACGTCAGAATCGCTCGACGATGTACCGATAACCCCGATCAGCGGCAGGAACGCGAAAGCAAGAATCAGCAGGGCTGACATGATTTCGAGAAGTGTGATACCTCTGCGTTGTATCATCTGCAAAAGCCTTTTTTGGTTAAGAATGTTGTACCATACTAAAGCAACGCCGGCATTAATTCAAGCTCAGGTAGAGTAAAAATTATTTTACCCGGCTTTATAAAAGAAAATTCTTGACTTTGCCTGCCGTGGCTGTTACAATACAATTCGATCAGCCGGGATGGCGGAATTGGCAGACGCACCGGACTTAAAATCCGGTGGGGTAATACCCGTGCCGGTTCAAGCCCGGCTCTCGGCAAACCCTACGACGCGGGGTGGAGCAGTCTGGTAGCTCGTCGGGCTCATAACCCGAAGGTCGGCGGTTCAAATCCGTCCCCCGCAACCGCAAGGCATTGGCCTGAATAATATTCGGGCCTTTGTTTTATCCGGCAAGGTAGCTCAGCTGGTCAGAGCTCACGGTTCATACCCGTGCGGTCGTCGGTTCGATTCCGACCCTTGCTATTTCAGGTAGAGTCCAGTAAGGACTAAAAAGTTTAAAAGCCCGCTGATGAAGCGGGTTTTTGCTTTCAGGATTCTCAAAGATATTCAGCCCCTAACTGGCAGCGGTCGGTATGTTTTCCCTGGTCTTTCTTCTGCCAGGCCGATGAGTAATAACGCGGTTCTTGCGGCACTCAGACGCATGGGATTCGACAAGGAAGAAATGAGCGGTCACGGCTTCAGGGCTATGGCCAGAACGATACTCGATGAGGTTCTTGGCTTCCCCTTTGAGATTATCGAGCACCAGCTTGCGCATGCTGTTAGAGATGCAAACGGCATGGCCTATAATCGAACGAAACATCTGGACCGGCGCCGCGAAATGATGCAGACATGGGCCGATTATCTTGACCAGTTGAGGGAAAGCAAACCATGACCGGCAATTCTGAAATATTGATCTACTCAGCTTCCGATGGTGCTATCAAAATTGACGTTCGCCTTGAGGGTGAGACTGTCTGGCTGACCCAGGCCGAAATGGCAAAACTGTTTCAGGTGACGCCTCAAAGTATAACCATTCACCTGAAAAACATTTACGAAGAAGGCGAACTAAGCGAAGAAGCAACTTGTAAGGATTTTTTACAAGTTCAAGTTGAAGGCTCCAGAAGGGTTGAGCGGCAAAAGAAGTTTTACAACCTCGATGCCATCATATCAGTTGGCTATCGCGTAAAGAGCAGGATTGCCACAGAGTTTAGAATCTGGGCGACGCAAAAACTCAAGGAATACATTGTTAAAGGTTTCGCCCTGAATGACGAGCGCTTCAAGTCTGGCAGCTCGATGAACTACTTTGCCGAACTGCAGGAACGCATCAGAGAAATAAGACTCTCAGAGCGTTTCTTTTACCAGAAGATCAAAGACATTTACACGACCAGTATTGACTATGACCCAAACGATGAGAAGACCAGAGAGTTTTTTAAGATCGTTCAAAATAAGCTGCTTTGGGCGATAAGCAGGCAGACTGCAGCTGAACTTGTTTACCGAAGGGCTGACGCTTCCCTGCCGCTGCTCGGTATGCAGTCTTATGACAAGGCCGCTGTTGCGATAAAAAAGCATGATGTCAGCGTTGCCAAAAACTACCTGACTGAAGATGAAATCAAGCTGCTGGGTTTGTTGGTTGAACAGTATCTTGCCTTTGCAGAGGCAATGGCGCAGCAGCGAACGCCGATGTATATGGCCGACTGGATTAAACGCCTCGATACTATTATTCAGATGAATGGCAGAGAGCTGCTTACCCATGCCGGCAGAATCAGCCACGAAAAAGCCCTCGAAAAGTCAGCCCAGGAATACAGCAAATTCAGGGAAACCCAAAAACAGCTCGAATACGAAGAAAGTTTCAAAGAACTAGAACGCGACCTCAAAGACCTGAAAAAACAGTCTGTCAAAAAATAAGAGTCACACGCCTTCCGGAATTAAAGCATGATACCGGAGTTATTCATGGTTATTGAATCGAATTTTTGGTCAGGCATTTCAGCATGGCCCGGTAAATTGATTGCGTCACTTAATTCTGCTAAGATTAAGTGGCGTGCCGCATCGGGTCAGCATTAAAGGAGTCTTATGATAATCGAAGGGCTTTTAAGCCAGAGCGAAGGCAAGACGCTTGAATTCAAGCGTGATTTGTCGTCGCCGAAAGGTTTGATGAAGACTCTGGTGGCATTTTCAAACACCGCAGGCGGCAGGGTAATAGTCGGTATCGATGACTACAAGCGGGTGGTCGGAGTTGAGCGGCCTCTCGATGAAGAAGAGCGCCTTTGCAGCCTGATTGCTGATTCAATAAAACCCAGGCTGGTTCCGAATGTTGAGCTGGTTACCGTTGAAGGTAAAACACTGCTGATCGTTGAGGTCTTTCTCAGCAATTCACGCCCGCACTACCTGGCAGTTGAAGGCCCGGACCAGGGAGTTTATGTTCGGCTTGGTTCTTCGAACCGTCAGGCCGACCGTGAGCTGGTCGGAGAACTGCGGCGCTCGGCAGAGGGTGTCAGTTATGATGAGTTGCCAATGCCGGAACTGTCTGAAGATGATCTTGACCTCAAGGCAGCGCGGCGTCTGTTTAAGGGGCGCCGGGTTCTAGATGAGCAGGAATTACTTACTCTCAAGCTGATGCGGCGTGAGCAGGGGCGGTTGGTGCCTACCCGTGGCGGCATGCTGTTGTTCGGGCGCGAACGGGTTTTTCATTATCCCGATGCCTGGGTGCAGTGTGGCCGCTTTATCGGCAATGACAAGGGTGATATTTTCGACCACATCGAGCTTGAGGAATCGCTGCCTGAGTCTGTCGAGAGTGTAATGCTTTTTCTCAAGAAGCACGCAATGCGTGGTGCAGACTTTTCCGAGATCCAGCGCAAGGATGTCTGGAGTATCCCCATCGACATACTGCGCGAAGTCGTTATCAATGCACTTGTTCATTCTGACTATTCACAGCGTGGCGCTCCTGTGCGGGTCGCTTTCTTCGATGATCGTATCGAAGTCGAGAACCCTGGTATTCTGATGCCGGGCATGACCATTGAGGACATGAAAAGCGGTGTCTCAAAGATACGTAACCCAGTTATTGCCAGGGTCTTTCGTGAGCTGAAACTGATCGAACAATGGGGCAGCGGTGTGCGTAATATTTTCAGTGAAGCTGCAAAACAGAATTTACCGATGCCGGAAATTATTGAGATCGGCATGCGGGTAAGGTTTATCGTCAGGTTTGCTGAAACAGTGCCTCTGCGCGGAGTTCCGAAAAAGACCCGTGGCACTATGGGAAGCGCTACCCCTCAAGTCGCCACCCAAGATACCAGTCAAGTTACCAGTCAAGTCGCCACCCAAGATTTGATGCCGGTAAAAAAGCTTGTTCAGGCTCTGGTTAATGTTATGAGCAGCAATGAAATCATGCTTGTGCTTGGTCTTAAGAGTCGGAAGCATTTTCGCAGCGGGTATTTGTCGCCTGCTCTGAAGGCCGGTTTGATAGAAATGACTATTCCGGATAAGCCGAACAGCCGTCTGCAGAAATACCGTTTAACGGAATCGGGTAAGACTCTCTTGATCTCTGAGGGCCCTTGACTGGGCCTCTGACTGGGCCCTGTTAAAACCAGGCAGGGTCAGGAGTCTGAAATTTAATGGCGGGTTATGTCTGGAGTTCGGCTAGAGTCAATAACTCTTTGTGGTCGTTAATCTTCTACCGGTTCGAAAGACGGAATATCTATGCGGTTGCAGGTTGGCGACAGCTTTTCGTGCGCCTCTCTGCTTGAATAGATGCACTTCTGGCAGATGACGAAAGTGCAGGGAGTTCCTTCGGCAAGCATGCCGGTACAGTGCAACAGTCTTGAATTGTCAGTGCAGCCGCAGATCGGACATTTAAAGCCTGGCATTGCGGTATTGCCTGGATCTGTTGCATTGCTTCCGAAGCGTTTGTGCAGTTCCTTGTAGATTCCCCAGACGCTGATTGCACCGCCAACTAATGTTCCAAGACCTGTAAGCAGGCTGTTTCCGCTGAGCGGGGTGATTCCTGAGCTGCCC
>Ga0116172_10005172_pt1 | contig 10429 bp, 7 predicted proteins | sample AD_UKC083_MetaG_FD_89799 | JGI IMG/M metagenome (GOLD analysis project Ga0116172, IMG submission 89799) | Active sludge microbial communities of municipal wastewater-treating anaerobic digesters from USA - AD_UKC083_MetaG | ecosystem: Engineered > Bioreactor > Anaerobic > Digestate | place: USA...
AGAGACAGAATTGTTTTCATGTTTTTTTGTTTTTATCAAAGATAGAAAAATTTTTGGCGCGGGGCAATAACAAAAACAATGCCTTGGCGTGACTTTATATAATATTTAGAACACCATCCCGCTGCAGGAAGCATTAGCTTGTCAGCTGTTGCAGTTCAGCTTTGCAGGCTGAGCATACTTTTCTTTTGCCCGCCCCTTCGGCAGGCTCAGGGCAGGCTCCAGAAAAGTATCAAAAGAAAATCTCGTCGCCGGAACATTTTGCGGGAAATCGATAAACTGCCCCCCCACAGCCTGAAATAACTCGCTGCAAGGAATATCTGATAAAATAATTCAGCTCAGACAGATTTCAGGCATCATGCCTTCGGCGCACTCTCTTCCTTTCATCGATTTCTCTTCCGCAAAATGTTATGCGACATCCCAAATACAAAAAAGTTGGTTATATCATTTGATTTAACTTTTGTTTGATATTGAGTCATAAACATTGTTGCACCATAAAACAATGCCCGGACACATGGCCCGGGCACTGATCTCATTTAAACAGGATTATATTAAGCCTGGGTTATTGTAGGAGGAGTAAATACGCGTGCTTTGAGTTCGCGGTCAATCATGAACATGCCCGGGCCTTTGCCTTCGGTCATTTTCACTTCACCCAGAATCTGATTTGCATTGGCTTCCTCTTCCACCTGTTCCTTTACAAACCACTGCAGCATGTTGTTGGTAGCATGGTCCTTTTCTTCGATGGCCAGGTTGACCAGATTATTGATGAGCGAAGTCACATGCTGTTCGTGTTTCAGCGTTTCCTCAAAGACTTCTATGGCGTTTTTCCAATCTTTTTTTGGTTTTTCAATTACTTTCAGATCCACGCGGCCACCACGTTCGTTTACATAATCAAAAAATATCATGGCGTGTGCCAGTTCTTCCTGAGCCTGAATGCGCATCCAGTTGGCAAAACCACTCATGTTGGCATCGGCAAAATAGGCCGACATGGCTAAATACAGGTAGGAAGAATACATTTCGGCATTGATCTGCTCATTGAGCGCTTTTTCTACTTTTTTATTCATGGTTTTTTGGTTTTTTCTGAATTCAAAGATAGGGATTTTTTACATCCTTTATTCATTTGCGCAGATGATATAAATCACAAATTTTTTTACAGTAAAATCTGATTTGAGCAATTGAAAACTATCGCTTTTATAAAACTTTCAACTTGACAACTTGTTGACTCGTGAAGCATTGTGCTTTGAGCGTTTATCTTACCAACGTCACATTCCCCCTTAAATACAGAGCGAGTGAACAGAGCGGGAGCGAAAAACACTACGGATTCTTTTATCATTTCCCTTTTGTCTTTATCTTACAAGTGTGACGTTACCTCTTTTCACCACCGTCTCCCCATTCAACAAAACCGCCTCTACATAATACGTGTAAACCGCTTGCGGTGCGGGTTCGCCGCGCCAGGTGCCATCCCAGCCACATTCAGTGCTTGTCACAGTGAACGGAGTCGAAGTGCGGCAAGAGAAGACTTCTTCGCCCCAGCGGTTGTAAATTCTGAACGCTGTTAATTCCTGCACATAGCTGCTGCGCACGTACAGCACATCGTTCTGGCCATCACCGTTCGGCGAAAAAATATTGGGAACATAGATTGGATTTTCGCAATCAATTACTTCCACAGTTACGGTATCAAAATGCTCTTGCACATATTCATCTACTACGTAGAGCTCATAAACAGTGGTTTTCTGAGGGCTCACCGTTGGGCGCGGAATACTGTCGTTGTCTAAGCTGGCGCTATCGCCACTCACCACGCTCCATTTAAAAGTGCGCTCTGTGTTTTCATCCCAGCCCAGCATGGTTTCTTCTCCATTACACAGGCTGCGGTTTTCGCCCGCCTCTGCCTCGTAGTAGAAACCAGTGCAGTCGTAGAGGGAGACCATGTCAATGAAAAGACCTGAAGCATTTGGTTCGCAATGATTTAAATGTGAACAAACCCCAGGTGGATACAAACTATCGAATGAGTATGGTTTTTGCGACTCAAACGTACCGAAAGTAATGAATTTTTCTCCCCCTGTGGCTGTGTATTTACCTGTGAATAGAACCCAATTAGTAGTATCTTGAAAAAACTCACCGAAATGAATAACCAATTGCGGAACACTGTCAATAGTTGGAAAAGGTGTGTTGTAATTTGTTTTACTAAAAAAAACACCGATTTGATCAACTAACAGGTTAAACTGTTCAGCTTGATTCAAATAAAAACTTAAACAGTAGGTTTTATTTACCTCAAGCGGCTGGGTTAGTTCTCCGATTATTGACTCATCTTGTCGGGTAGAATCGTAGTGCAAGGACATGCAGGCGAAAAAGTAGTATGCCAATCCGTCTTTAGGATTTTGAACGCCCCTTGGATTAATAGGTACACAGCAATAGTATGGCCATTGTGTTGGCGTATAACAGTTTGTATTTCCATGTATATAATCGGGGCTTCCCGAGTTTGGAGAAATCCAAAAAGTTGGATACAGAACAGCCGAATCGCAATCGAGACTAGCAAACGGGTCATATACGTAATAATGTGCTTCCATAGACGGATCGAGCATAAGATTTTGTGCATCTAAACCGTAGCTGTCCAAAATCAAATACGATATAATAAAAAGGATTTTTTTCATTTACAAAGCAAAGATATACTAAGCAGCAAGGCTGGTTGCCTTGCTGCTTAGTAAAGATTATCGAACAATGGAAACTCTTTGATGCACTAATTTTCCTTCCCCATTAGTAACAGATAAAATGTAAACACCTTCTTGTAACGAAGAAACATCAATTTGCTCAGCATTGTTGTAGGTGCCATGACCAACTATCGTAAGCTCACGACCTTCGAGATCGAATAGCTGATATGAATAATGACCTTCTGCCGTTTTGGATTCAACCACTATCTGAACCACATCATTGGCAGGATTTGGATACACTTGAATATTGAAATCAATCTGATCATTATAAAGTGCCGTTGTTTCAACACTTTTTTGACTTGGCACATCTATCGACTCGCAAATATTAAAGTATTGTGTGTTATCTACCGGAGCCAGCAATACTCTGGCCATATATACTGCCGGGCCGTATTCATACGGGCATTGTGCGGCCATGAACTGCAGTTCGCTCAACTCAACTGTGGTGTATATTGTTGCCACGCTGTCGTTGCGGAAAGCTATGTTGTTTACTGTTTTAAGGCTTATTTCTGGCAATTGGCTTGCAAGCAAAGAATTGTTGAGCAACTGCGCTTCCGAAACGGCATTCTCGGAATACTTTATCGCGGCACTGTCAAAAATTATCGTAGGGCTTAAGGCTATACTATCCATAAAAAGTGTCAGCGTTGTATCTGCCAAATAGCTTTGTAAACTATCCGATTTCAAAATAACAAATACTGCCTTTTTCGATTGCCAGGATTCGCTTGGTGGATATAGTTCGTAGCCAATCTCATTACTGGCAATTTTCTTCATAAAACCAATTGGCAAACCATTAGCCTGAGCAGTAAGCTCGCAAGGATGGTAAGTGCCGGTTGCGCCTTCAACATCCACAATTGCATTGTATTGATTTAGTAAAGGTGAAAAATATTGACTTTGAAAGTCTGGATTAAACGAATTTCCTACTCCCGGTATCGGTGAAACAGAGCGTACATAAAAGGGCGAGTTTGTTCCGACTGAGCTAAAACTCCACCCATCGTTATTATTCAGTCTCCAAGTGTTATCGCTGGGATAAGACATACTTCCTTGCGGCCCAATCATACCACCATTGGTGAGGGAAACGCCGTAGTAATTCTTTTTTATAGTATTGCGATAGACTTCCGAGGGCATACTACCATCGAAATTCAGCCCGTAGTGGCATTTTTCAACTCTGTTGCATTCAATCCGCGATCCACCGCTCATGCTCATTGAAACACCATAGCTGTAATTGGCTGCCTGGGCCGGGCCGTCAGTGCTGTTGCCGTAAACGGTCAGTTTTTCACCACCCAGCGTGCGGATACCGTAACTATGCAGCAAGCTGCTTCCTGCAACAATATCAATCTGGTTTTCGCGCAGAGTGGAATATCCGACCGAATTGGTGTAAATACCAATTCTTGCCCGGCTGATGTTGTTGAAAGAAACATTGTAGATTTCATTGTCAGTCAGAACTGTTTCAATCTTAATTCCTGTGCCCGATCCGGGAAAAGTGTTACCGCTCCACGAAATAGTATTGTTGGAAATATCGTTTTTACTGTTTTTGTTGCGGTAGGCATATATGCCGGTAGAAGCATTGGTGATGCGATTATCGAGCACATCGGTTACGGCAACTTTCGAACAGAAAGCAAAATAAACCGGCACCAGTGTTTTTGAGAACCTGTTATTTTGAATCAGCGATCTGCGTCCATACTGAACATCGATCCCCTTGCTGCAATTAGTAAAAACATTTCCATCAATTGCATTAGCACCTCCTATAATCATGTTGTATGATTGAATTGTACCAATCTCTACATTCGAATTCACAACTTTAATGGCTGGCATGGTTGGCTGAAACAACGCAATATTGATTCCACTGAAACTGTTGTTTTTAATTTCTGCAGAAGTGTTTGTGAGTAATATTCCTCCGCTGATATTTGAGAAGGAATTGTCAATGATTCCGTTGTTGGGTTGACCCACGTACATCATTTTCACCTTATTGGCTTCAATGGCGCTGTAGGTGCGGTCTCCCTGATGCGGAAACCGCATATAGCCAATATTACTGCATGTGAAAGTGGTTCCATGAATTTCATTGAGCAGTATCTGATCACACTGATTAACAACAATGTTTCTGTAGTTCAGATCAAATGTGCTGTTCAGTATTTTGTACTTTCCGCACAAATTGCTTACTACAGCATTCATTGCATCTTTAATTACCGAATTGGATTGAATGATTACCTGGCTGTTTTCTTTCATCAGATAAATACCATCCCACATATACCCGCCACAGCTTGATATGTTGCAAGTTGTAAAAATGGCCGATACGCCATCGGGAATTTCCAGTTTGGCACCTCCGCCCATCAGAAAAGTACAATTCTGAAATTCAATGGAGGAAGGAATCTGACAAATTCCGTTAATAGTAATTCCCATACCCACCACTGGATTTGATGAAAACCCGGTCAGGGGAGTGTTGTTAAAAGTCAAATCATTGTACTTATCACAACATGGATAAACATAAAATGTATCGGTTCTGCAACATCCATATTTATTGCAGGCGGTGATGATAATCGGTGCTGGCTGTGTTAGTGGCATATTCCACATAATAATCTGTGAAGTATTTGATGATGATATCGTATTTTGATGATTGTTAAAGAATATTCCGCTGCCTGCGGGAATCGTCCATGTAAAATACTGATCGTAAATGGCGGCGTTATCAATGGTGTAATTGATTTTTGATTCATCGCAGTCATTAAAGACTCCAGATAAAACAATATGGTCTGGCTGTGGTCTCACAGTAACTATCCGAGTCTTTGTATATGAATTACCGTATGAATCGGTTACTGTAAGTGTCACCTGAAAAGATCCCGAACTGGTATAGTCATGATATGTGGTCTGACCTGTAGCAGAAGAGCCATCCCCAAATTGCCAGAACCACGAAACAATGCTTTCTGCGCAGGTTGATTCACCAAAGAAATTAATGGCATTACCTAAACAAACGGGATTGGGTGATGCTGTAAAGTCTGGTTTTGGATAATCAACATTAATTGTTTTCGATGCCGTACCGGTACATCCGTAGCTGTTAGTCCCAGTAACATAATAGTTTGTTGCTGTCTGCGGACAAACTGATATTGGATTTGAGTTTTGGCCAGTACTCCAGTTGTAAGACACACCCCCGGATGCCGACAGGTTACTACATTCGCCGATGCAAATGGGATTTGGAGTGGCGGAGATGGATATTTGGGGATTAATAATTTGTATTGCCTGAGAATTTGAGTATGTCCCATAAAAAGCACACATATTTGTCGGCTGACAATCATTATTGTATTCTTCATTCCATGTATAACCCAAATAATAATAATCAATACCCTGGTTTGCATAATATGGATCAGGATTGACGCAAGGTGGGGTCCAATACACATCAACTTGTCCTGGCGGAAATGTTATGTCAGTTATATAATACCACAAGCCATTCAAATCGTCTGCGCTACCATTTATACTATAAAACAAACGCATACAGCCTTCATGATCAAAAACATTGGTATCAGTCGCTGCAATATTTAATGTAATATGAAGTGTTTGCCCACAGCAAGGGGTATAATCATTCGGCTCAAGAACAATTTGACTGGGGTAAAAAGATAATTCATTTTTTAAATAGGCATAGAAACTAAAAGTACTTGAAATGCTTTTTAGAATTTTCACAAAGTATTCATTATCTTTTGTCAAGCCTGATAATGAAATTACATCTGATAACGGAGAAATATGAATTGGTAAAGAATTACAGTTGTTTTCATAAACATACACACTTCCAGCACAAGAATCCTCATATGCTAATACAAGATTTGCACTATCCGATTCAGCCGTAAAAGATAAATAAATGCATGTGTCTGATTCCGACATCAAAAACTTTTGATCACAGTTTGAAGAATAAAAAATACTCATGGCGGTTTGACAACTCGTTTGCCCCACCACATTCCCCACCGGCACAATAAAAAAAATCATCAACAAAAAAAGAAACTTACATTTCCGGAACAAAAGCGTTAGTGAATTTTCTGATTTCTCACACTCCGCTCTCGCTATCACTCTCACTCTCACACTGATTTCAGGGGGGGGTAATTCGCAGAATGACAGCTCTTTGCAAGAGTGCCACGCTGATTCTTTCATAAATATTTTCATCGTCTATAAGGTTATGTTGGGCAAATCTATATATTTATTTGTGATAGTTGTTGGTTTAATGGAAATAATTTTAAACAAAATAATCGAATTCAATATATAAGTTGCGAAATGGTGTTTATCACATCTAAAATGCAAAAGACCCTGGGTTCATTATTCGGTAGTCAATTGCTTTATTTTGAGTCAGTGAGATTCAATTTTGTGCAACCAGTTTTCCCTTTGTGGTATACAAACAAAAATGCGCCCCGCAAGAGCGCATTTTGTATTGAAATATGATTGTTCTTAATCGGGTCGGAAACTATTAATCTACATTGTCGTGCAGAAACGAATTGTTTTCTCTTATTTCGGGCTTGTTGCTGCCGTTTTCGCCCAAAGTGAACCTGCTGACTATTTTTTCATCCGAAGGATTCTCAGGCGTCAGATTTACGCCTCTGCGGGCATAAGCAGGTACCTGCTCAATCTCGTCGAGACTGGTCACTTTCGGATTCGTGAAATTGAAATTCTTCAGATTCTGCATGCGGTCGTCCTGAAGCTCAGGTCTGATGGGCGTTTGCAGCGGTTCTTCCTGCTGGTTTTCGGCCGGAAGCACATCATGAATCATTGGCTGTGAAATGGTTTTGGTTTCATTGTCAGCTGAGAACAGATTCATGGGATTGTTATTCGGAGCCGTTTCCGGTTCAAGCTGTATGGTAATTTTCTCTACCTGTTGTTCAACAACCGGAGTCACAGGAATGACGGGCGGCTGATACATATTGACCACCGGTTTTTCTTCAACCGGTTTTACAACAACTTTCATTTCCGGCTCTGGTTCTGCCATTGGCAGCTCCTGTTTTACTTCGTGCTGCAATGTGATCACCTGCGGCTCTTCGGTAACTGTTTTATGGGGAGAACCATTTTTGCTGAAATTGGTTGCAACGACGGTTACTGAAATGCTGTTGCCAAGCGACAAGTCGGTGCCTGTACCCCAGATGACCTCTGCGGTGGAGCCGGCTGCATTCTGGATGTAATCCGAAATATCGCTGACTTCGTCCATCGAGACTTCATCTTCGCCACTGGAGATGAAAAGCAGAACATTGCGTGCACCATAAATTTCGTTGTCATTGAGCAGCGGTGAATTGAGGGCCAGCTCAACCGCTTTCTGTGCGCGGTCTTCGCCTTCGGCAATACCGGTTCCCATGATGGCAATACCGCTGTTTTTCATGATGGCCTTGACATCTTCAAAGTCAACATTCATGTAGCCCGGAATGGTAATGAGTTCCGAAATGCCTTTGGCAGCAACGGTGAGAATATCATCGGCTTTGCAGAATGCTTCGCTGAGTTTCAGATTGCCGTAGTGTTCGCGTACTTTATCGTTGTTGATGATGATGAGACTGTCAACATATTTGCGCATTTCATCAATGCCCTGGCTGGCCTGATTCTTACGTTTGCCGCCTTCGAAGCCGAAGGGAGTTGTTACAATTCCTACGGTGAGAATATCAAGTTCTTTGGCAACCTGAGCAATTACGGGAGCTGCGCCGGTGCCGGTTCCGCCACCCATGCCTGCGGTGATGAAAACCATTTTGGTGTTTTTTGAAAGAAGCTCGCGGATGTCATCAGCGTTTTCAAGCGCTGCATTGCGGCCGATTTCGGGTGAATTGCCGGCTCCGCGTCCTTCGGTAAGGCCAGCGCCAATCTGAAGTTTCATGGGCACAGGACTGGTGCCGAGCGACTGCAGATCGGTGTTGCAAATAACAAAGTCAACTCCGTTGATTCCTTGCTTGAACATGTGATTGACAGCGTTGCTGCCACCACCGCCAACACCAAAAACCTTGATGATGGTCGGAAGACTTTGGGTATCTTCAAATTGAATATGAATACTGTTTTCCGGTTCCGACATATTACAGATTAATTTAATGGGTAAAATTAGTTTTGTTTGTCTTATAATTCCTGTTAACAACGAAAAACTTATCAACAGCAAATTATTGTGAATTGTTAATTACTCAACTGATGTTTTCATCAAAAAAGTTCATTCCGCCGCGGAAAATTTTCTTGATGAATCCGCCTCTTTCTCTTTTTCCCTGATTGGGAATTGTCTTTTTTGAGTTGGATTGCGAAGCGAGTGAATTCTCGATTCCGTTGAGTACAAGCCCGATGCAGGTGGCATACATTGGAAGCAGCAATTCTTTGTCGACATTGGCCGACAGATGCTCGCTCGGATATCCGATGCGTGTTTCGTGTCCGGTGATGAACTGGCAGAGCTGCGCAATGTCTTTGAGTTGCGCACCGCCTCCGGTGAGAACAATACCTGCAATGAGCTTGCGGTCGTAGCCCGAATTCTTGATTTCGTAATTCACAAACTCAATGATTTCCTCCATGCGCGACTGAATGATGCGTGCAAGGTTTTTCATCGAAATTTCCTTGTGCGGACGACCTTTGAGGCCCGGAATTGAAATGTAGATTTCATCTTTCACCTCATTCGCAAGTGCTGACCCATGCTTCACTTTCAGTGTTTCGGCATAGCTCTTCAGAATGGAGCAACCTTCTTTCACATCTTCCGTGACGATGTCGCCGCCAAGCGGAATGACTGCTGAGTGGCGGATGATGCCATCCTGGAAAATGGCTATATCAGTGGTTCCGCCGCCGATATCAACCAATGCAACGCCGGCTTCCTTTTCTTCTTCGCTGAGCACGGAATAAGAACTGGCAATGGGTTCGAGCACCATGTCGGACATGGAAATGTCAGCTCGGGTAATGCATTTTTCAATGTTTCGTGCCGCCAGTATCTGACCGGTAATGATGTGGAAATTGGCCTCAAGCTGCACACCGCCCATGCCGACGGGATCCTTGATGCCCTGTTCACCATCGACAATGTATTCCTGCGGAATTACATGAATGATTTCTTCGCCCGGAGGCATGACGAGTTTATACATGTTCTCAATCAGACGTTCAACATCTTCCTGCCCGATTTCATTCTCGGTGTTTTCGCGGATGATGCTGCCGCGGTGCTGCAGACTTTTGATGTGCTGGCCGGCAATACCCACATTCACGGTGCGAATGTTCACATTGCTTTTCGCTTCGGTTATTTCCACCACTTTTTTGATGGCTTCCACAGTCTTTTCAATATTGGCTACCAGACCGCGTTTCACGCCCAGCGATTCGGTTTTTCCGTAACCAAGTACTTCCAGTTTGCCGTGCTCATTCTGATAACCGACAATCATGGCGATTTTTGTTGTCCCGATGTCGAGACCGACCATTATTTCCTGATTTTCGTTCATATCTCGTTTTCTTTTTTTGTCTCGGTTGTTTCGTACACTTTTTTGATTCCGACAACCTGATTGTGAAAGCGGATGTCGAAACTTTTATATTTCGAAAAATTGATGGTGCTGTATCCTTTTTTGTAGAAATGATGCAGATTGCGTAGTTTTATTCTCAGGCCATCAACATCCCCGAGAATGATATTCTGGTCGCCGATTACGGGAATCAGCTCGTAGTGCGAATTGTCGTTGACATATATCTGTGTGATCAGACGTGTCAGGAAAGTGTCTTTTGAAATTTCGGATGCAATCAGAAACAATTTGTGCATGGTGGTGAGCACCTTTGTCTGATCGAAA
>Ga0116172_10005176_pt1 | contig 10420 bp, 3 predicted proteins | sample AD_UKC083_MetaG_FD_89799 | JGI IMG/M metagenome (GOLD analysis project Ga0116172, IMG submission 89799) | Active sludge microbial communities of municipal wastewater-treating anaerobic digesters from USA - AD_UKC083_MetaG | ecosystem: Engineered > Bioreactor > Anaerobic > Digestate | place: USA...
AAGGCTGTTACGGAATGGTCCCGTAGCAGGTCTTCCACTCGGTGCGCCAGGTCCCTGCCCCCGAAGGTGACATTTTTGATAAGCGCTTCGTCCACCGGCAGGTCGAACTCCGCCAAGGCGCGCTCATACCCGCGTCGCCGCTCAATCCCCGGCTGAAAGCCCTGGAAGGCTTTCAGCATGGCAACCCGCCTGTGGCCCCGTTCCAACAGATACCGGGCGCTCATATACGCGCCCGCAACATAATCCACCGTGGCGCTGCTGCATTCCGGCATCGCGTCCAGGCGGCCCAAGGTGAGATACGGAATGCCGCTGCGGTGAATTTGGGAAAGGCGGACATCATTCGGGGCAAGGGGGCCGACCAGGAGGCAGGCCTTGAAAAGCCGCTCGGATACGCCCCGCGAGTAGTCCACGTCTTCTCCCGCCGCGAAGGGGTTCAAGTCAAAACAAATGTATTCGCCCTTGTCGCTGAAGACCTCGTACAGCAGGGTAAACAGCCACAGCAGGAAACTCTGGCTCACCGGCACCACGTCAAAGGGCGCAGGAACGGTTACTCCGATACACGCATTGCGTTTGGCGCGTAATCCACGCGCGCCAATATGAGGGGTATAGCCCACATGGCGGATGATTTCTTCGATACGGCGCCGCATGGCGGCACCCACGCCCGGTTTCCGGTTCAGCACCTTGCTGACCGTATTTGTGGACACGCCGACTTCACGCGCAATATCATATATCGTCCATTTGCGTTCAGGAGGGATGTTGTTATTGCTGTTGTTCATGGCTTCGACATTGGTTGACCCCATGGTTACCCAGGCGCAGGCGCTTTATTTGTATTCAGCGTTGAAAACTTGGGCAGGGAGCCTCTGTACCAAGATTCTCCTGCGGCGAGCCCTACCTGCTGCGTCCGGGTGTTCTTCAAAACAGATGATTGCGGACTATGATACCACATTTTTCTCTGAAAGCACTTGTTAGATAATCAAGGGAAAATGAAAACTCCGTAATGTCCGTTTGACCCGGTGGGCTCGCGCAAAGTGGACCATTGGGGGACTTTTTTACTTTAGGCGATTAAGGTGACTCCGTTGACAATTAGTTATGAGTTCAGTTTCTTACCACGAGGAGCGTTATGTCCCGGTTGAGTTCAAGAATCCAAAAACAACGCGTCATTCCGGTATTTTTCGCGTTGTCCAGTACCGTGTACCGTGCTTCGACCCAAGCCGACCTTCGCGAAAAAACCGGAATGACAGTGGTTAGCGTTGTTTGTAATGAAAGACGATGGGGCATTTTTGTTGCGCCGCAGGCGCCACTTCTTCCGGGCGCAGTCCGGACGAAGAGTAGATGCTTGGACGTAGGCCAGTATCTTCAAATTGCCCTGCTCTCCTTTTTGCGTCTGGGGAGTCTCTGTCACAGCAGGTTGACATCGTTACAGGCTGTACCCGGAGGAGGAAGTATCGTTTCATGGTTCCAGTGGATATATATAACATAAGATATGCACTTACCACACCATTTTAATTTTACAATATGTATTATGAATCCAGACTCTAATATCCTTCGTTTATCTTAAAATTTATCTTATTATTTTGTAGCCACTATGAATAAAATATCTTGACAAGGGATACTGTTTGTAGTACACTGGACGCAGGTAATCGGTTACTTTCGGTCGAATGTATCGGTTGAGAGTGAATCGCAAGTCACAGATACTTTATGGAAGTTAGCACTTACTCATGGAACAGTTTCGGGAAAGACGTCGGGAAAGGGGGTGGTGATGCGGTCATAACGTGTTAGGGTTGGGAGATAGGTTTTTCAATAGTAACGGCAGTGTCATGAACATAAAGAAAAGAAGGGTGCAACAATGAAACATAAAGGCTTTACTCTTATTGAGCTCTTGGTTGTGATTGCTATTATCGGCATTCTGGCGGCCATACTTTTGCCCGCCCTTGCCCGGGCGCGTGAAGCAGCCCGTAGAAAATCCTGCCAGAACAACCTGAAACAATGGGGCACGATTTTCAAATTGTATGCGGATGAACAGAAGGATTATTGGCCGCCTCTGCAGATAACGAACCCGTCCATGACGGATTGGCCAAGTACCCCCGGGGACACGGACATGGCGGTGTTGGCGGTTGCGCCGCTGGTGTCCGCCTGGTATCCTAATTACAACAGCGACCCCTCCATTCTGATATGTCCGTCCGATGCGGAAGAGGACGTGGATTATTTGAGGGATGCAAACGGCGATTGGGATTTTTGGCGGGAGGAAAATCCCAGCCGCGCCGATGCCAGTTATGCCTATATCGGGTGGATGTTTGACCGGATGGGCCATCCGAGCCTTCCGCCCATCGATGTGAGCAGTCCTCTGTTAGCGAATCTCTCCGGGGCCGGTTCCCTGGGATTGAACGTTCCCACATCGGGTTGGCTGACCTGCCAGTTTGCCATTGGCCTGGATGCGTTGATTGGCCAACTCATTGGGTACGTCATGAACTCCGGGGGCGTCCCGGCCGGTGTGGGACTCCTGCGTATCGCCGGTGAGGACTGGAAGGTTCCTGCAGGCTACGGCAATGGCGCGGGCGACACCATTTACAGGATTAAGGAAGGCAACGAGCGATTCCTTATCACCGATGTGAACAATCCCCAGACTTCCGCCATGGCGCAGAGCACCATCTGGGCCATGATGGATGCCTTTGCCAATTATGACGACATCAGTTATTTCAACCACGTACCCGGCGGCTGCAACGTGCTGTTCATGGACGGCCATGTTTCCTGGATTCCTTACGTGGCGCCGGCTCCCGGCCAGGACCAGTCCGTGAGTATGGACCTTGGCGCCACAGCGCCGATATTGCCGAGTATGGCCAATACCGTCGCCATTTTGTTTGACTGAGAACGAGACATAGCGCTACCGGAATGAATAACAGGACGCCCCGCAGGCGGAAATGCCTGCGGGGCGTTTGTTACCGGCTGATACTCGTTCTTCCCCTTGGGGCCGTCCGTGCCGTGATAGTCAATGCGACATATTGTCGGCCATGGTTGAGGCGTGGCGTGGTCTCGCTACCGGGTTTCCGTCAAATGTTGCCGGGGAACCACTGCCCCCGGGTGGGCGTTCACGATGGACTGCCACACCCGCAGTCGGCCTTCGGGGTCCTGGTTCCGCCGGAAGGCTTCTTCCAGCAGATCGGCAGTCCGGGGAGATTCCGGCACCGTCATAAGAATTTGCACGAAAATCTCTATGGCTTCGTGAAACCGCGTCCGTTCCAGGAGGGTCTTGCCCAGGTGCATGGAATGAAGGAGGTTATCCGGTTCCAGAAGGGTAGCCGCCCTGAACAGGGGTTCCGCCGCATCAAACGAGCGCTTTTCTTGCAGGGCGATGCCCATTTCCACCAGATAGTCCGCCGCATCGCCCTTGAGTTCCGGCCGCTCCTCCGCTGCCGCGCGGATTTGAGTTACGCCGGATTCCGAATCTCCCGACAAGCAGGTGAGAATGCCGGTAATCATTCCGTGTTCCGCTACATTGGATTGGGAGACCGCGATGGTTCTCAGCAGTTCTTTGGCCTGTCCCGTGTCGCCCGCGCACGCACACGCCAGCGCATGGTAGGCACGGACCAACGGAATGTCCGGGGAGTGTTCCGCGAAAATGTGCCACCAGGGGAGGCGTTCCTCCGGAGCAAGGCGCCGATGAATCAGGCGGGCGGCTTGCTCCGCTGCCGGGGCGTCGGGTTTCAGCAGTATCGCCTGTTTCCAGGCTTCCAGGGCCCCCTCATTTTTCTGCTGTTGGGTCAGGGCTTCTCCCAGCCTTAACCGGGTAAAGCCGTCCTCGGGGGCGATTTCGACAGCCCGGCGGTACATGCGTTCCGCTGGTTCCGGCTGTTTCGCTTCCAGGAGTATATTGCCTGCCTGTTGAAGCAGTTGCGGGGATGCGGGCATATCCGCAGCGTCCGGCGTCGTGGCCTCGAGAAGCGCGCGCGTGCCTTCTTCAACCTTTCCCGCACGGACCAGCGCGGAACCCAGTCGAAGGTGCAGGTCTGGGGAGCCGGGCTTATTTGCCACCAGCCGTTTATAGGTCTCCGCTGCTTCGCGCCACCGCTCCCCGGCTTCAAATGCCAGGCCGAGATGCAACAGGGCGAGGGGAGAACCCGGTTGTTCTTCCGCGATTTTCTCCCATACCTGGAGCCGCTTTTCCCGGTCGTTCATGCGCATGAATGCATCGTCCATAAGTTCCGCGAGCGGGCTCGCATCCGGCAACGCGTGTAGTCCGCGGATACCGCTGTCCACCGCGGCCTCGAAATTCTCCTGATCCAGATACAGGCGGACTAGCGCCGACCATCCCGCCTCTGCTTCCGGCATGATGTCAACGGCGGTTTGCGCCAGGGTGACCGCCCGGTCCGTATTCCCCGCCGCTTTCAGGTGTTCCATCGCGGAAAGTATCCAGGATAGGGTTTGCGCCGCCAGGGTCTTGTTGGCCTGAATCAGCTGGCGTACCTGAAGCGCAGGGGCTTCTCCTCCCGTTTCGGACAACTCGGCCAGATACCGCAGAACGGCCCGTTCAGGATTCACGCAGGGGTCTGGACAACTCTCCCGCAATGTGCGGGCCGCCTCGGCATAGCTGCCCGACTCGAACAGGGCGCGGCTTTCCGACCCGCCGGCCTGGCCAAGAAAGAAACGCACATGTTCATTCCCGGGATGGTTGGCATCAAGAGACCGCCAGTATTCCAGGGGGGGAGTATCGGAATCTTGTAAAAGCCTTTGGAGGCCGAACCCGGCGTCACGCCCGTAGGGACCCTCCAGCAAGGATTCGAAATCGCTCCGGGCCTGGCCGGTATTTCCGATTATTGCGAGCGTCTGGGCACGCTTCAACCGAAGCCATTCATTTTGCGGATCATATTCCGTCGCCAGCGAGAATATGGAAAGGGCTTTCTCCGTACTTCCTGCTTCAGCCTGGCCGATTCCGTTTTTCAGCAGACATTCTACCGCGAGCGGCTTTAAATCCGGAGCATTTTCCAAGGCTCGATTCAGGAGGGCACGTACAGCAGCCGTTTCCTGACTGTCTGCGGAAAAGGCCGCATGCCGGATGGCGGCTTCCGGCACTTCGGGATGCGACCGGAATACCGCAGCATAGGCACTCGCGGCGGCGACAGTGTCGCCCGCAGTCTCCCGGGCCATGCCCAATCGCAACCAGGGGTGTAGCGCCCCGGGATGGGTCCGCGCTATTTCTTCCCAAAATACAGCGCGTTGTTCGGGATCGGCATGCCGCGTTAACAGGAGGTCTGCGTTCATGATGCCCATTTCATTGTCCGGCGAAGAGAGCAGGACAGAACGATACTGGCTCAATGCCTCCTTGGCCCGGGTTTCCTTCCCGTAAAGAATCGCCAATTCCAGGCGAAGCGGGATTTCTTTTTCTGGCGCCAGTTCCCATGCCGTGGTAAAAGCCTTTTCCATCGGCGCCGGCTTTCCCCGAATCTGAAAGTGTCGCCCGATCATCTCGAGCAGGTTCGCTTTGCGTACTGTCAGGTCGGGCGATGTAGTACGGATTTCCAACGCAGCCTCCAGGGCATCTTCCGGCGCTTCTTTGTCGAGTAGCCAGCCCGCCAACACCAATTGGGTTTCGGGTTGGCGGCTCAACACCTGTTGCGCCCGAATAAAAAAGAGGGCCTCTTCGCGGCTTCTAAACCGGCGTGCCGCCTCGGCAAGGTTGAGATTGTCGGTGGCGTTCTTTTCCGACTGGTAATACAGCACTGGGTCGGGCGAAAACCCAATCCGCTGATATAAGGTGTCCGGTGGATCGTCGTTGCTCTGGGCGCAGTGCATTAATAGGTTTAACCCCTCTGGAATCTCGACTTCATAGAGCCCCAGGAACGCGTCTGCCTGATTGTCGGGCAACGCAATACCCGTAAAATGGTTGCGGCCCAGCAAAAACTCCCGTTCAAGGCTGGGCATGAGCAGTTCATAGACCGGGAAATAGCAGCGTATTATACCCTCATTTGCCACGTCCGGCAGGCGGACGAGTTGTGAAAAATCGTTGAAGAAAATGGGCGATTCGTATTTTTGTATCAGCCAGTCCACACCCGCCTCCGCTTTGAACTCCGCAACAAAATACCTTCCCCGCACATGCCACAGGCGCAGTTCCGGGCTCAAGAGCGAAGCGAGGATTTTGGATAACGCCTTGACATCTTGATGTTGCGTCGGAGGCTCTTGATGCGTTACCGCAAACAGGGTCCATCCGTGCAGGTGTTGTTCCGCGACGGAGACCCGGGTGCGCGGAGCCTGCGTTGCCACGTCCAGCAGGGGGCGTAACCGGGCTGACTGGTAAAGGCGGAGTGCTGCGAGGGGCGGCGCCAGCATGAGCAGGCAACATGCCAACACAAAACTGATACGCAGGCACACGCGCCGCCCCCAGTTTCTTTCGGGCAGCCCGTGCTTCCTGATGTAGCCGACAGCCGACACCGTCCGCTCCACAAGGAACCCCACTATCCAAAATGGAAAAAACGCCAAATGAAACGCGTGGCGGTATTCGCATTGGAGGGCAATATACCCCAGCACATAGAGAACAAACAGGTAAGCGCCCAGCCCCAATGCGGGATGGTATCCGGCTATGATGCACAAAGCTGCCAGCCCATACACGATTCCGAAACGATGCAAATGCGCGGCGATCCCGCGGTGTACGGCGTATAAAGCATGATGCCAGGGCGTGGGTTCCAAGAACGTTGGCGGATAGGCGTCCGCGTAGCGCAGGTTTCTCCATACGGCGGCATAGCCGCGCGCCGCCAGGTCTGCCGGAAAAAGGGTTACCGCGTCCAACAGCCATCGCCGTCCCGCTTGGTCGGAACCGGCTGTATTTCGTGCGAAATGCCCCGCTTCTTCGCCGCATACGCGCCTCATATGGTCCTGCAGCATGGAGAAGACATAACAATCTGAACCTGACGCCACTGGCCGGTAGGAGGCGGGAAGGATGCCGAGATTATCCAGCCGCTTGGTGCTAAATCCCTGTACAAGATGGTGGTCGGGGTGAGCAGCCCCTTCCATACGTCCCAGCATCGGCCAGGCGGCGCTATAAAAACACAGCAGGCACAGGGGAAGGGATAGCAACCGTGGAAGACGGGGCTGTCGGTCCACTCGAAACGCGGCAACAAATAACACGGCCAATGACAAGGGCAGGAATACAAACACATCCTGTCTGAATCCCATGCCCGTTCCCACGGCCAGCCCCAAGAAAACCGCCGCAAGCATCAATGTCCGGAAACCGGCTTTGTATCTGATCAACCAGCCTAACGCCAGTAACACGCTGAGGATGAACGGCGCCTTGCTGAAATCCCGCAGTTCGGTAAGCGTGCCCAGCATGGCCGGGGAGACCATGAACGCCAGGGTGATGACAACGGCCAGGGCCCGGCGCATGCCCAGGCGCATGATTCCGTACACCGCCACGCCCGACCAAGCGAACAGCAGGGCAAGCAGCGGTTCCAGACTGGTCCAGGAAATACCCAGCAGGCGCCAGAAAAGGGCCACCGTATACACCAGGTAACGGTGATAGGAAGCCACCGATGAAGGATTCTCACGCACCTGCGCCGGTACGGCATCCGGTGGGAGGGCTTCCGTTTCGGCCCGCAGAAATGCCCTCAGCGCGGGATATTCCAGCAGGTCGGGTTCAATAAAACCATGACCGAGAGCGAGCATTACCGAAGGACCATAAAGCAACTCAATACCGGTCACTGCCGAGCGGTCCGTGCGCAGGGCGCGAAGATGTCCATAGCCCGCGGCAAATAGAGAAAGGAATATCAACAGGCCAAGCGCCACATCGGCCAGGATAGGCTGTCGTTGCCTTTGCTCGCGAGAAACCACGTTTTAAATCCCATGAAGGTCCGGGAAACACCCTTCGCGGCACACCTGGCGCGCGCGGCGGTCCAGGATTTCCGCATAGAGCGTTTCATACTGGCCCACTATCAAATCCCGGGGAAAATGTTCCGTCACGTGAGCCCGCGCGCGGCTTCCCATTTCCCCGGCCCGCTTCGTTTCACGAAGCACTTGGAGCGCATAAACCGCCATGGCCTCAATATCCCCAACTTCACAGAGAAATCCGTTTTCACCATGAATCACCACTTCCGTGATACCGCCGCTGTTGGTGACAATCACAGGCACTTCACATGCCATCGCTTCCAGGGGCACCAGCCCGAAACTCTCGTGTTCGCTGGGCTGAATGAGGATATCGGCACAGGGCAGCAGTTCTTCTATATTTTCGCAATTGCCGAGATACAGAATTTTATCGGAAATCCCCAGTTGTTTCGCCACTCCCGCGGCTGACAAACGTTCCGGCCCGTCGCCTATCATGATTAAGCGCGCCGGTATTTGCTCTAGCACCTTCTTGAAAACACGCACCACATCCGTGACGCGTTTTACCGGCCGGAAGTTGGAAACATGCATCAGGATCTTCTCGCCCGGTTCGGCCAGAGCGACGCGATTGCCCCGACGCGGACGAAAGCGTTCCGTGTCCAGAAAATTATAGATGGTGCGTACCGGCTTCGACAGTTGAAACTCCCGTTCCGTTTCCTCGCTGAGCCAGCGGGATACGGCGGTAACGGCGCAACTGTTCTCCATGGCATAGCGCGTGGCGCGGTAAAAGGAAGGATGGCCGCCGACCAGGGTGATGTCTGTGCCGTGCAGCGTGGTTACCAGGCAAAAGCGCTTTTCCGGCGGCAGCATATTCCGGCCCAGCAACGCTGCCACGGCGTTGGGAATGGCATAGTGCGCATGCCAGATTTGGATATCATACTCCTCGGCAATCTCGCTGATTTTGCTGGCGAGGGCTATCGAATACGGGGGCAGTTTGAACAGGGGATAGTTGATGGTATCCACATAATGGGTATACAGATTCCGTTCGAAATGGCCTAAGCGGAACGGCTCCTCCATGGTCACAAAATGCACTTCATGACCGCGTCGGGCCAGGGCCACTCCGAGGTCCGTGGCCAGCACGCCGCTGCCGCCCGCCGTCGCCTGGCATGTGATGCCGATCTTCATACTGCTCCTTATCGTTGCTCCTGATGAATGAAACTCATATGTGACACTATACACTGTCGGCATGGAAGAATGAAAAGCGAGGAGAAACCGGCGACTGGACTTTGTCAAAGAAAGGTGCCGGCAATTCGCAAATCGTATTTCTCAATTCTGAGGCGGACCTTGCCCGCAACCCAGTCACTCGTCATTGCGAGCACACCACCCCGACACGACGGGGTTTATTTTCAAAGAAACATGGTCATGATTTTCGAGTATGAGAGGAACACGATTGCTTATCAGCCGACTATTATTCATCGTCATTGCGAGGCACGAAGCAATCTCGTTTACACCAAGTTCGTTTAGCGATGAGATTGCTTCGTGCCTCGCAATGACGAGTAAGATTGTTTTTGTTATATCTAACTTTTTCACATGTCACAGGTTGCGTTTATTAGAAGCGGCTTTCAAACCAAAAGTCTTAAAGGACATAAACGATCAGAAGGACAGTAAAACGCTTTCCCGGTTGGTGCGTCCTTTACGTCCTTTAAGTCCTTTCGGTCCTTTCTCTTAAAAGGCTTTTCCAGCGTTAACTGCCGTTTCTAGGTTGATACTATATTCCGTCGTAACCTGGTGTAATTACAACCACTTTGTGGTTGATTTGTCAAAACAACTACGCCTGAAAAAACACCCGGTCAACTGCGTAGGCGTAAAGATACAACGTCCACGCGGAAACGCTCAACGCAGGACAAGCGCGTACGCTTATCCCTGTTGCGTGAGCGCGGCGGTAATTTCCGGCACCGTTTCCGAGGCATCCCCCCACAAGGGAATGACATGACCTTCCCTGTAAAGGGTATTTTCCACGCCGGAATAGCCCGGCTTCTCGTTGAGGTTACACACGATAACCGCTTTCGCCTCGGATACCTTCAGGATGGGCATGCCCGAAATGGGCGTGCCTTCCGTCGAAGCGGCGGCCGGATTCATGACGTCGCAGGCGCCGACGGCAACCACCACATCCGTTTCCGCAAACTCGTGGTTTATCTTTGCCATGTCAAAAAGCTGGTCATAGTCCACCCCGACTTCCGCAAGCAGGACGTGCATATGTCCGGGCATCCGGCCGGCCACAGGGTGTACCGCCACCTTAACCTCTTTGCCCCCCTTTTCCAGTGCGTCCATGAGGTCTTTGACCGCCTGTTGCGCCTGGGAGAGGGCCATGCCGTACCCGGGCACTATCAGTACCTTGTGCGCTTCCCGAAGCAATCGCGGAATATCATCGGCAGTCAACCGAGCGGACGCTTCAGAAGAAGCGTCGCCGGAAACCGCCGCCTGAGTATTGTCCGTCTCCGGCGAACCCGCGTAGTCCTTAAATCCGCGCAATACGGAAAGCAGATCCCTGTTCATGGCGCGGCACATAATTTGCGTAAGGATCATCCCGGCCACGCCGACCAGCGCGCCCACGCCC
>Ga0116172_10005200_pt1 | contig 10393 bp, 9 predicted proteins | sample AD_UKC083_MetaG_FD_89799 | JGI IMG/M metagenome (GOLD analysis project Ga0116172, IMG submission 89799) | Active sludge microbial communities of municipal wastewater-treating anaerobic digesters from USA - AD_UKC083_MetaG | ecosystem: Engineered > Bioreactor > Anaerobic > Digestate | place: USA...
CGCAGCGCAGCAGATCTGCACCATGGCGCCGATAGAACTGAAGAGAAGGGCGACCAGAAGCCCAATCAGGGTCATCGACAGATCGACGCCGCTCAAAAAGAAAGTCATGAACATGAACGGTGAAAAAGCGCTGAAAATAAGCAAAATGAACACCATGCCAGCTGCGAATTTGCCCATGATGATTTTCTCTGGTGTGATCGTAGTTATGAACAGCAGCTCATCAGAGCCTTCAGTCTGTTCCTTCGCGAATTTCATGCCGTTGAAAACCGGTATCAGCACATAACTGGCGAAAAACAGAATGCCGAAAAGAAATTCAAGCGCTTCGGCACCGACATGCCGGCTGCTCATGCCCTTTTCAGCAATCGAAAAACTCAATACCAGGCACTGAAAAATCAGAAAAAGAATCAGGACACCCCAGAAGAAACGGCCACGCACTACCTGGCGCAGTTCTTTTACGATTATGGGGTTCACCAGGTCATCGCAACGGTCAAACACGTTCTGCAGGCTGCTCATTGCACTTCACCCCTGGTAATGTTCATGAATACCGACTCAAGATTCTGCTGTCTGAACTTGAATTCGACAAGGCGGTGCCCGGCCGCCAGAGCTCTCGCAACGATTTCGGCCGCATCCTCATCAGTGCCGGCAAAATCACACTCAAATGTTTTGCCGTTGGCGACAAGATTTTCGATGCCCGGTTCGAGAACAAGAAAACGACTCACACCTTCCGGATCGGAAAGCGGTCTGATGATCAGCTTTCGAGTGGGCTGATCGTGATTGGTCACCTCTTCGATAGTGCCGAATTTCAGCATCCGCCCCTGCTCGATGATCAGCGTCGAGGTGCAGATCTCTGAAAGCTCGCTGAGAATGTGCGAGCTGATAAGAATTCCTTTGCCCTGCCGTGACAAAACCCGCAGCAATTCACGCAATTCGATGCGGGCCCGCGGGTCGAGGCCGGCAGCCGGCTCATCCATCAGCAGAAACTTCGGGTCATTGATCAAAGCCCGGGCAATCGAAACACGCTGTTTCATACCCTTCGAAAGGGCCACGATCAGCTTTTCTCTTATATTGGTCAGATTGGTAAACTCTTCGAGGTCGTCGATGAGCGAACGCCGCTTTTCTGATCTGATACCGTAAGCGCGGGCAAAGAAATCAAGGTATTCATGCACACTCATATCGCTGTGCAGAGGCAGAGAGTCCGGAACAAAGCCGACCAGCTCGCGGGCCCGCTCTGGGTGAGTGATTATTGAGTGCCCGTCGATTTCGACCCGCCCAGAAGAAGCGTCTTCGATTGTTGCCAGTATGCGCATCGTCGTGGTTTTGCCGGCGCCGTTAGGGCCGACGAAGCCGGTGATATCACCGCCAGAAAGGCTGAAGCTCAGCCCCCTTACCGCATGGGTGTCGCCAAAGCTCTTGTAGAGATTCTCAACTGAAAGCATCATAATGACGGTTCCTCCTTGAGAATACCGATGAGGCAGGCACTTTCTGTTATTTCGGCTTCTTCATCGATTGCCTGGCGCAGAAAAGGCGATCGGTTGAGTCTTGCAACATACGTGCCCGGCTTAAGGTAGGCATAAGGACTGACCTTGATATGGTCGAAAACATTGAACCAGCCGCGCTTGCCAACTTCAGGCAATGAGCTCCAGCTGGCGCTGACCCCTCTGACTTCATCCATGCCTGCTGCTGCGCCGGCACGAATGCCCGTGCTTCTGAAAACCCGACCGCCCGAGGTCATGAGAACCACCTCTTCAATGTCTGCTCCAAGGCCATTCATCGCTTCAAGGGCACCGTTTTTAGCTGTCAGGGCCAGACGTTCGCGCCTGGTCTGAATCGAGCGAAGATGCATGTATCGCGGGATCTTTGGCTTGATCCAGCCTTCGCGCAGGTGCTGGTCTTCATCGAGCACAATATACTTGCCGGAGTCGTTCGAACGGTAATCGTTGCGATTTACCGGAAAAACCTCAGTCTGCATGTCGAAACGAAAACCTTCGGCACGGCTACGGGCTGAATAAATCGAGTAGTTCGCCAGAGTGATGGCACGGTTATCGCGCTCATCGAGCAGAATCAATGCGTTTCTTTTGCCGAGCAGGGTCGAACTCTCGAAAATAACGTAGTAGCCATAAATAAAAACGCAGCAGATAAACGAAGCGACCGGAACGGTCACAAAAACAAGAATCCGCCGCCCGAGGCGGTGCAGTACAAAAACATTCACCGGCCCGATCAGAAAGGCAAAAAGATAGATGATCAGCATAAGCCAGCGCGCTGAAACGGTTTCGACCTCACCTTCGTCGAAAGGCAGAGGTGAATCGTCCTGAAAAGAGCGGTCTGAGAAGATGTCAGAAACTTCAAGTCCGTTGAGATTTCCAGGTTTGCCTCTCGCCGGTTTTGGGATCTTATCACCATTAGGCAGCGTAAGCTCTGGCTCAGATGCAGCGACGGCATACTGCATGAAGTCTTCACGAAAAGTCATTACCCGGCCAAAACCGCCCTCATAGGTTGTAAACATCGAAGCTTCAGCATTATCTATTCTGACAAAATCTTTTGGCAGAACAGGCTCACCGAGAACCATGAGCGCCCCGCCGGCCCGCACATAATCGAAAATAGCTGCTCTGACCGGTTCGGGCATTTCCCTGAGGCTTTCGGCAAAATAAATGATGAGGTTGAACTGGGTATAAGCCAGCCAGTTGCTGTAAAGCTGCGCCAGGCTGCCGTCAAACTGGCTCAATTCGAGATTGAGGCCTGCTGCCATCCCCGAAGGCCCGAAAACGGCTTCGAAATCGTTGCGGGGAATCTTTGCGTCGACCAGCGCCTGTTTTTTTGCATAATAGTTTTTGTAGCTGCGCAGATACTTCAGCAGCTTCTCTTCGATCTCGCGCCCATCAACCTCTATTACCAGCCCGACACTTGAAAAATCGCCAAGCGGAAAAAACAGAGCTTCTTCGCGGCTTTCAGAGGCAGGAATAACCAGAGTTTTGGAAATCTGTTCGAGATCGCGCGAATAATCCGCGTTCAAAGACAGTCGGATCTGGCGTTCGCGACCGGAGCGGTTGCTGATCAGAACCCTGATGAATTTGTAACCAAAATAGGTGCGGGCTTCGAAATCAGGCAACATGGTGAATTTGAGCCCGTCGTAGTCGATCTGCTGGTTTGCGGCCGCCTGTGGCGGCAGTGCCAGCAGAACAAACATCAGCAGGCAGAAAACAACGGGCACCGATCTTCTCTGCAGCATTATTTTTTCTCCGCAGCCATGGCAACGCCCGCAGAAAAATCGAGGTCGGTTTCTTTCAGCGAATTCAACAACCCCGAAAGGATCATCGCGCTTGTCTGGCCTTCGAATCTGGCTTTGTAGTTGAGCAGCACCCTGTGGTTAAGGGCGGGAATGAAAACTTCTCTGACATCTTCGAAGCCGACTGAGGGCCGACCGGCAAGCAGTGCCACCCCGCGGGCCGACTCGGCAACAGCAATGGCGGCACGCGGCGAAGCGCCATACTGCACGAATTCTTTGATCTGAGCCGTAGCTGTAGCTGATGACGGGTCGGTGGCATGCACCAGCCGGGCAATGTAATCGGCAACCGGCCCGGGCAGATATATTGCATCCATCACCCGGAAAAGTTCGGAAAGCTCGGCGGCAGCAAGAGAAAAGTCGGGCATGGGCGGCTCGCCGTGACGACGTGAAGAGATTATTTCGCGCAGGGTCTCCGTTGAAGCAGAAGCAACTTCGAGTTTGAAGAGAAAACGGTCAAGCTGTGCCTCAGGCAACGGATAGGTGCCCTCCAGCTCGATCGGATTCTGCGAAGCCAGCACAAAGAAAGGCAACGGCAGTCGGCGGGTAGTGCCAAGCAATGTAACCGACTTTTCCTGCATCGCTTCTAGAAGCGCCGACTGTGTCTTTGGTGAGGCGCGATTGATTTCGTCGGCAAGCAGAATATTGGTAAAAATCGGGCCCGGCTGAAAAACCATTTCACGCTGACCGGTATTGCTCTGCTGCAGAATATGGGCACCGAGGATATCGCCGGGCATGAGATCAGGAGTGAACTGAACCCGGCTGAACTGCAGACTGAGAAGTTGCCCAAGACATTTGATCAGAGCGGTTTTGCCAACTCCGGGCAGGCCTTCGAGCAGAATGTGGCCGCGACTGAGAATGCCAACCATCACCAGGCGATGCAGAGCCGGTCGACCGATCAAAATGCGGTCAAGCTCAGCGAGCGCTTTCTGGGCCAGTGCTGACGCCTTGGCCAGTTCTGGCTGCGATAGCAGTTTGTTTGCCTCGGTCATAGTTTATCTCCTGAGTTGTTACTGTTCGTGATCAAAATATTTTTTTACTGCACTGCGATGTTTAGGCAGAATTATACCAGATTCGGCGCTGCCTTCAGAGGTTTTCTGCCAGGCGGCCCCGGCCTGAGAACCATCATCGCCAGACCCGGCAGACGTCTGCGGGGCTGAAAAGCTCATACCGATCGCCACCGACTTTTCGAGCGCCTGTTCATCAGGGGCAGGCAAAACCTCATTTTTAAATTCAACATTATGTTCTGAACTTTTGCGATTAAACTTGAGCGGCGCATGGCCACCGCCGCGGCCGGCCTGCCCTGAAGCACCGCTGCCGTTTTCGCTGCCGGAACCAGTCTGACCGCCTGTCTGCGTGCCACCGACCCCGTCACCCTGACCTTCGCCCTGCTGCCCGTTGCCGCTTTCGCTGCCGCCGCCCTCACACATGACCAGCTCGCTCTGCGAACCGGGCTGCAGATCTGCTTCAGTTGCCGGCCTTATTTTTCCGGCCTTTTTAAGAGATTCAAAGGTTTTGCGATCAATCAGGCGGGCACTGGCAAGCCGTTGAGCCGCAGCAGCAGCTGCGGCCGCCGCCTTCGCCTGCTGCTCGTCAATGTATTCCTGCAAAGCCTCAGCGGCCTCTCTGGCCGCTTCTGCCGAATCAGGCCCTCCCGCAGCCGCCTTTTCAAGGGCCCTCTGCAGTTTTTCTGAACCAGAACCAATGCCGGCACCGCCGGCCGCCTCTTCGAGACTCTTGCTGACAGCTTTGGCAAGCTGAGAAGTCTGATCGTCGTTCTGACCAGCGGCTTTACTCATTTTTTCAGCCAGTTCAGCGAGCTCGTCCAGATTTTTCTGTTCTGAAAGATTTTTTACAACGCTGGCGCCGGCCTGCTTCTTCAGCTTTTCCTGAAGCTGGTCGAGCGCCTCAAAAGTCGCAGCCGGATCATGGCGCTGCGAATCGAGGCCGATCCGCTCCAGACTTTCGTTAAGCTGGCGAGCTTCTTCAGGCGAAATGATACCCTCTTCGGCGAGTATTTCTATCTGCCCTGCGGCGACACGCTCCAGCTCCCGCAGCTCTATTCGCGGATCATTGCGCGTATCACGCCCGACCACCGGAATTGTCAGCGACAGCAGCAGAAAAAGCAGCGAAAGCCCGGCAGACATATATCTGTTACCCGCAGCAGGCTTCAAAACAGGGATTTCGACCTGCCCCGGCAGACGATCCCGCCAGCCGGTGTCACCGGTTTCTTCAGTCGCCATAAGCAGCCCGCCCGAGCCATTATGAGCGTCGATAGCAGCCAGCCAGCCTCTCTGCTCAGACGTCTGGCGGCGGGCAGCCGCAAAAGCCAGCCCGGTGGCCGTTGCCAGGCCACAGAGAAAAACCGCAGAAAAAATGTCACCCGCGTGCCCGATCTGTCTGAGGATGAGAAAACAGGCACCGGCAGCAAAATTCAAAATGGTAAAGTAGCGCAGAAAGCACAACAACAGGGTTATCCTGAAATACCGGCTTTTCAAAGCCGCTGCAGCCAGCTCAGGTGAAGCAAAACACTCTTTCTGAGGCTTCGGTTCCATGACGTCTCCAGACATTTTTCACAAACCCGTCACTTTGCATTTTAGCAGACAAAGGATAAATCTGGTTCTATTTTTATCAAGGTTCTGGTAGATTATTCTTATGCAAACCAGACAAGTTGAAGTGGTTCTCCCGGAAGATACCTTTCTCAGGCTTGAGGCAGCAGCAAAAGCTGCCGGTCAGTCTGTCCAGGAAACAGCGGCGGCGATTCTGTGCCGGGCTTTTCCGCCGACCCCAAAAGCGGTTGAGCACAATACCATGCCTGGAGTGGCACTCGTCAGAGATGGCTTCACGCCACTGTTGCAAACCAGCCGCCCAGAAACCAGAATATCACCGGCAACCAGCATAAACAGCCTCACCAGCCCTGAAGACCCAACGACAGCCAGCATGTTCGCTCAACGCAGGCCGACCATCGCCGTGCCACCATCACCCGAAAAAATGCAGCGCCGGCTTGAGATCGAAGCGGCGATGAAAGAACTCTCGCTGCTTATAGAAACAGCCGAAGAAGCAAAAAAAGAAGAATATCTGCTGCAGTATGCAATGCTTGCGGCAGAACTTGAATCACTAGCATAAAAACCGCCCGGAGAAAAACCATGCCCAGAAAAAACAGATATAAACAGCTTTGTGAAGCCTATGACCGTGGGGTTGCCGAATGTAGCCAGTATCAGAAGGAATGCCGCGAATTCGTACAGGAAATCCGCACCGCCATTCTCGAATACCTGAACTGCCCCGATCCAAAACTGTTCATGTTTACCCCCAGCTCGGGGTTTGTCTATAACAACCAGTCGCTTCAGGGCGACGCATTAGACACCGAGTTCGGCGAAAACGGTACCGCCGCGATTGGCTTTGCCATCAACGTTAACGACGATGACCTGCAGGAAAAATTTTTCACCTTTCTCCTGATTTTCCGCAAAACCGGCTCAAAAATCATTTTTAACATCGATGACGACCGCGAATTCGTCAACAGCAACGAAGGCATCAACGAATTCTGCGACTATCTGTTCGAGATTGCCCAGAAAAATCTGCTCGGGCGCCTCGACAACTTTTTGCAGTCGCCTGAAAAAATGAACGCTCCGATCGGCTTCAGACCCGAAGCCGAAACGCAGAAAAAGGTCAATAAAAGACCCTGAAAGGCTCGGGCGCACCGGGGCGGGGCGGAGTCAGCGATCGCTGAAAGGTTCGCGAGTAAGGCTTGTCACCCGCCACCGGAGCCTGAACCGGCATCGCCCGGTCGGTCGGAATGACTACCTCACGCTTCTTTTTTTCGGTTGTCTGAGCTGTTTTTTTCTGACCCGATTTTTCGAGTGCGAGTATTTCATCCAGCGTTCTCGGTGGATTGCCCTCATCAAGATGCTCCCAGCCAGCTTCTGCCAGCCATTCGACCGCTGGGTTCACCTGATAAAAACCCTCGTCAATTTTGTCGCCCCAATAGTAACCCTTGGCGAGCTGCACTTCGCCCATGACTTCGGCAATTACACCCAACCGGTAGAAAGCCCAGGTGGTGCGCTCAGGCAGTGGCGCCTCGGTTTTGTTTTCGTGCTGATAAATGACTGAATAAAGCTCTTTGGCCTTTTTAACCTTGTTGCCGCTGAGTGCAGCCTCGGCCTGAGCCCTGAATGCTGCATAACTGTAACTCGACCGACAGCCGGTCAGGCCGGTGAGCAAAAACGCCACAAGCAGCGGCGCCCAACACAGACAGACTCGCCAGCTGAAACTTTTTTCTCGCCCGGTCATTTTTTACCTCCTGGAAGAGGTTTCCAGAACTGATCAGCCCCGGCCGGCACTGGCGGGTAAATTCTTCCGGTCCAGATAAAGTCATTTGCCTGCTTGGCCGGGTCACGCAGCAGCATGATGATATCAAAGCCCTCTGCAACCTTCTTGACCGTCATTTCTGTAAGGTATTCCGAGGCAAAAAACTGTTTGCGGCCGTCAGATTCAGTTCTGGAGAAGGCCCTGCCACCACCGCGGTTTTCTACCGCGTAGGCTACATGCCGGTTTCCCGGCATGCCGACCTTGAATTCGGTCTTACCTTTCCAGGTATCGCCAGCCTCTGGCTTGAAAACAATTTTTTCTCCATCTGATCTGGCAATATCGTTGCGCATGATGGTCACGATCCAGGAGGCCTGATTGGCCGCCAGAGCGTTGAAGCTGCCGCGGGCCACATTCGACGCCCCCCGCGACATGGCGATGATCACCCCGCCGGCAATCATGGTAAAAATGCCAACGCTGATCAGCAGCTCCGTGAAGGTAAAAGCACGCCTGTTCATCTGCGCCTTCCTATGAATGTCGAAAGCTCGTAATCTTTCTGCGGCGTTCCGACCTTTTCTTTCGACTTGTAATTGAGAATCAGCCTGACAATTTTGCCATACTCGGGCCCGGTGGCAGGATGTTTGTCGATTTTCAGCCGAGCCTCAACTTCCATATACGCTGGGAAACTGCCAACGTGCACATCAATTTTGCTGGTGGCTCCGAGGCTGATCTTGCCCTCGCTCACCGGAGCGAAGCTTATCTCGCCAACCTCAGGCTGCCAGCCGGAATTTTCGATCTGTTCGAGAATCTCCGCAGCAATCTGACTGGCCCTTATTTCATCGGCAGAAAGCGTTACCTGCTTGTGCGAAGAACCCATCAAACCCCACAGAGGAACCATTGCCGCCACCATAATACCGCTGGCGAAAAGAATTTCGAGCAACGAAACGCCTTTTCTGCTCATATTTCGCCTCCTGACGGCCCAATGACCACACCGACAAAATTTTCGACCGGGTTTACCGTCGGGTCAAAACCCTGATTATACATGATTCCACCGCCACCGGCGAAGTTTTCAGGGTCAAGCGTGTGGGCGGCTATACCACCAAAAAGCTGTAATGGCGCCTGCTTACTGGCGGTCTTGATCTCGCCGCCAGTCTTGTCGAGGGCAACCAGATAGGCCAGCGTCGGGTGCTGACCGCCATTGCGCACAGTGATCGCTCCCTTTTCGGCAAGAATCATCAATTGGGCATTTTCGGGGTTGTCGGCACTTCTGAATGTGCCAACTTCGACCGGGCCGTCGACGATAATGGCCCCGCCAGAGGTAGCACCAAGGTTGTCGCCCATTTTCAGGCCTTTTCCATTGGTTTTTACTCTGACGACGGCGTTTGCCAGGTTGAAATCGCTGTTAGAAGCAGAGCAGAATGCTGATTTCAAGACAGCGAAAACATCCTGGTTCTTTGCGGCATCGATTTCGTAGCAGACCCTGGGAGTAAGGCCCAGGGCCGGATCTTTGCTGTCGGGTATGGTATCGATCTGCAGCTTGCTCTGATCAGTTCCGAGTACCGGCAAAGCGAAATTCATGTCGTTAACCGGTAGAACTGAGGCATCTGGTGGAATATTGATGCTCTGAGTATTCTTGGAATACTGTGCAATAAGGCTGTAGGTCTCGTCATAAGAGCAAAAATCAGCCTTGCTCATGATCTTTTCATAAGAAATCAGATTGCCGAGCGCCGAATATGGCAGCTTGATGAAAAAGTCCTCCATCTCGGTCAGGTCAGGCACTCCCAGAACCGCATCAGGAGGCGCGGGCAGATAAATCAGGTTCTTGTCGACAAAAACATCCTTCAGAAAGGTTTTGTCGATGTCTTTCAGCTTGCCCGGTATCAGGTTGCGCTTTTTGCCCGAGTATTTGTCATAGTCTTTCTGTGGCAGCCCGACAACCGCGCCAACCGGTGGTTCGGCGCCAGTGCCGGGAATAAGATAGCTGAGTTCAAGAAAACGGTCATAAACGCGGCCAGTAACCCTGGTGATGCTGATACGACGATCATTTTCGCTGGTTCCCGCTTCGCCGAACAGGTGTAGAAAAGAGCTGTTCCACCACTTCTTATCCTTGTCCGGTTTATGCTCACGAAACTGAAATTCAAGAATCTTTTTCCACATGTCGGAGGCCGGACCATCGACAACAGCATTCGAGAAGCCCCAGCGGGCAATGCGGAATACCATCTGGTGCCCGTTTACCGGCCAGCCATTGAAATCAGAAAAATTCAGTAGCAGAGTGATCGGATTTTCGGCGGTCGGAAAATATGAATGATACCGCTGCCCGAATTTGCGATGCCCGGCCGCGCGGTTCAGCAGTAGATTGCCGCCGCCGAGATAGATCCAGCCGCGCCGCTTCCAGATTTCGGCCTGTTTATTGAAGTGATCGCCCGGCAACCCGTTGTCGACGACGATCGGCCGGTTCGAGCCGGGAGCGGTGTCACCGGTTGCAGGCGAATCGATCGCCACCGTGTTGAACTTGACCGGATCGTTTTCATCAGTGGCCTCACGCAGATAAAGAGTATACTTGGTCAATGGCATCGGGAATGGGATGACAACCCGGAAAGGCCTGGTTTCCTGCCATTCCTCGCGGGTATTGCCAATGAAGACTTCGACGGTCAAGGTCATACGACCGCCCTTTTCGCAGTCAAAGAACAGTTCTTTATCGGTTTTATAATCGCTCAGAAGCCTGATATCAGAAAATTTCACATCATAGTTAACCGATACGTCTTTGGTGGGCTCGTCACCAAAAAGTTTTTTCACAAAACCATCGATATC